>Ga0302325_10001015_pt1 | contig 73715 bp, 72 predicted proteins | sample Palsa_T0_2_FD_201948 | JGI IMG/M metagenome (GOLD analysis project Ga0302325, IMG submission 201948) | Peat permafrost microbial communities from Stordalen Mire near Abisko, Sweden - Palsa_T0_2 | ecosystem: Environmental > Terrestrial > Soil > Palsa > Peat permafrost | place: Sweden: Abisko...
GCGAGTTACAGAGCCGCGACCGCGAGGAAGCGGGGTTCGACAGAGACTGCTAGTCTAGGCTCGCAGCGCCGCGATTGGATCGATTCGGGAACAGCAATAACATAACTGAAGCCCGCGTGACCGATTGGCTGGCAGGCCGTGTCGAAAGTGCGAAAAGACCGCTTGCTCACGCGCGCGGCTCAGTAGATATCGCGAGTTACAGAGCCGCGACCGCGAGGAAGCGGGTTTCGACAGACTGCTAGGCTCGCAGCGCCGCCATGGGATCGATTCGGGAACAGCAATAACTGAAGCCCGCGTGAGCGGGTTTCGACAGAGACTGCTAGGATGACGAACGCCTCGCATTGAGGCGTGGCAAGGCTAACTGGCCCGTGCTCGCGGCAGAAGCCGCCCCTCGGCAGGAACAGCATGGCGAGGACGAGGACGTGTAGCACAAAGTAAGTTTTGAGACGAGTATGTAAGGCTCTAAAATAAGTCGGTTGAAGGTCTCGTAAGTCTGACTCATAAACAGAGCGGAGTTCACTACTGGCCCGCGTCTTTACACGCGGGTCCCGCAGCGCGGAGAGGTGCTGAAGCGCGGCGAGGATCTCACTTGGACGTATTGTCGCCTATGGTGACTTGCGGCGCTCGTGGTTCGGAAACGGCGCTCTGGAAATTACTCCTGCTTGGTCGGCGTCAGGGCATCTCAGGCCCGTGAAGCGGCTGGCGTGGCTGAACGAGCCTTCGGAATCGCGACTTCGGGCTCGTGCCACGTGCGGCGTTTCGTCCTAAAAAAGAAAGCGGCTCTTGCACTTTTGCGCTCTTCCTTGCGTCTAGCTGTAACAGGTGAAATCGCTATGGGAATCCTGAGTCGAAGTTGTGCCGTGCTTTTGATGGCGGCGGTTTGTTCCGCGCAATCCGTCTCGCAGACACAAACGTTTTGGTTTAGCCCCATTATTCCGGCGACTTGGAACAATTTCATGGGATCGGTGGATTACCTCGGCCTGTTTGCACCCGGCGCGCTCTGGACCACCGCATCCTCTCACATTCAGATCTTTAAGATGTACACACAAATGATCGACACCACGTTCCCCGGTTACCTCTCCGACAGCACTCTCCAGGGAATCTTCACTTATTTGAACAGCCATAACATCGCGCTGGCCGTGGAATTTCCTCCCCTGACGCCGTCGGCGCCGCCCGGCTGCGGCATGGTGGGTGGCAATCGGATCGAAGGGTTCGCGGGAGACACCGCGCTTTCGCTCGCCACCCGCATCCAGCAGTTGGGAGGCAATCTCCAATACATTGCTCTCGATGAGCCGTTCGCCTTCGGAGGCCTCGCTAGCGGCCCCGGCGCCTGCCATTGGACCCCACAGGTGGTCGCGGCGAACGCCTTTAGCAATGTTGCCAAGATCAGAACCGTGTTTCCTCAGGTGATCGTGGGAGAGATCGAACCGGTGCCAAACTTCATAGGGTCGCCGGACTGGCTGAATCAGTATACGGCCTGGATCGATGCGTGGACCGCAACGGCAGGCGCCCTTTTCGCCTTCTTTTATTTCGATGTCAACTGGTCGGTGACCTGGAAGCCGGGTGTCGAAAGCCTGCGCCAGGCTCTGGTGCAGCGCGGCATTCCCTTCGGAATCATCTATAACGGATGGCCGACAGATTTGACAGACGCCAGTTGGATCGACGATTCGGAGAGCCACTACGTTGACTGGGAGGCCCAAGGAGGCGCGATACCCGACCAGGTAATTTTCCAGTCCTGGTATCCCTACCCGACGCACGTTCTTCCCGAATCCGATCCAACGGCGTTTACGTACCTCATCGACAGCTATTTTCGGCAGCGAACCACGCTTTCCCTCAATATCGCGTCTTCGCGGGCGTCCGGCAGCCTGGTGAACGGCCAGGGGAGTCCGATCGCTTCGGCTCCCATTGCCCTGACCGCGCAGCCCACCTCGGGGCCCGGCATGGTATCGATTTATGTTCTGAGCGGCACGGCGCCGGCGGCGGTGACGCAGGCCGTGATCCAGACTTGCGTGAATGAATGCGCTGAGGCGGGCACTGCCGACATTAATGTTTACTCGTTCCAATACGCGGGCTCCGGCGGGCAAACCACTTTGAATTTTGCCAATGGGCTTACCGGTTGGACGGTGGACGGCAACGGCACCGCATCGGTTCAACTCAATTCGGATGCGTCAGGTAAGTCTGTTCAGATATCCGCTACGGCGACGCAAGAAACGTATATCAATTCCGTGCCCTTAACGGTGATCCCCGGCGATAGCTACAACCTGACCATTCAGGCGCGCGTCTCGCCGTCCTCTGTGGGCAGCGGGTCCTTCGCTCTCGTCTTCCTGAGTGCATCGGGTACGGAGGTTTTGAGGAACACGCTGGAATTTGCGCCGGCCACCCTGGCTCTGGGCACCGCCCAAACGGCTAGCGACGGCACGTATAGTCTTTCGTTCACACCCCTGAATTCGGCGGGGTTCCAATTGCAGGCGGCATATATGGGAACGGGCGCCCTCTGGCCGGCCTTTTCCACCAGCGTACTTCAGATAGGGCCTTCCATTGCATCGAACGGCATCGTCAATGCCGCCGATTTTAAGTCTGAAGCTCTGCCCCCGGATACGTGGTTCAGCATCTTCGGACAGAATCTGGGCAGCGCCGCCCAGTGGACCACTGCGAATACGTTCACGCTTGGGGGCGCGAGTGTTTCCGTATGCGGGACGCCGGCCGCGATTTCATACAACTCAGGACCGGTGGTCACAAACGGCGTTACCGGCTGGCAGTTGAACGCTTTGACGCCGGATGCCGTGGCGGGACAGAGCTCCTGCGCGGTGGTTGTGACTGTTGATGGACAGGCTTCGCCGCCCGTGACCGTGAGTGTCGCGAGCGGGATCATGGAGCTTTTCAATTTCACGTCTTCGGCCGGCTCCCTGCCGGTAATTACTCACGCCGACTACAGCCTGGTGGGGCCGAGGAGCGCTGGATTGGTTCCGGCGCAGCCCGGCGAGGAAGTGATCGGATGGGCGACGGGAGACTGCTCGACGCCAACCGTGACGGTGAGCGGGGAGACGGCGAACGTGATTTTCGCCGGGCGAGTTGGGGCCGGCCTGTGTCAACTCAATTTCCTGGTTCCGAGTGGATTGAGCGGGGAGGATCAGTTGAAGATGTCCACCTCTCCCAGCGTTTACAATTTGTGGGTGGCGCCGGAATAGGCAACTGCGCGGCGGCGGGTTCGGGCTGACAATAAAAAACATGTTGTGGCCCACGGTGGCCAATTGCTCGGCCTCTGCCAGGCGCGCGCCGGCGATGAATGCGTCGATGGCTACGGCCACGATTCAGCCTGGGGAGCGGCCCCAGTTTTCATATCGACCATCCCAACAGGCTGTGTCGAAACCGGCTCCCTTACGGTCGCGGCTCTGTAAACGCGCGCAATCTAGTGAGCCGCGCGCGTGAGCAAACGGTCTTTTCGGATTCACCTATGCCCGTAATCGGTGAAGACGTAATCTCTCGTCTTCACCCTCGTGTGGCACGCGTACCCGCACTTGGCGTCGTTCCCCTGCGGCGGCTTGTCGGCCAAGGTACCGGGTGTGAACTTATCGGATGCAGCGTCATAGTCGAACACGGCGTATCCCCACCCGCCGCTGTCCGCGAACCTCTTGCTGTCCTTCACCATGAAGTCCATGTCATGCTGGGTGCCTGGCACCGTCGCTACGGGGAACACCTCCATCTTTTTCGGGGTCCAATGGATCTTCGCCAGCTTGGAGCCGTCGGGAAAAGGCTTGCCGTTGCCGGGAGCGCCGGACAAGTAGGCTTTGATCATCACAGGATTGGCGAGGATCGCAGCAACAAGTGGTGCGTCCTGACTGATGGAGACAACCTGCCAGGTCTCATATCCGCGAAATTCGGAAAACGCGAGACCGTTCGGCACTTTCAAGGTGTACTTATCCTGAGCAGACAGGGCGGCAGCCATGGCCAGAGCCACCAGAACGCAGATAGATATTTCAACGAATACGACCACCCCTTTACTTTTGCGTTTCACGCTTAATCTCCTTTGCTGAATTTATATTCACTGACATTACTTATGGCGTGAATCATCACGTCATAATCGTTTCATTGCCGCAGCTTTTTGCCGGGTTGCTCCGCCGCAATGTACGCAGCATACCACCCGGGCCAGTTCTCGTGGCGCTGCCCGGTGCGCTCCCAAGGAACTAAACCGCGAAATTTGACATTTAACTCGTTTGTCACCATTCGTTTGAGGCGAGGCCAAAAATGCGCGAGAAAGGGCCCTTGTTAAGCCGCGTGTACCTTTGGCACGAGCATGCTAAGTGAACAGTATTGGGTTAAGCAGAACGTCATTAGTGTTTGCGGATAAAGCCGCTCGCTAACGCGCGCGGCTCGGTTCGGCCCATTAGTTCAACCAGCCCGAGTGTAGCGGCGGATGGCAGTGGCGCGGCCGGTGCCGGGGTCCACGGTCACAATGACGGCGTGCAGCTCGGCGCCCGATTTCGCGTTTTCCAGACGGATCGGCATGCCGGTTAGGAAGCGGCGGATGGCCAGGCTTTTCTCCGAACCGATCACCGAATCGTATGGCCCGGTCATGCCGACGTCGGTCTGATAACCGGTGCCGCCTGCAAGAATGCGTTCATCGGCGGTGGGAACGTGCGTGTGGGTGCCGACCATCGCGGAGACGCGGCCGTCGAGATACCAGCCCATCGCCATCTTTTCGCTAGTGAGCTCGGCGTGAAAATCGACGAAGCGAACTTTGACCCCAGCACCCGGCAAAGCGTCCAGGGACTTAAGAATGCCGTCGGCCATGCGAAACGGATCTTCAATCGCGGGCAGATGGACGCGCCCCTGCAAATTGATGACGGCTACGGGAACGCCATTGCGCGCTTTCGTCAGCAGCAGGCCGCTTCCGGGCAGGTCCGCGGGGTAATTAGCAGGACGCAGCAGGCGCGGCGTGCGCGGCAGATAATCGAAGATCTCTTTCTTGTCCCAGACGTGATTGCCGGTGGTGATGACGTCCAATCCCAGAGAAAAAAGCTCCTCGGCGATCTGCGGCGTGATGCCGAATCCGCCGGCCGAGTTTTCCCCGTTGGCGATGGCAAGTTGGATCTTCTCCTCTGTAACGATCTCCTGCAAGTATCGAGCGACAAGGACACGGCCGGGCGACGCAAAGATATCGCCAATAAATAAAATGTTCATCGGATGTCAGGCTGAAAAGAGAAGAGGAGCGCAACCAATCAGCGAAATCGGCTCCCGTCCTTGACCCCGTAATTCAAGGGCGGAGCCCTCCGAGCGTCTTCAGGCTTCTCCAATGACGGCTCTTACACCGCCGGAGCTTGCACACCAACGCATAAACCGAGACGGACCCCTAGACAATTGACTGTCGGATCAATTTAAGAGAACCGATTTCCAAACTGAGCAGAAACGCTCCTTGCGCAATGATAGCAGAGCTACCGCGGCAAAGCGAGACTTTTTCCCGATTCCGGCTGCAATCGGGCTTCTCGGAAACGTCGTACTAAGGCCTTATTATTAGTAAGTTAGGCAGGAGTACTTAATGCGAGACTGGAATTCAATCTTCGCCACCCAGCTCGGCGCGAATCTGGGACGCGATGCGGTTGGCGAAGGCCTCCACGCGATCGAGTTCCGGCCCTTCCACCATCACTCGCGCCAGCGGTTCCGTGCCGGAAAATCGCACCAGCACGCGGCCCGAATCACCGAAGGCATCCTCAGCCGCGCGGATCTCGGCCATCACGGCAGGCAGATCCTCCAAAGGCTTCCGGTCCTTGATGCGAACGTTTACCAAGCGCTGCGGATACACTTGAATCTGCTGGGTTAATTCGTCGAGTCCAGCGCCAGTCTGACGCATTACCTCGAACACGCGCAGCGCCGTCAGCATGCCGTCGCCTGTGGTGGCGTAGCGATGAAAGATGATATGGCCGGATTGCTCGCCTCCCAGCACGGCGCCACGCCGCAGCATCTCTTCCAGTACGTACTTGTCGCCCACCGGCGTTCGGAGCATGCCGATTCCGTGCGCACACAGCGCCCGTTCCAAACCGAGATTGGACATGACCGTGGCTACCACCAGGGGCGGATGTCCGTCCACCGTGAGCTGCCCGTGCTGCTGCAAATAGCAACTCGTCAGGAACAGCACCGCATCGCCATCGACGATCTTTCCGGAGCGTGCGACGAATAGAGCGCGATCGGCGTCGCCGTCGAACGCCACGCCCACGTCCGCTTTTTGCTCCAGCACGGCCGCTTGCAGAACCTCCAGATGGAGCGAGCCGCTGTTGCGGTTGATATTGCGGCCGTCGGGCGAGCAATGGATGGGATGCACCCGCGCGCCCAGGCGCTCAAAAAGGTCGGGCGCGAGCACAGAAGCTGAACCGTTGGCGCAGTCGGCTACGATCTTTAGTCCGTCCAGCCCTCCGGTGAGCGTTGCGGCCAGATGATCCACATAGGCGCGATCCAGCCCGGGATTGACCACGAGAGGCGCCGGCGGCGAATAAGCGCCTTGATCGAGGAGCGAAAAAATCTCGTTCTCCAGCAACTCTTCCTGCTCGTCGGGCAATTTATAGCCCGCGTGCCCGATTAGCTTGATGCCGTTATCCAGGTACGGATTGTGGGAGGCCGAAATCATCACTCCCGCCGCGAAGGGACCGTTTTTAGCGAGGTAAGCGATGCCGGGCGTGGTAGTTACACCCGCAAAATCTATCTTCACTTGATGGCGCGCCAAGCCGGCCGCCACTTCCGCAGCCAGCCACGGCCCGGATTCGCGCGTATCCATGCCAATGACCACCTGGCGCGGTTGCTGCGATTCGATCACCCAGCGGCCAAGCGCCGCGCCCACCGCCTGCGCGGTCTTCGGATCGAGCGGCGGCTGGCCGGCCACTCCGCGTATTCCGTCGGTTCCAAATAGAGCGCGCGCCACTAGCGGGCACTCCCGTTTGCGATCTTTTCCAGCTTCACCCGCACTGCGATGTCGGCCGGCGCCTCGATCACCCTTACCAGAGGATCGCCGACGTTTAGATGAGTGTGCAACGTTTGCTCGCCCGTCACGCCCGACAAATCCATGGGATCGGTTCTGATCATATGGATTACTTCCACACGCTGCCGGGAACCGCGGATGCGGGCTTGGGTGGGACTGAATTGCTGGCTCAGAACGCGGTAACCTGACGGAATATTAGTGTACACGGGCTGGACAGGCTCGTCCCGGTAGACGAGCTGCTCAAAGCGCAGCGTAAGCTGCGACGGAACCGCGCGATAAAAGACCACCCCGGCTGGCAGATTGAGATTGCGGCCGCGAATGCTGTAGGTGCTCTCGCCCGCGTGTGCGTCGGAAAGGTCCAGCACCACGGCGACGGCCGATAGATTGTCGCGCGTCAGGCTGCCGGATGGACCGCGAAGCTCCAGACGCACGCGATCCGGCAGGTTGCCGTCGATATCCAGGTCGTCCCGCATATTCCTGAAATCCACAGGAACCGAGAGCGAGGTGGCCACTTCCGGCTCGCGCGCCACGGCGATCCATAGGCCGATGGCGATGAGCAGCGAGAGCAGTTTCCAGCCGAGGTTGCGCGTGAAGAGCTGTTTCATAGTGGTGCGAAATGGCTGGTCATGGCCGATCCATTCATGGGCGATCCAGGCTGGATTGATGCACCGGCGCGGCGCCGTGGGTCTGCGCAGCCGCGCTGCGTTTTTCTTCGCGATCCAGACGTTCGGACAGCAAACGTTCCACGCGCTCCAGGGGAACGTCGATCTCGATTTCTCCGAACGTCGCGATGGATACCTTGCCGGTCTCCTCCGACGCCACGATGGCGATACAGTCCGACTCTTCGCTGATTCCGAGCGCCGCGCGATGGCGCGTGCCGAGTTCGGTGAGCAACAGCGGATTGGTGGTCAATGGCAGGAAACAGGCCGCGGCGGAAATCCGGTCGCCCTGGATGATCACCGCGCCGTCGTGCAGCGTTCCGCCGGGATGAAAGATGGAGCACAGCAGATCGCGCGAGACCAGCGCATCCAAGCCCACGCCGCTTTCGATGAACGTTCGGAGACCAATCTTGCGTTCGATCACGATCAACGCGCCCACCTTGATCTGCGATAAGCGGCCCACCGCCAGCACCACTTCCTGGCTGAGCTCACGCCGTTCGAGCTGGCTGATGCCTAGGAACGGCTTGCGGCCCAGCCGCGCCAGCGCCCGCCGCAGCTCGGCTTGAAACATTACGATCAGGGCGATGGGAGTGTACGGCAGAAGAGTGGCCAGAATGGCATGCAGCAGTTCCAGCTTGGCCCCCACCGCGGCGGCATAAATGATTCCGAGGACGCCCAGCCCCAGCAGAACATGCACGGCGCGGCGGCCGCGGATGATCATTAGAAACTGATAAATGAGAATCGCGACAATAACAATGTCGAACGCGGCGGTGATTGTAAGGGACGGTAAATCAGAAACCGCGATTGGCCAGTATCGCCCCATGCATTGATTTTTATTGTATCAGCCACTCCCAGCGATACGGAACAATTTTGAGGCTATCTTTCGTCCAGAAGCGGCGATTTAATCGGTTGGACCCGGTATCTCGCCGGCGCGCCGATCAAGGTTTCTTGGACGCGGACACTCCCACTTCGACGGTGTGCGCGGTGAGCGTCGTCCCCTGCTCGGCCGCGTGGATGACGACGCGATCGCCGACTTTCAGGTCGCCCTTCTGGATCGGCTTGTCGGCGCGGGCGTAAGTGGTCTGGGCGTCCAAAAGGACTTCCACGGTTTTGCCCGCGGTCGTGGTCACAGTCACGGACTGGTCCGAGATTTTGGCGACCGTTCCCCGGACATGTTCCAGTCCGCCGTGGGCCCATGCGATCAGGGGCGCGATGGCGAGTGCAAGCAGCATTAGCCGCCTAGTGATGGTGTTCGTGTTGCGTATGTTCATGTGGTTCCTCTCCATTCAAGAATGCTTTTTCCTCTTGCTCTTCTTCGATCTCATCCGGACTCTTTGGATTCAAGCCCTGCATCTGGCGTTCTTCGTCCGGTGTGATTTGCGGCAGATGGCGAATGAACCGGACCAGCTTCCAGGAGTCCTCTTCGTCGTGATGGCCGGCAGCGCCCGATCCTCCGCCCCAGGCCGGCATTCCGGTCATCCGGATGCCGTTCTGGATGATGAAGAACAGATCGCCGTCGGTCATTTCTTGGGTCTCGGCTTGGCGCATATCCGGCGCGGGTGGATACATGCGCTTGCCCATTTCAGTATCGCCGCTTCCGTTATTGGCGTGGCATCCGGCGCAGTGGTCGGCCCAATGCGCGCGCGCGGCGGCCAGCGCTTCAGGCGAATCCGGAACCGGATTGACGAGGTTTCCAGCATTCGCGGGCGCGGCCATGGCGCGGACGCGGCGAGCCACCCAGCGCTCCAGCGCGCTGGGATGTTCGCGGGCGCTGAAACCGCGCGCGCCCAGGGCGTAGAGGCCTGCGGCAACCAGCGCCACAACGATTACCGTGAGCGCGCCCGCAAGAAAATGGCTGAGCCTATGCATAAAGATCCATTATTTCTCAGTCGGCGTTTTCTGAGACGGTCTCAGGCGGAAGCGAACAAAAATATTGCCGCCGAGGGGCCGATTTCCATAGTAGGGCTTAATTGCATCGGGGAGCGAATAAGCCGTGAAGTTTGCGCCAATGCCGGTTTCGATGTGACGAAAGAGGTTGACGTCGCGCGTGTAACCGATGGTGTATTCGCCAATCCGGAAAGTGCTTCCGTACAAAATCCCTAGGTTCTGTTCTATCTGCGGCTGGTCTTCAAACAGCTCGTCTTTATCCACCAGTTCGACGCGGCCGGTGATGAAGTTCTTGCGGTGAACGGGCAGAACCGATTCGGCCAGATAGGAATTCAGGTTGCGGCCGGTGGCCGTCTGGTGATTGCGTCCCCAAATGAGACTCGAAGCCCAGCTCCCGCCGGGCAGGGGTTTGGTGTACTCGAGCGAAGCCGTGCTGCGGACTTGATCGCCCGGCTCCAGCGCTTCCGGATGCGTAAGCCGGCCGGCGGATACTTGCGCCGCCCAACTCTTAGCTGGGAAGAACCACATGCGCGCGGACCAGGAATCGATGATGCCCTGCTGCACGATCCAACGATTCTCGCCGGGCTCTGCGCCGTGGAATCCGCTGGCTTCGAGCTTCATTTTTTGGTATGCCAGTCCGAGTGTTGCTACATCGTCTGAGATGTGCGTGGAATCCTGCCAATGATGGGACAGGGGCGCTTCCGGCAATTCCGCGGCGGAGGCGCGATGAGGATAAGCAACCGGGCCAAGCGCAGGGTCGCCCACCGGCGCGAAATATAGTTCGAGCCTGGTATTCGAAGCGATCTCCCGAACATAGTGGAATCCGAGGCCCATGATGAAATTGTGCGGATGCTGCCCGTCGACGATGGGTTGCCCAAAGGCTGTTTCGCCGGTCTGGAAGAGCAGCGGATAGCGGCGATCGGTGACGGTGGCCGGCTCCAGGCTCAGCATAAGATCGATCTGAAAGGCGCCGTTTTCGCCGGCGCGGTGTTCCGCGGAGGCCATCAACCAATTGGTCGAATAGAGCTTGTCGCCGCCGCGCGGGCTGGACTGCTGCGTGTCTACAACAAACGCGTCTCCCATAAAAAATGCGTTCCAGGAACTGAAATGGGTGACGATCATGGGCATGGGCCAGGAGTCGGGATTGACGGACGTTCCCGATGCGGCGTTCATAAGGTCCATGCTGGCGGCGTTCATGTCTACCATGTTCATGCCGGGCATGGAGCTTTGGGCGAGCGCGGGGATGGTTGCCGCTATGAGCGGAATGATAAATATTGTTCGAGACAGAAGACTCCTTTAAGGCAGTACTTAGTCATCACTTTCGGAATTACTGCGGACACTGGTGATCGGGTGAGTACGAGGGCGTTCACACGAGTGTGAACGCGGCACGCACGAGTGCGTGCGCCACAAGTGCACCAGTCACCGTACTTAGTAGCAGGATTTGCGGCTGATTAGAGTCTTAAAATGCTTGAGGAGGAGACCGACGGATGGGGTGGCGAAAACGCCGGCGACGCGAAGATCCCAGTGACTCTGAACAACGGCGCGTTTTCCAGTGCAGGCGTGGCGAACCCGATGGCCGCGAGATTGCCCAACGGCGATGTCTGCGCATCGGGAGCTAGAAAATCAGGCACGCAGGCAGCCGATACCGACTGGGTGGGAGCGTGGTGCCGATGGCAAGGCGGCAGCGTGGGCGCACAGTCCACGGCCACACATGCTGCGGTACACTGTAGGACTCCTAAACACAACGCCAGAATGAGCAAGACCACAAATTGAGCGCTCGGCGCCTTCATCTGTTGCGATCATAACACGCCGGCGAATTTGCCTTAGTACCTATCTTGGGAGTACTCCGCCGCCGATTTGAAGGACTACGAGGGATGATTGAGTAGTATTTCTGTTCTTGTATGTGAATCGCAGCCGATCGTCGTGGAAGGTCTGCAGAAGGTGCTTGCTGAGAGCGCCGATCTGGTTTTCGCGGGTGCGGTGTCCCGGCCGGCCGACGCGCTGGACGCCGCTGAGCGTATCCATCCGAACATCGTTTTGATTGACGGAAGCGCGGGGTTCACGGCCGCAATCCGTCTGGTCGGCCATCTCAAGGCGGCAGGGCCGATGCAAGCCGGGCCGATGCATCCGGTGCTATGGGTGGTGGACTTGCCGGAAATGGATGCCTTCCGGGCGCTGCAGATGGGGGCGCGCGGCATTGTCAAGAAGACTCAGCCGGCCGCAACACTGGTCGAGTGCCTGCGAGAGGTGGGGGCCGGGCAAATCTGGATGCAGGAATCCTGGCCGGCGGCCGATTTTCTGCAGCGCAAGGAAGCGTCGCGCCTGACGCCCCGGGAGAAGGAAGTAGTACGTTTGATTTGCCGCGGCCTGCGCAACAAGCAAATTGGGGAGATTCTGCATATCACCTCGGGGACCGTAAAAGTCCACCTGATGCACATCTTCGAGAAGACGGGACTGAAGGACCGCCTGGCGCTGGCGGTGCATGGGCGGGAACTGGCGGCGACGGAGTTGCCGGCGACCGACACAGCGAGCGGCTAGCCTGAATTTGCCTACATCCGCAAAGCGGCGGCCAATTCCCTGTCGCCACGCACCCGCCAGATCTTGGAATCCAGCATGTAGTGCGTGAAAGGGATGCCCCAGATGGCGGCCCCGAGCCACTGAACAGCCGGGAAGTAAGCCTGTGGCAGAACGTTGAGAGCGAAATGCAGCCCGATCGCGATCACGATGTAATTGCCCAGGCTTTTTGCGAAGAATGCCGCTGCGCCGTACTGTTCGGCCGCTCCGGGCGCCGAATAGCGGTTCTTGTTGTGGAACCACATCAGACGATGATATTGGAAAGAGTGAAACAGGCCCAGCGCGATGCCCGCGCGGAGGATTCCGTCGGCTCCAAAACTGGCGGCGTAGAGGAAAGCGATCCATTGCAGCGGGACCAGAACCGCAAGCAGCATCAGTTTGGGAACATTCAAAGGCGTCCCGGAGCGGAATTTTTGCACCTGACGCGCCACGTAAATCGCGGCGAAAGTCAGGTAGGCCGCGGCCACCGTCCATACCAGGAACTGGAGGGGCCGCTGCAGGGGCCGCCAATCCATCAGCCTGGTCTTAACGACGAAGTAAGCCAGGGGAAGCACCGTCGACGTCAGCAAAAATGAGCGGTCCAACCTCAGGTCCAACGGATCGCGCTCCTTGTTCTTGGCCTTCCACAGCATCATGAAACCAAGATGCTGTTTGGCGATGTGGTAGTGCTGCCAGCACACCGCGAACAGAAAGAAGAGCGAGGATTGGCCCGCCCAAACCATCACTGGACCGATTAACAAGAACGGAACGATCACCCACAAGAACCACCCGAGGCGCTCGCGCTGCCGTTTGTCCAGGTAGGTGCGGGTGACCGTGCCCATTACGTGAGGCCCATCCACAAACAGGAACCAGGCGAGGTAAATGGGAGTGATGGGGAAGCCGGCGGCCAACAGAGCCAAGGCCATATAGCCGATCGCGGCGGGCCCGATGAACCAGAGCAGATCGTCGCGGCGGGAGATGATCCAGTTGGTCCTACCGGCCTGGATCCCAATTGGTGGTGAAAGGGCCGGTGTGATCGCAGTGGTACTCATGGTCTTGTCTGAAGTCATCGTCTGGAGGGCGGGCGATCTGCATAAGGGTTTGAGCTTAGTCCTCACGTTCGGAATTACAGTTACGTATCAAACGTGGCTATCGGGTCAGTGCGAGGGCGTTCACACGGGTGTGAACGTCTGGAGTTTCTACATTTTCCTGAGAAGCGAGGGCAATTCGGAGCACTGCTCTTGGTGGGGCAGGCGGTGCCGCCTGCCCATCTCTCTTGCTCGAATATCGCCGTAGATCGCCCCATTTCCAGCCCGCCCATTTCCAGCCCGATGATGTCTACATCTTTCTCACCTGGCGCCTCTTCGGTTCGCTCCCTGCGATCTGAAGAACGGGCGCATCTCCCACACCAGCCCACGCTTTCGTGGCGGCGGATCGTGCTCTTGACCGCCCTGGCTTCGGCCTACAGTAGTTGCGCGATCCACGCATTGCGGCGCTGGTGGTGGAGTCGATTCAGATGGGAGAAAGCCGGAGTTGTTATGAGTTGGATGCGTGGGTGGTGATGCCCCATCACGTGCATCTGTCGATCTTGCCCAGGATGCCTGTTCCCGCCATCATGCGCTGGTTGAAGTCCTGGACCGCGCGACAGGCGAACCAATTGTTGCGACGATCCGGTGTCGGCTGGGTTGGTGGCATCCGCGGAGCAGCGGGGTTGGTCAAGCGCGGGCGGGCAGGCGGCACCGCCTGCCCCACCACCGAAGCACTCCGGCACTCCCGATTCCAGTCGGGAAATGTAGAAACTCGAGGCGTTCACAGGAGTGTGAACGCGGCACGCACGAGTGCGTGCGCCACACGTGAACCAGTCATCGTACGGATTATGGCGCTAATGCCGGGCGGCTGTGGGGTCGATCACTTGCAAGGTGGCAACCTCCATCCATTCTCCGGCTCCCCCGTCATCTCACGTCGTCACGTGGAGCGCGGCGGCAGTCCGCGGAATGGCGCGGGTTCTCTCGCCGTCGCTTTCCGACTGTTTCTTTATCGCGCTGATGGTGTGGCTGTTCGTGTGGGGCGCGAGCGGCTGGATCGCGCTGCTGGGAGACGGCGATACCGGGTGGCACATCCGCACCGGCCAGTACATTCTGGAACATCGCAGCGTACCCACCCGGGATTTGTTCTCGTTCTCGCGTCCCGGCGCGCCCTGGTTCGCCTGGGAGTGGTTGACGGACGCGATTTACGCCCTGTGCTTTCAGATCGGCGGTCTGAAGGCGATCGTGCTGCTGGCGGGAACGACCATCGCCCTGTTTGCCACCGTGGTTCTGCGCTACACGCTGTGGCTGGGGGCCAACGCGCTGGTGGCGGCGGTTACAACGCTTCTGGCGGTGGGCGCGTCGTCGATGCACTTCCTGGCGCGTCCGCATTTATTCACGCTGGTTTTGCTGCCCGCGAGCTTGTGGCTGCTGCAAGCGGACCGGCGGCGGAACACGCGCTGGCTGTGGGCGCTCGTTCCGGTGACTGCGCTATGGACCAACCTGCACGGAGGATTCGTCATTTTTCTAGCGTGCCTGGCATTGCTGGTGCTGGCAGGTCTGATCGAAGCGGCGCTCGGACGCCGGACGGGAGCGGGGCGCTGGCCGCCCATCCGCCGCTATACCACGTTGCTGGCTGGGTGCTCGCTGGCGTCGCTCGCCAACCCGTATGGAATCCAATTGCACCGGCACATTATCGAATACCTGCGGGCCGATTGGATCAAGAACATGGTGCAGGAGTTTCAGGCGCCCACGTTTCGCTCCGAAGGGCAGCTCCAGTTTGAAGCGCTGCTGCTGGCGGGTTTGATCGCCATCGGCTTCCTGCTGCGCCGGCGCCTCTGGGCCGAAGCGTTGTGGGTGCTGTTCCTGGCTCACTCGTCCCTGATCAGCGTGCGGCACGCTCCGCTCTACGCCATCGTGGCCGCGCCGCTGATTGCGTGGGAGATCAGCGCATGGTGGCGGGCTGGAGTAGCGGGAATGAAGAAATCGTCGGCGGCGCGAATTCTTTACCAGCTTGGCGCGGACCTGACGCCGGGCTTCCGCCGGACCAGCGTCTGGCCGGCCGTGTTCATCCTGATTCTGGCCGCGCTGGACGCGCCTCTGAAGTGGCCGCGCGACTTCCCTAGCGAGGTGTTTCCGACCGCGATGGTCCACCAGCACGCCGGCCTGATCGCATCAGGCCGCTTACTGACGCCGGACCAATGGGGGGACTACATCATCTACAGCTTCTACCCTCGCCAGAAGGTGTATGTGGATGGTCGTAGTGATTTCTACGGAGAGAAACTCGGCCAGGAGTATCTCCACCTGATGCAAGGAGCGTACGACTGGAGGACGATCCTGGACCGAAACGCCTTCAATGTGGCGTTGTTACCGGTGGACTGGCCCTTGGCATCGATGCTGAAGTTGGACCCCGCGTGGCAAGTGGTGCAAGACGATGGCAGGGTCATACTGTTCCGGCGGCTAAGTCGGCAAAGCGCGTGGAATTAGGTAATTCGACACCCGACGCGGCGTCGCGCGTACTAAAGAAAACCTAGTGTTCAGGCTAATGAAAACCTACCAGTTTGCCGAACCTATAAGGCAGGGAGAGCAACCGGATGAGAAGTAATCAGAACCCGTCAGGTTCAGTCACCCGGAGTGTTGGGGACCGCAGCGCCGGGGCTCGCGGCGCCGGGGATCGAAGTAGCGCCGTCGGAGGCGTGGCGGGGAAGCTAAGCATGCCCCAAATGCCGGTCGAGTGGCTCGATTCGGGAAGCTGGCGGCTGCCTTCCGGACAGGCGCTGGCGGAATTTGCGCTGCAAGCCGGTTTTCTTGCGCCGCTGCTGTTTCGCGCGGACCGGTTGGGCAAGCGTTCCCCGCAAGGGTTGCCGGGAATCGCGGAGGCGTCGGAATCGAGTGACGGCGCTGTCCCTATGCCGGGCCGGCAGTTTGGCAAAGGAGACAGCCGGTGACGGCGCAGGAGATGTTAGCGGGAGGGGTTGGGATCGCGGCATGTATCGACGATCTCCGCCGCCGCCAGATCTCCAACTGGATTCCTGGAGCAGCCTTCCTGAGTGGCGTGGTTCTGCAGACGGTGCAGCATGGCTGGCGCGGAACCGGGTCGGCGTTGCTCGGCACTCTGGCGGGCGCGGGAGTGTTCCTGATCTTTTACTTGTTGGGCGGCATGGGCGGAGGAGACGTGAAGTTGATGGCAGGCTTCGGCGCGCTGCTCGGGGCGAAACAGCTCTTGAACGCTGCTTTGTGGACGGCCGGATGTGGCGGGGTGATGGCGCTGGCCGTGATCGCGTGCGGCGCGCTTGGAGACCTCTGGGCGCGCAGGAACTCCTCGGGAAGCCAAGCCGCGGCGTCTACTCGCCAGCCGGTACGGAGAGCGGACAGCATACCATACGCTCCGGCGATCGCCGCCGGCGTCTGGTTGAGCCTGGCAGGTGCGACATGAGCGCCGGAACCAGACGCGCATTGCGGGGCATGGCAGTCACTTCGGGGCATGGCAGTCGATGATCGAAGGCGGGAGAGAGGGTTATGGATCGTAGATTTCTGACGGTATTAGGCGTCAGTCTGCTGTTCGCGCTCGTGATATCGAGCGTGTTCTACCAGATGGCGGCCCACGCTGGCAGCCCGAAAAAGGCCGCGGAGGCGACCGATTTGAAGGACATCGTCTTGGCCGCCCGGCCCCTGTCGGTGGGAACGACGGTCAAGGCCGCCGATATCAAGCTAGGTAAGACGCCGGCGTCGGCCTTTCCCAAAGGCGCTTTCGCCAAGCCCGAGGAAGTGATCGATCGCCCCCTGATCAGCAACGTCCTGATGGACGAGCCGGTGCTCGAGGGGCGGCTGGCGGCGCGCGGCAGCGGAGTGGGTCTGGCGCCCGTCATCCCGGTTGGAATGCGCGCGGTGACGTTGCGGGTGAACGATGTCACCGGCATCGCCGGTTTTGTGCTGCCGGGAATGCGGGTGGATGTACTGGTCACCGGCCATCCTCCCAACTCCGAGGATTCGATCACCGCCACGCCGACGCAATTGCAGAACTTGCTGGTGCTTTCCGCGGGGACCGTGATGCAGCCGGACGCCCGGGGTCAAGCCATGCCGGCCCAGACCGTCACGTTGCTTGGTACACCGGAGCAAGCCGAAACGCTCACTCTGGCCAGTGCCGACGCCCGCATCCAGTTGGTCCTGAGAAACGGCAGCGATCAAAGCATCGAGAAAACGCCGGGACGCGACATCGCGGAATTGTACGGCGAGCGTCCGGCTCGCAAGAAGAGCCCGGAAGACAACGCGCCCCCACGGCCGCGAGCCCGCCCCGTGGTGGTGGCCGCTGCGCCTCCGCCGCCGCCTCCTCCGCCCGATCAGATCGTGGTGATTCGGGGGACCCAGAAGAGCGTGGAAGTAGTTGGAGTGGGTGCTGGCGGGGGACATTAAACCATGCGACGAATACAGCTATACATCCTGTCTGGGCTGCTGGCCATCGGCACGGCTACCTGGCTTTCGGCTCAAGGCGGCCCGGAAGAAATTCGCTTGACGGTTGGAAAGAGCATCGTTATCGACTATCCGGCCGACATTGCGCGGATTTCGACCAGCAACCCGGACATCGCGGACGCTTCGCCCGTTACCGGACGGGAAGTGCTGGTACACGGCAAGTCCTTCGGAACCGTGACCCTGGTGGTGTGGAGCAAGACCGGTCAGCGCAACTTTTACAACATCACCGTAGAGCAGAACCTGGAGCCGTTGCGGAAGCTCCTCAAGGACACCTTCCCGGGGCAGGATATCCAGGTTCAATCTTCGCGCGACTCGCTGGCTCTGACCGGACGAGTGGCCAATAAAGAGATTGGCGACCGCGCGACGGCGCTCGCAACGCCGTTCGCGAAAACCGTGGTGAACGATTTGCAAGTGGCCGAGCCGCCGGCGGAGAGGCAGATTTTACTGCGCGTTAAGTTCGCCGAACTGGATCGGTCCGCGTCCAATCAGTTCGCGGTGAACCTGCTTTCCACCGGCGCCACCAATACCATCGGCCGCATCACTACCGGACAGTTCCAGGCCCCTTCTCCAACCACTTTACAGTCGGGCGGGTCCGGAGGCGCGACGAATTCCACCTTCAGCATCTCGAACGCCCTGAACATTTTCGCCTTTCGGCCGGACCTGAACCTGGGCGTGCTGATCCAGGCGCTGGAATCGCGCAACCTGCTGCAGACCCTGGACGAGCCCACCCTGATCACGAGCGATGGGAAGGAAGCCAGCTTCCTGGTGGGCGGCGAATTTCCCATCCCGGTTCTGCAAGGCGGGGCGAATTCCGGCGCGGTGACCATTCAGTTTCGAGAGTATGGCGTCCGGCTGACCTTCACTCCGAACATCACCGGGAACAATAATATCCGCTTGCACGTGAAGCCGGAGGTTTCCTCGCTGGATTACGCCAATGCCCTGTCGTTCAATGGCTTCACCATTCCCGCCCTGGCGTCGCGCAAGATGGAAACCAACATCGAGCTGGGCGAAGGACAAAGCTTCGTAATCGCCGGCCTGATAGACAAACAGGTGACCGAAACGCTCTCCAAGATTCCCGTCTTGTCCAGCCTGCCGATCCTGGGGAACCTGTTCAAGAGCAGGGAATTCGATCGCAACGATACGGAGCTGATCGTAATGGTTACGCCCGAAATCACGATGCCGCTGCAACCGGGCGAGGCCAAGCCGACGGTCCCGGCGCCGCGGCCCTTTCTGGTGCCCATCACGCCGGGCTCCAGCAACGCCTTCCCGGGGACTACCAAAGGTAAGTCCAACAAGTAGGAGTGGAGAGAATGCGGAACGGCGGGAAAGAGCGAAACTGCGGGAGCGAGCGATGACGGGCCGGGGACCGGTTTTGACCGCGCTTGCCATCATTTGCGACCGCGACCTGGCGGGGCGGTTCTCGTCCGCCCTGGAGCGCGGCCGCTCGTTTCAGATCCTGTCCGAGTTCAAGAGCTACCCTACGCCTCAGACGCTGGAAATCCGGGTGCGTCAGACCAAGCCGGACGTCATCCTGCTCGACCTGGCGTCGGACCTCGATCGGGCCTGCGAATTGATTCGCTGTGTCGCCGCGCTGAACCTGCGGGCGCATGTAGTCGGGCTGCATGTTCGCAACGATTCGGATGCGATCCTGCGTTGCCTGCGCAGCGGGGCCAGCGAGTTTCTGCACGCGCCTTTCGATTTGCAAACGCAAAACGACGCGGTGGCGCGCCTGCACCGTCTGTTGCAACCCGGCGCGGTGGAAAAAGCCGAAGCGGGTTCCATCGTGGCCTTTTCCAGCGCCAAGCCAGGCTCCGGGGCGTCGACACTGGCGGCGCAAACCGCGTTCGCGTTGCGCCGCACCACTTCGCAACGCATTTTGCTGGCCGACTTCGATCTGATGGGAGGGATGATCGGCTTCTACCTGAAGCTGGTCAACACCAAGTCTCTGCTGGACGTCCTGCCCATGGCCGAGGGGCTGCGGGACGGCGGATGGGCCTCCTGTGTGGCGCTGGCGGATGGCGTGGACATCCTGCCGGCGCCTGAAACTCCCTACGCGGGACCGCTGGAGGCCGGGCGGCTGCACGCGGTACTGGAATATGCGCGCATGAATTACGAGTGGGTGGTGATCGACCTGCCAGTGGTTTTTCAGCGGCTGAGCCTGATGACGATTTCCGAATCCGACCGCGCGTATCTGGTTTCAACGCCGGAGTTGCCGAGCCTGCACCTGGCGCGCAAGGCGGTCAATCTTCTCGATCAACTGGGCTTTCCCAAGGAACGGTTCCAGATTGTGATGAACCGCATGGACCGGCGCGGCGAAATCGCGGGATCCGACATCGAGCGTCTATTTAACTGCGCGATCGACGCGCGGATTCCGAACGATTATTTCTCGCTCCACCGGGCGGTGACCCTGGGCCAGCCGGTGGATGGACATTCCGACCTCGGCAGAGCGGTGGAGAGCCTGGCCAACCGGATGTCGGGCGGCGGAGGCCAGGATCGCAAAAGGGCGGCGCTCCCGGACTTGCGGGTGGCGGCCTCGTCCGCGTAAGTGCAGGCCGGTTTTGTAAGGATAGCGCAGTGATTACTTATGTTTCCTAACCTCGATACCAAAGGGGCGACGCAAATCAGCTGGGAGCAGCGCCTGCTGAAAAACGGCGGCAAAACCCGGGGCGCGCTGAAGCCGGAGTATCAGGAGCTCAAGTTCACCCTGCATCGCAAGCTGGTGGACAAGATCAATCTGGAAGCGCTGGCCAGCATTGACAACCAGAGGGTGCGAAGCGAAGTGCGCCAGGCGCTCATTTCCCTCATCGATTCGGAGCCGACGCTGCTCAGCTCGATCGAAAAGCAGCAGATCTGCGATGAGGTCCTCGACGAGGTCTTCGGCCTCGGCCCGCTGGAGCCGCTGTTGCAAGATCCCAGCATTTCCGACATCCTGGTCAACACCTACAAGCAAGTCTATATCGAGCGCAAGGGGCTGCTCGAATTAACCAGCGTCACCTTCCGCGACAACCAGCACTTGTTGCGCATCATCGACAAAATCGTTTCGCAGGTGGGACGCCGCGTGGACGAATCCAACCCCATGGTGGACGCGCGCTTGAGCGACGGCTCGCGCGTAAACGCCATCATTCCGCCGCTGGCCGTGGACGGGCCGCTGCTGTCGATCCGCCGTTTCTCGACGGACAAACTGATGCCGCCCGACCTGGTGGACCGCCGCGCCACGACGCCCGGCATGATGGAGCTGCTCGAAGCGGCCGTCAAGGCCAAGATGAACATCATCATCGCGGGCGGAACCGGCGCCGGCAAAACCACGCTGCTGAACGCGCTGTCGGCGTTCATCTCGCCCAAAGAGCGCATCGTCACCATTGAAGACGCGGCGGAATTGCAGTTGAAGCAGCCGCACGTGGCTCGTCTGGAAACGCGGCCGCCCAACCTGGAGGGCAATGGCGCGGTGCGGCAGCGCGAACTGCTGGTCAACAGTCTGCGTATGCGTCCGGACCGCATTGTGGTGGGCGAGGTCCGCGGCGAGGAAGCGCTGGATATGCTGCAGGCCATGAATACCGGTCACGACGGATCGCTTACCACCGTGCACGCCAACAGCCCGCGCGACGCCATTTCGCGCCTGGAGGTTATGGTGTCGCTGGCCAGCGCCAACATGCAACTGGTCTCGGTACGCCAGCAGATTGCCAGCGCGGTGCACCTGCTGGTGCAGGCTTCGCGGCTGAGCGACGGTTCGCGCCGGGTGGTCAATATCACCGAAGTCACCGGGATGGAAGGGGACGTGATCACGCTGCAGGACATCTTCGTTTTCGAAAAGCGCGGCCTGAATCCGGACGGCCGCGTAGTAGGACGCTTTGCCGCCACCGGAATCCGGCCCAAGTTTTATGAAAAGCTGCTCGCGGCGGGTATCCGGCTCCGGGCGGATTTGTTTGACGAGGTGGTGGAGGTTTGACGCCATGTATGTAATGATCGCCATCGCGGTATGGGCTTGCGCCCTGGTGGTCTGGTGGATCTGCCGGAACGCGTTCCGGCATTCGGACCTGGACAAGCTCAAGAGCCGGCTGATGGGCGCCGGCAAGAGCAGGGCGGCGAAAGCCATCCCGGGCGGAGGGGGCGCCCTCATCCAGGCCGAAGAAAGGAACGTTCTACTGGCTACCAAGTTCCTGCGGCGCTTCCAGCTCCAAAGCAAATTGCAGGAGATGATGGAGCAGGCGGGGATGAAGTGGAGCACGCACCGGCTGGTGAACACTTGCTTGCTGGCGGTGGTGGCGGTCTGGGCGCTGGCCTGGGTTCTGCTGCCCGATCAGTTTCACCGCTTTTCGTATCTACCGGCGCTGGCGGCGGGCACGCTGCCGGTGCTGTATGTGATCCGCAAGCGCAAGGCGCGCATGCGCCGCTTCGAGGAATTGTTTCCCGACAGCCTGGAATTCGTGTCGCGGTCCATGCGCGCCGGCCACGCGTTCTCGGTCTCGCTCGAAATGATTCACCGCGAGTTTCAAGAACCGCTGGCGGGTGAATTCCGGCGGACTTTCGAGGAACACAACCTGGGTTTGCCGCTGGACGTGGCGCTGCAGAAACTGGCCAAGCGCGTGCCCTCGCTGGACGTTCACTTCTTCGTTTCGGCGGTGCTGCTGCAAAAAAGGACGGGCGGCAACCTGGCCGAGATTCTGGACAAACTGGCTTACGTGATCCGGGAGCGGTTCAAGCTGCGGGGCCGCATCCGAGCTATCAGCGCGCATGGACGGATGACGGGCATCGCGCTCAGTTGCATTCCCATCGGGGTCGCGGTGCTGATGTTCTACACCAACCCGGAGTATGTGCGGTTTTTCTTTTTCGACGAAGTCGGCAATATCATGCTGGGCTGCGCGGTGGTCCTGCAGATCGTTGGATACCTGATCATGAAGCAGATCACGACGATCGAGGTTTAGCGCCATGGCAATCCTATTCAGCTTCGTGATTTTCCTGTTGTTTGCGGCGGGGCTTTCCTTCGCCGGCGTCAAGATGTACGTCAAGCCCAAGGAAGCCATCGAGCGGGTGGCCGGCACCGGGATGACGGCGCATGAAGCGGCGCCGGTTCATCCCAGCCTGCTGTTTCACGATCTGGTCAAGCGGCTGGGCAATCTCGTTCCGGCTTCGCCCAAGGACGTAACGGTGATGCAGCGCCGGCTGATCCGGGCGGGCTACCGGAATCCTAACGCCCTCAAGGTTCTGTATGGCGCCAAGGCCATTTTGGCCGTTCTGCTGCCGCTGGTGATCACGCTGGCGGTGATCAATTCTTCGTTTCAGCAGAGCAACAAGGTGATCGCGATTCTGGTGGGCGTGGCGATCGGATTTTTCGTGCCGAACGAATATGTGCGCATGGCGGCCAAGCGGCGCCAGAAACAGATTCAGCGCGGCCTGGCCAATTCGCTGGACCTGATGGTGGTGTGCGTGGAGTCGGGTCTCGGGCTGGATCAAGCCATCATGCAAGTGGCCAAGGAACTGGAAAACGCGCATCCGGAGATCAGCGAGGAGCTGGCCATTGTGAACCTGGAGCTGAAGGCCGGCAAGCGGCGGGCCGAGGCTTTGCGAAACCTGGCGGACCGCACGGCGGTGGAGGATCTCAAGAAGCTGGTGGCGGTGCTGATTCAGGCCGACCGCTTCGGGACCGGGGTGGCCCAGAGTTTGCGGGCGCACTCGGACTACATGCGCGTCCAAGCGCGCCAGGTGGCCGAAGAGAAGGCGGCTAAGCTGGGCGTAAAACTTATCTTCCCCATCTTTTTTTGTATTTTGCCGTCCTTATTCGTGGTCACGGTGGGGCCAATCGCCATGAAGATCGTACGGGAACTGATCCCCATGATGAATAGCATGTAGCGGGAGTTATTTTGGCGGGAAAGGAGAAAAGGCCATGATGGATAGCTCGATGATTCGCATCGTTTGCGCGGTGCTGGCAGTCCTGTTTCTGGGGCTGATCGTTCTGCGGCGCAAAAAGGGCACGGAGTAAGCCGGCGCGGGGCGCGTGCGGCAGGGGGCGTCAGGGAACAAGCTCCCTGGCGCGCCACGGACGCCGCGCGGTTTGGGGCGTCGCAAGCCAACGTTCGCCGCGCTGAGAAGGTGAGCGCGGGACGGGCCGCGCCGCACTTTAGCAGACGCGCTGTGCGTGTGGGCGGAGTTGCGCGCGCGGGCCGTGCGGCGGGAGGAAAGAACGTTTGCAACAAAGCACGTTTACAACAAAGTTGAAAGCTGAAAATCCGATGTTCTTTTGGAGTGAATCGTTATGCTGAAGTCGTATTGGTGGAAGACCGTTTTGGCCGTGTCGCTGACGGCGGCGGCTTGGGGACAGACCTTCGGGACCGTGGTATCCATCGGAGGCGAGGCCTCGGACTTGGCACTGGACGAGACGCGAGGCGTGCTCTACATCGCCAACTTCACGGCGAACCAGATCGACGTGATGTCGCTCGCCACGAACACCATCCAGACTTCGTTCAATGTGGCAGCACAGCCCAGCTCCATCGCGCTGTCGCCCGACGACCGCTTTCTGGTGGCCACCAACTTCGGGAACGCGGCTGCTCCGGGCTCCCCCGCCAATGCGCTGACCGTGATCGATCTCACCAATCAGGGAACGCAAACATTTTCCCTCGGCAACCCGCCGCTCGGCGTCGCCTTCGGGGCCGACGGCATCGCGCTGGTGGTTACCACGACCGACTTCCTGCTCTTCGATCCCACCACCGGGGCCACACAAGAGCTGGACACGCTTGCCAACGTAGTGGCCAACACCCTGCCGGTAGCGCCCGCCAACTTCCCGGCCGACATCACCGCGGCCTCGGTGGCCGCATCCGCGAACGGCCTTCAGGTGTACGGCATGGGAGGCACCACCGACACGATCACCTTCCGCTACGACGTGAACGCCAAGGCCATTTTCCCCGGCGCCATCGCAACCAACTCGGGAGTTCTGGGGCCGCGTGTCGTCAGCCTGAATCATGACGGTTCGCTGGTCATGGCCGGGTGGGTGATGATCAGCAGCACGGGTTTCGACAACTATTTCCCTCAACATACCAATCAGTTCAGCGTTGGAAGTTCCGCTTTCGACGATAGCCGGGGCTTGCTCTACGCTCAGATTCCGCAGGTGATAGGCGAGGCGCCGACGCTCATGGTGGTTACCTCCAGCAACCTTACGCTCCAGCAACGCTTGCATTTGCCCGAAAACCTCAGCGGTAAAAGCGCGCTCTCCAGCGATTCCAATACGCTTTACTCCATCTCGGAAAGCGGCGTCACTATAATGCCGGTCGGCAACATGGCCGGGCAGCCGCGGGTAGTGGCGCAACAGGAGGATCTGGTATTCCGGGGAAATTTCTGCAACCTGGGCGTCTCCACCCAGCAGCTCACCATCCTCGATCCGGGCGGGAATAATACACCCTTCAGCCTGGCTTCCGACACCACCGGGGTTTCGGTCTCCCCGGCGATCGGAGTGACGCCCGCGGTAGTGACAGTATCGGTAGATCCCTCGGCATTCAACGGCCAGACGGGGACCGTTGTCGCGAACCTGGCGATTCAATCCAGCACTGCGATCAATGTGATACCAAGCGTTCGAGTGCTGGTGAACAACGCCGGGCCCAACCAGGTTGGCAGCTTCATCGACGTCCCGGGGACACTCACCGACATCGTCGCCGACCCGGTCCGCAATCGGTTCTTCGTCGTGCGCACCGACCAGAACGAAGTGCTGGCCTTCGATGGCGCCAGCTATGCCCAAATCGCGACTCTTCCGACGGGCAACCAGCCAACCACCATGGCCATTTCGTTCGATGAGCAGTATCTGCTGGTGGGCAACCTCGGATCGGAAAGCGTCAACGTATACGACCTCGACACCTTGCAACCGGACACGCCGATCCAGCTACCGTCGGGATACACGGCCTACTCCATCGCCTCCTCTGCGAATGCAACGCTGGTGCAAGGCGGCTACTACGACGGAACGTTTCACATCCTGCAGCTCGATATCCCGCAGCGTTCGGGAACCGAGTTGCCCAGCCTTGGCGTGTTCACTAACGCGACCAACGCGAACACCGTGCTGGCTGCCTCGCAGAACGGTTCCTCGATCTTCATTGCCCAGGCCGACGGAACGGTATATCTGTACGACGCCATTTCGAACTCGTTTACGGTGTCGCGGAAGGATTTCACTTCTCTGGCCGGTCCGTACGCCGCCTCGGCCTTCAATCAATATGTGGTCGGCCCCAATCTTCTGGACTCTTCGCTGGTCCCGGTGCTGCAGTTTGAGACCGGCACGGGCACTCCGTCCGGATTCGCTTTCGTGAATGAAACCGGCTTCCGGACCAGTGCGCCGCCTCCAGCTTCTAGCGCGTCTACGACTACCACCACAACGACAACTACCACGACTACGACCACCGGCAGCGGTCAAAGCACGGCGCCGGGCGTGATCCAGCGAATAGACATGAACAACCCCTCCGCTTCCGTCAGCAGCGCCACCCTGATGGTGGAAGCTCCCCTGCTCGGAACCGCCACTTCGCCTTTTACGCGCACCATCGCGCCGCTGGCCAACCAGACCGCGATAGCCAACCTTACGGTGTCGGGCGTCACCATTCTGCCGTGGACCTACGACGCCGCGGTGGCGCCGCCCAACATCACCTCGGTGGTGAACGCCGGCAACCTGGGAACCGATATTGCGCCCGGCGGTCTGATCTCCGTCTTCGGAACCCAGTTGAGCCCGGTCAACATGATCAGCTCGGAGATTCCGTTGCCGACCGCGCTCGCCAATAGCTGTCTCAGCGTCAACGGCCTGCCGGTGCCCATACTGTACGTCTCGCCCAACCAGGTGAACGCGCAGATGCCCTACCAGGCGATCGGCGATGTGACCCTGATCCTCCGCACGCCGGGCGGTCAAAGCAACAACTATAACCTCGTGATCCAGCCCAATGCGCCCAGCGTGTTCCTGGCCTCGGTTGGCGCGGAAACCAACATTCCCACCGTCATCCGCAACGATGACGGCGAACTTGTCACTCCGTCCCATCCGATTCACAGAAAATCGAACACGGCGCTGGTGATTTACCTCACCGGCCTGGGTCCAACTTCTCCCTCGGTAGGCACCGGTCAACCGGCGCCTTCCAACCCGCTGGCCTTCACACAGCTCCAGCCTTCCGTCACCCTGGGGGGCGTGGATTTGCCGGTGCTGTTCTCCGGCTTGGCCCCGGGTCTGGTCGGCGTGGATCAGATCAATGTCTCGGTGCCTTTCACGGTGCCCGATGGAATGTCTGTCCCCCTCACGATTACCCAGGGAGCGATCTCGACTACGATCCCGGAACGAGTGGTGGATTAACCGCGGAATCTAAACCAGGCAGAGTGTAAGCCAGAATGAGAGACCATATATGAAACATTTTCTGTCGTTAATGTTGTTGGCGACTGCTGTGACCGCTCCGGCGGCATTCGCCCAGAAGTGGGAGGTCGGTTTCGGCGCCGGCGGCAGTTTTCTAACCTCGGATACGATCGCCAATCCGGCGGGGAATGCCGATGCGACGCGCCAGCCCGGCTTGGCCCTGAGCGCTTGGCTGGACAACACCATCGGCAGCGGGTTATTCGCCGGGGAAATCCGTTACGACCACGAGAACGGCGATCTGAAGCTTTCCTCGGGCGGCGTCAACGCCAAGTTTGCCAGCCAGAGCAACGCCGTGCACTACGATTTCCTCTATAACTTCTCCTCATCCGAAGCAGCCGTGCGGCCTTTTGTGGCGGCCGGAGGCGGAGTGAAATGGTATTCGGGCACCGGGACCGAGCAGGTTTACCAGCCGCTCTCAAACATCGCGGTCTTTAGCGACGTCCGCGACATGCGAGCACTGGTTTCGGTGGGAGCCGGCGTGAAATTCAACATCGCCAAAACAGTTCTGATGCGGCTGGAGGTTCATGACTACCTGACTCCCTTTCCCAGCACTTTGATCGCGCCCGTCTCGGGTTCCAGCGTAAGCGGCTGGCTGCAAGACTTCGTCGTGTCGGCGGGCTTCAGCTTCGGCTTCTAGAGGCTTCTGAAACCGGCGGGCTTCTCCCGCCGGTTCTTTCGCAAGTGGCAGGCTGCGACTTATGAATCTTTCCAACGCTTCCTCGGTGACTGCGGTCTTGATCATCGCTTTTGGCGTGTTCGTGATGTACACCCAGTGGAAGAACTGGTTTGACAGCAACCTCCCGCTTATCTTTTACATCGTTTTCTTCGGCTTCATGCAATCCGTCGACGGCGCGGTGCCGTTCTGGCTGATTTGCACCGGCTTCGGTCTGGCGCTGATCCTGCGATTTGAATTCATGAACATCGGCTTGACCCGCGTGGTGAAGTTCCTGGAGCTCGGCGCCCTCGGCGTCATGCTCTATATGTCAGCGACCATGCTCATTCGGATTTAACTACCCGACCTCGGTCGGCAGCCCGGACGCCTGGTAAGCCCGCCAGCCTCCATCCAACGAGATCGCGTTGCTATAGCCCATCTGCCGCAGCGCGTCGGCGGCCAGCGCCGAGCGGTAGCCTCCGCCGCAATATAGCACCAGCTTTGCGTCCTTGCGCGGCGCTTGCGTCTCAATGTCGCGCTCGATAATTCCTTTCCCCAAGTGAACCGCTCCGGCGGCGTGCCCAGCTTCCCATTCGTCGTTCTCGCGGGTGTCGATCAAGATGTGCTCTTCGCCCGCCGCGCGCAAACGCTGATACTCCGCGATATCGATTTCCTGAATGCGACTCTTGGCCGCATTCACCAGAGCTAGAAAACCCGGGTTGTGATGTTTGGGTGCAGTCATAGTATTCGTTCGATCCGCGCGCCCACGCGCGCCAATTTTTCTTCGATTCTCTCATAGCCCCGGTCGATGTGATACACCCGATCCAGCACCGTTTCCCCGCGCGCCACCAGCCCGGCCAGCACCAGCGACGCGCTGGCCCGCAGATCGGAAGCGATTACTTGCGCCCCCGTCAGCTCCGCTACGCCCGCCACGATGGCCTGCCGCCCTTCCACGCGGATATTGGCTCCCATGCGCGCCAGTTCCTGAGCGTGCATGAAACGATTTTCAAAGATAGTCTCACTGACGAAAGTGATTCCCCCAGCCAGCGTCATCAGCGCCATGTACTGCGCCTGCAGGTCGGTAGCGAATCCGGGGTATTCTTCCGTCGTGATGTCGGCGCCGCGCAGCCGCGCGGAGGTCCGCACCCGCAAGGCCCCCCGGCCTGCTTCCGTCACATCCACGCCCGCTTGCCGCAACGTCGATACCAGGGCGTCGACATGCTCGGGAATAAAACCCGTGACAACTAGGTCGCCGCGCGTAATGGCGCCCGCGATCAGGAACGTGCCGGCTTCGATGCGATCGGGAATGATCGCGTGCTCGGTTCCGTGCAGACTGGCGACGCCGCGCACCAGAATCGTTGACGTGCCCGCGCCCTCCACACAGGCGCCCATCTTGTTGAGCAGGAGAGCCAGGTCCTGCACTTCCGGCTCGCGGGCCGCGTTGCGGATCACGGTTTCGCCTTCGGCCAGAACGGCCGCCATTAAAACGTCTTCTGTACCGGTCACCGTGATGCGATCGAAATGCACCAGCGCGCCCTTCAAGCCTCGTGGCGCTTGCGCTTCCACGTAACCATGGGAATGATGAATTTCCGCGCCGAGCTGCTCGAGGGCCGCGACATGCAGGTTGATGGGCCGGGCGCCAATAGCGCAGCCGCCCGGCATGGATACGCGCGCGCGGCCGCTGCGAGCCACCAACGGCCCTAGCACCAGGCTCGAAGCCCGCATGGTTTTCACCAAATCGTAAGGCGCTTCGGGACGGTCCAGTGTCGCCGCGTGCACGGTCACGTCGCCATCCGACACCTCCACCTGCGCGCCCGCGTATTGCAGCAACTGCTGCATGGTCCCGATGTCCCGCACCGGCGGGATACGCCGCAGCTTTACGGGATCGCTGGTGAGCAAACAGGCCGCTAGCGCGGGTAGCGCGGAATTCTTCGCGCCGCTGACGGCGATCTCGCCTTGGAGCGGCACGCCGCCATGAATCCGAAACTTGTCCATATTTAGCTCTTCAACGCCGGTTAACTCTTCAACGCCTCGGAAACGCGTCCCCCAGCCGCCGCCAGCCGCGCTTCGGCCGAGCCCCGGTCAAGCGACAACCGTGCCATCACAATCGCTACCGGCACGCGATCGCCGGCTTCCCGGAGCAACTCGCCCGCGCGCTGGTAGCTCAAAGCCAAGGTGGCAGCGATAATCCGAGTGGCGCGGTCCCGCAGCTTGGTGTTGCGCGGCTGCACATTCACCATCAGATTGCCAAAAACGTAGCCCAGCCTGATCATGACGGCGGTGCTGATCATGTTCAGCACCAGCTTAGTCGCCGTGCCCGCTTTCATGCGCGTGGATCCCGCAATTACTTCCGGCCCCACCAGCGGCGTAATCGCAATCCGCACGCGCTGTGCCAGCGCCGAATCCGGCGTGCAACCGATCCCGACAGTCAGCGCGCCCAGGTTGTTGGCAGCCTCAATGGCGCCCAGCACATAAGGTGTGCGGCCGCTGGCGGCGATTCCCACCAAAGCGTCTTTGCCGGTGAACCCATGCCCGGCAAGATCGCGACTGCCGGCTGCCGGGTCGTCCTCAGAAGCCTCGGTGGCGTGGGCCAGCGCGGCTTCACCGCCGGCTATGATTCCCCGCACCAATTCCGGCGGCGCCTGAAAGGTGGGCGGACATTCCGCGGCGTCCAAAACGCCCAGCCGCCCGCTGGTTCCAGCGCCGATGTAAAACAGCCGTCCGCCCTTGCGAACCAACTCCAAGATGCCATCCACAGCCTCGGAAATGTGCGGTATCTCCGCCGCCACGGCGGCCGCTATTTTCCCATCTTCCGCGTTGATGATGGCAAGTACTTCGCTCGTGCACAGGGAATCAATGTGGTCGGACGCGGGATTCGGCTGCTCAGTCAGGAGGCCGGTCAGGTTCATACACACGAAAAAGCCGCAGGAATGCGAAAAGAGCGCCGGAGGCGGAGCCTCACGACGCTCGGATCGTTTGGAAATTATCAGGCTAGGCGCTGAAAGAACTGCCGCACCCGCAGGTGCTCTTCACGTTGGGGTTGTTGAACTTAAATCCCGAGCCTTCCATGGTTTCGACGTAGTCGACTTCGGCGCCGTCCAGATACAACAGGCTGGCCTGATCGATGAACACCTGCAAGTCTTCGAACTTGTAGGTCTTATCCAACATGTTGGGGGTGTTTTCGAAAGCCATCGAATAGCTGAATCCGGAGCATCCGCCGCCCACCACTGCAATGCGAAGCCCGGCTGGCTTGGGATCCTGCGTTCCCAGAATTTCCCTTACCTTGCTTACGGCCGTCTCGGTCAGTTGAACCATTTCTAAGATCTCCTGTTGGCTGAACTCGCTACAAGTATTATCGCCTGAACGCTCTCTGATCGCAAGGCGTCAAGATGTACATCTGTTGGATGCTAAACTCCCTATTTAGGATGCGATGAGATGCGATCCGGGCCGAATCCGGCTATCCACCCCCAACTGACTGCAACCGCAAGCGGTTGGCATACGTCTGGCAGGGTGTATGAGCGGTCTTGCTGGCACACTTACCTTACCTGCGCTGGGCACCCGGGGTCAGGCCAAAACCAGAGTGGATCACCGGAATTCTGAAGAAGCCGCCCTGGTCCGGCGCGTGCAGGCCCGGGACGAAATGGCGTTTCGCGAGGTGGTGGAACGCTATCAAGCCAAGGTCTTCTCCATCATCTTTGGAATTCTCCGCAATCATAACGACGCCGAGGACATCGCCCAGCAGGTATTCGCGAAGATTTACTTCTCCATTCAAAGCTTCGATTTTCGCAGTTCGCTGCTGACCTGGATTTACAAGATCACGGTCAACGAATGCTACGACTATTTGCGCAAAAAACGCGTACGGAAGCTGGTCTACGAGAGCGACTTTTCCGAAGAAGACGCGCAGCGCATGCAAAATAGCGAAAGCGCCACCGGGCAGGCGCCGGCTGTGGATACGCAACTGGCCCGCAAGGATCTGGTCTTGAAGCTGCTGGCCAAGCTGTCGGAGGAGGACCGCAGTCTGCTGCTGCTCAAGGAAGTGGAAGGGCATTCGGTGGAGGAGCTGTCGCAGATGACCGGCATGAACGAAAACACGATAAAGGTGAAATTGTTTCGATCCCGCCAGAAGCTGTTGAAGGTGGCGCAGCGTTTGCTGCGCGGCGGGCAATCCTTCGCGTGAATGTGATAGAACAGTTGGAACGTTGGTTCAGAGTATTGGAACGTTGGTTCAGAGTAAAGCTCGACAGCGAAACGGACGATTCGATCCGTAAGAGTCAAAGTTTAACGGTCTTTTTTGAGGGAAGAAGTCATGCATCGGGAAATCAGGCACAACCTTGAGGATTTTCTCAGGGGCGAAGATTATTTAAGGGCTTCGGTCTCGCGGCTTCCCGCGGAGTTTCAGGCGCACTTGGGAGAGTGCGCCGAATGCTCCGCCGAGTTGCACGCGCTCGAAGCCCAATCGCAATTGTTGCGTTCGCTCCGCGCACCCCAGGATCTCGAACCGCGCGGGGGCTTCTATGCGCGCGTTATTCAGCGCATCGAAGCGCAACCCGCGTCCATTTGGTCGGTATTCCTGGACCGCAAGTTCGGCTTGCGGCTGGCGGTGGCTTCGGCCGGGTTGGTGGCGTTGCTCGGAACGTATCTGGTGACGTCGGAGCCCAGCGGTCCGGAAGCGGCCTCTTCGCCCACGGTAGTTCTGACAGACACTCCGCGGACTACCGAAGCCAGCCTTCGAACTGAAGAGAGCGTCCAACAACCGGAAGACGGTCCGCGGCAGCAACAGCAGCGCGACGCCGTGCTGGTGGATCTTGCCAGTTACCGCCAGTAGGGCCATGTTCGCGTCGGATCAGCCAACCTGGCAGAATCCGCGCATCCTGACTACCCTGGTGCTGGTGTTCCTGGCCGGCGCCATGGTGGGAGGCATCGGTATGCGCGCCGGTCTGCACGAACAACTGCATCGGGGCAAGGCCTACTGGATGGGCGACGAGGACGTGTTTTCTTACGATGTGCTGAAAAAAGACCTCAACCTGACGCCAGAGCAATCCGAGCGCCTGAAAACCATCCTGGACGATTTCGTGAAATACCATGAGGATCTGGAAACGCAGATTGAGGACGTCCGAGCCACCGGGCGCAACCGCATCGTGCAGATTCTCACACCCGAACAGCGCAAGCGCTTCGAACAGCTTTCCGACCAGCTTCCCGCCCGCTAACAAGCCTTGCTCACGCGCGATGCGCCAGGATAAGCCAGGCAGATCTTGTGGACGGAGGGAGTTCACCGTGTAATTGCTCGTTCAACATGTAGCCGGCGGCTGCCGCGTAAGCGAGCTCGATTCGGCCTCGTTAGCAAGCCGGGATTGGCCAGTTCTCCGCGGAGGATGCTGTGTCGGAAACCGGCTCCCTTAACGGTCGCGGCTCTGTAACTCGCGGAATATACTGAGCCGCGCCCGTGAGCAAGCGGTCTTTTCGGACTTGAGAAGCAGGCTGGGTAGGATGAAGCCCGACAGGGGCAGGGAAGCAACGGGCAAGCGCTTGGAGAGCCGCGGGGCGAAGAAGCACAATACGGAAGACGGGCGGGGCGGAAACGCACTGCCGTAGAAACTCTCGCAACTGAGACCGAAACCGGGCCAAAAGGCCACTGCAAATTTTACTGGAGATCCCGGTTGCCCTGAGCACACTTCCCTGACGGCGCCGATTTATGCTCCGCAAGCTTTATCAATTCGCCGACCTTCTCCGGCGCCACAGCCGCCAGCGGCACATGACCGATGATCACGCCCTTGGACGGCGCGGCGAAGACATTGCCCATCGCTTCTTGCAGCGCGCCGGTTTCGCGATCGTGGATCGTAATTACCGCATGGCGTCGGGCGGAGGAGAGGTGGACTTGATCGGCTGGGAAGGCGAAACGTTGGTGTTCATCGAAGTAAAGTCCAGAAAGACGGATGAACACGGGGCGCCGGATCGGGCCGTCGGGCTGGAGAAGCGATCCAGCCTGATGCGCGCGGCCCGGGAATATGCGCGGCACGCGGAGGTTCCTTGGGAGCGAGTTCGTTTCGATGTGGTGAACGTGTTGTTTACTGCGCCACCGGCGACCACGCACCTTCGGGATGTCTTCTGAGGAACTCGCTTTGTCGCCCAATACTTTCAGGGACTTGCATACAACCGTCAATCGGACTTTCGCGGGGATGACACCGCTTGGCCAAAGCGCGTTCCTCTCCGTTTGATCCCGCCACGCGGGCGCCCAGCTTCTGAGGAACCTCGACAGAGAGCGTTCGGTATGAGTGAGTTAGGCGATGTGCGCGGCGACTCAAATCGGATATAGGTAATTTTGGACACAACTCTCCCTACATGGGCGGGACCGATTTCTATCCGGATTCAAATTGAGAAAGATCACAGCGACCGATGGCGGCCAAGCCGCGCAAGGAGTAAAGGCACTCTTCTGATCGGAATCAACCCGGGCTTTGCCTCAGGCTGTAACCACTGTTTGGCGCACGGAACTTGGGACCACGCTTTTGAAAGGGCTCAAAGGCACCACTGATGATACGGCCTACTTCGCGCCACCTGCCGCTTCCCCCAGGCTACCGCGAATCGTCGGATCGATCCAAGTTCCTCTCCGGTTTGGCCCCGCCCGGCGGGCGCCCCGCTTTTGAGGAACTCCCTTGCAAACCGTTGATAAAACTCAATTGGCGTGGATCTAGAAATGTGCAAATTTTGCCGCCGCGCAAGGCGAGTCCTCTCCCGTTTGGCCCCGGCCCACGCGGGCGCCCAGCTTCTAAGGAACCTCTACTGCGATGCTGGGTTGTCAATAAGTTACGCGGCTGGCTTCACCCTCACAAGTTTGTAGCCGTGCCGGGCGGCCTGTCTTTTTAACTGCGCCTCCGACCGTTTTTCTCGCAGTTCATCGCGCTTGGCCCAGAGTGAGGCGTCGTACTCGACCTGTCTGCTAACCATGGTGTAGAAGATGATGGCGATCTTGTGGGCTGTGGCAGTAGTGGCTGCGGCGGGACCCAACTTGGCTTTCATCCGGCGAAGGTAATGGCCCATTGGCGTCTGGTCGCGATGCAGCGAGTGCGCCGCCAATCGGAACAGAGTCCCAGCGCGGTTCTTGGTTCTGCGGGCGCCTCGCCACAACACCTTTCCTCCGCTAATGTCGTTGTCGGGGCACAGTCCAAGCCAGGAAACGAAATGCGCGGCGGTGGGCCATCGAGACATGTCTCGCCCCACTTCGCTGAATAGCATGAAGACCAATGTCATCAGCCCAGGGATCTGCGTCAGGTCTACCCCGAACAGCTGGTAGGCCTCAGTGCGCATGTCGAAGCCGAGTGTCCCGCTCTTCTCAAGCCAGAAACCAGTCGGGCGCCCCGTGTTCCCCAGTTGGTTGTGCGATGTCAGGACCATCAGTATTTTCATCTTGTTCTCCTGTATTCTTCGCGACGCGCATCCCGATTGAATCGGGCGAAGCCGCAATCATACCAGCAGGCGTCGAGCATAAGTGGGATCGTGAGCAAAACAAAGTTCAGGATGGCAGGCCTGCCCTGCCGGTGAGGCGCTATGAGGGGATGGTTCCAATCCCGGGGCGCCGGTGCGGGAACATCTGGCCCGCTGTTTCCGCCGCGAGAGACATGAAAAGTTGGTGCGGGCGGAGGGACTTGAACCCTCACGGACCTTGCGGTCCAACGGATTTTCTTGCCACTACGGCTTTCGCCGCCCCCGCTTGATGGCAGCGAGGTTTGGGGTCTGGACTATCCCTTCGCCATGCCCAAATCAGTTTCGGGATTAGGCGCTGCCCGTCTAGTCTCTACACCTTCCCAACCGGAACGCCGATTGCTCCGGCAGGGCTTGGCTCGGGATCGCCATGTTACAGGGTTCCCCGACTTTGAGCAGTTCTACCATCGCCGGTTTCCCGGCGGGCACTCAAGCTTTCGCTAAAGTCCGATGCGTCTGCCGATTCCGCCACGCCCGCACGGCTTCAAAGATAGCACGAAACAACGACTGACCCGATCGGACTGTTAGTCCTTTGCGTCTGGCGATTTCATGATTGGGACTATTCCAAGCCTTACGATGTCTTCCGGCTCTGTCGGCAGCATCAAGTAGATGTGCATCTGCTGCGTAGCACGCTCATCCTGCCAGGAAAACCCGGGATTCCTGCTGTGACCGATAAACCGACCCTTGGGCATCGCGAGTTGCCGCGGAAAGCAGCGTGAGAGCAGCACTACCGAAACATCGCTTCCGAGCGATGCGAATGATCCGGCCGATAGTCCCGGCTAGAGAGCAGCTTGATGAAAGCGCCCGGAGAACTCACAGCCTCGTCAATCCAGTCGTTTTTGAGCAGAGTCACGAGCAGGGCGCAGGACCTCGCTTGGCAGTTTATTGACCGCTCGGGATTGAACTCGATGTCCGTGAAGCCCGCATATTTGAGGATGTGCCGGCGTAGCCAGTCCCGGTGTTCATAAAGTGCAGTAATGTAAAGCCAATCGTAAAACACCGTCTTCGGCTCCAGGGGAAAACTGAAGCCTTCAAATCTGAACTCCTTGAGGACCTGATTCTTTCAGGCGGGAATCTCGTTTGGCGTCCCGCGCATCCTCTGCCGAATAAAGGTCCGTGTAGGGGCCACCGCGCTCAAATACCTTGCTTCCCTGAAAAGCCATTTCGAGAGGCATCACGCCCATGGTGCTGTGAACCTTCAGATTGAAGGCGCTGAGGCGCTGCCCGACCTTCTCTTCCGACTTTGTCGAGACCTCAAGGACGGGAGAATAGCCCGCGCGCGCAGCAGCCTTATGCAGCTCGGCAATGTTCTTCTTCTTTTGGGAAGGCGCGAAGCCGGGATGCCAGGTGATCCGAAGCGAAACATCCTGGACGAGCTCGGAGGAATCCGGCGCCGGGATGAAAGAGGGGTCTTTCAGCCATTGGGAAGATTCCTTATCAAGTCGAGCGGTATCGCCCTTGGAACCAGAATTTCCTACTTCTCAGCCGCCTGCAAACGTTGCTGCACTGCCGGGTCGCTCCAGTTTGTACGCGTGTAGTGCACTTTGTAGTCGATCATGTCGCGCGCCTCGTCCATCGTGTGAAATGTAATTGCGTTCGTGTTTGCCATGCCGGGGCAGAAAAGGACGCCCTCCCACTGCAGAACGCTGGCATGAACTTGCTGGAAGATGGTGTCGCCTATCCTGCCCTCCTGCCGGGCCACGTATTCCATCGGATGGTTGCTCTTGAAGCACAGATGGACATACTGGTCGAGGTTTCTGCGCCGATCCACTTCCCGGCTACCTTCGTCGCTTCCCGGCGCGGGATCTGAACTCCCGCGGCTTCCAATTGCGAAAGCGGATAAAGGCCGCCCATCTCTCTGATGAGCTGCAGGTTCCGGCTGATGAGCTGCAGGTTCCGGCTGATGAGCTGCAGGTTCCGGCTGATGAGCTGCAGGTTCCGGCGATCAGTGAAGTGGTACAGGAACGGTATTCGGCTGAGCGGATCGACCGGCACCCGCTAATTGTACGATCCTTCTCCTGCCGTCGGCACTTTCGCTTACGCCTCCGGCGGGCTCAGAAATCCTAGACGTTCCTTTTCACCTGCCGAAGCCCACGTTGTCATCGGAGCCAAATCGCGAAACGTAACGCAACAACTCCACTTAACGTTCCCGGCGAAAAGGAGTGGTTCCCTCCCAAGGGCCACTCCCTTGGCGGGGATCACGCGATAGCGTCTTAAATTAAGCGCCGGCGGATCAGGGCCCAGCTTATTCGGCGGAACTTCCAGCTTCTTCGGTGGAACTAGCCGCCACACTGGGGACCGGCGAGCCTTTCTTTCCGTTCAGATACTCGGAGAGGCGAAGGGGCGTGGGCGCGCCTTTTTCCATGGCGCGCTGCACCGCTTTTTGATAGCGGCGCAAGGTTTCGCGCTTTACCGGCTCGCGGATCTGGCAGGCATCGATGTCCAGCAGGATCTGTATCTCCCACGGTTGAAACGTGTTACGGTTCATGCTGCCACGTATCAACTCTTGCATCAGGCGGTTGAACCGGTTGAGCCGCGCTTCGCTATCCAGGGTCTCCACGAGCATGTCTTTGATTCCCTTATCGGCCCCCACCTACCGAAACTTGAAGAAATTGTTGCCGGGACTGACAATGGGAAACGGAGAGCGCTGTGCCCGATCCAGACCTGGACCAAAAGTTCGACCAACCGCGTTTGGCCCTGAACCGCATCTACACCAAAACCGGCGATCAAGGTCAAACCCACCTGGCCGGCGGACAGCGCGTATCCAAGGATTCCGCCCGCATTGAGTGCTACGGCACGGTGGACGAACTGAATGCTTTCGTCGGAATGGCTGCTGTCTCGGCAGGTGAATCCGTTCCCACGCTTGTGCCCCTTCTGCGGCGTGTCCAGCATGAATTGTTTAACCTTGGCTCCATCCTGGCAACCAAGCCCGAAGACGTGCATCCCAGACAAGCTCGCGTCACTGCGGTGGAAGTCCGCGAGCTGGAAATCGAAATCGACCGCATGAACGCGGACCTGACGCCGCTACGCTCCTTTGTGCTGCCCGGAGGCACGCGCTTGAATACCGAGCTGCACGCCTGCCGCACCATTTGCCGGCGCGCCGAACGTCTCGCGGTCAGCCTCGCCCTCCAGGAACAAATTCCCCCCGAAACGATTCAGTACCTGAATCGTCTCAGCGACGCTTTTTTCGTCTGGAGCCGCTGGGTGAATTATGTGCTCGGCGTCCCCGAAGTTCTCTGGGAGCCGAACCAATCCGCTTCCGGTTCTTTGTAGGGATCACGGAAAAAAAACGCGCAACAAACCCCTTGGCTTGGGCTATTCTATAGCAAGCAGGTTCAGTCATCGTTCTGAAACAGGTTCCTGGAATCAACGGACATTGCGTCACCATGTCTCTTAAAAGCGCAAAGGGTGCGGCGCGCACCGCCAAGCGGATTAGGAACTCTCTCGCGCTGCGCCCCGTTTTGCGCGAGTTCCTTGGGATCGACGCCTCGTAAGCGTTTCGGCAGCAAAACAATATTTGAAGATTGCGGAGAACCGTGCGTAACCGCTCGGCTCCAGTTCATGAGGAGGATCTTATGACGAGCACCCTTCGTTTCCTGCGACCATTCTTAGTTGGCGCCGCGGTTCTGGCGCTCGCCCTTGTCGTCCACCTGCCATCCCGCGCTCAACAGATTTTTGGCGCAATCACCGGAACCGTCCGCGATGCCTCCGGATCGGCCGCCCCGGATGTCACTGTGACCGCCCGCAACGTGGCCACTAATCTGACAGTCACCGCGCGTTCGGCATCCACCGGTTCTTATTCCGTTTCCAACTTGCCGGCGGGCATCTATGAGCTCACGTTCTCCAAGGAGGGCTTCGACGCCGAACGCCACACGGAGGTGCTGGTCAATGGCGATCGCACCACCACCGTCGACGGCGATCTGAAAGTGGGTACCATTGCCACCAAGGTGGACGTCATCGGCACGCCTCTGATGAACCAGGTAGACGCCACCACCGGCTACGTGGTGGATCAAGCCACCATCGAACAAACTCCGCTGGGCACCGGCAGTTTCACGCAATTGGCGATTATGAGCCCGGGCGTGCATGCCGACTTCCTCTCGGGTGCGGGCACGAACGCCGGCCTAGGTAATCAGGCTATTTTCGCTAATGGGCAGCGCGACACGAGCAATAGCTTTTCGGTCAATGGCATTAGCACGAACAATGTTTTCAACGGAAACTCGAGCAGTTCCGTCGGCGAGAACCGTTTTGTTCTGAATACCGGAGAAAGGTTCGGTGCGGGGGGCGAGATTCAGACCAGCACGTCCGTGTATGGGGCCATTGGACAGTCCCTTCCCACGCCGCCTCCCGAGGCCATCCAGGAGATCGCCGTCAACTCCGCCATGTACGACGCTTCCCAGGGCGCCAACAGCGGAGCGCACATCAGCATCCTCACCAAGTCTGGCAGTAACGGGCTGCACGGCGAGGTTTACGAGAAATATCAAAGCAGCGTCTTCAACGCGGCGCCGTTCTTCTACAACAACGACCCCGCTATCTCCCAGAAGGTACCCTTCTTAAATCGCAATCAATTCGGCGCTACCCTCGGCGGCCCAATTAAGAAGGATAAGTTGTTTTATTTCTTGTCTTATCAGGGCGTGCGCATCGCCGACGCCGCCGACGCCACCAGCGAGAACACTGTACCGCTCACCCTCACCGACGACCGCAGCGCGCAAGGAATCATCAACACCATCCAGGGCGCTTACGGAACCACCATATCGGCCAGCCAAATCAGTCCCGTAGCGGCGGCCATGCTCAACGCTAAACTGCCCAATGGTCAATATTTGATTCCGAGCCCGCAAATCACCAATCCCACTTTGGCCACTTTTCTGGGCTACGACGAAATACTGCAAGGTCCCAACGCACACTCCAGCGTCGATCAGGGAATCGCCAACGTCGACTACGCGGTTAGCGACAAAGACCGTCTCGGCGTAAGGTATTACGTCCAAGATAACCCCACGTCGAGCCCGTTCGGGTCCAAAGGTTCCCTTCTGGGATTTCCGCAGCAACTATCGGCGGGTAGCCAGGTCGGATCCATCAACAATACCGTGGTTCTCACCCCCAGCGTAACCTGGGAGCAACGCATTGGGTTCACGCGATTGCATGCTTTCGCCGGCAGCACCCAAGCCTTTACCCCGAGCGACTTCGGTATCAATCTGCTCGGCTCCACGGCCTTCCCTCAGATTGAGATCAGTCATGCGGACCCCACCTTGTCGAATGAACTGCAGTTCGGCGGAGACGCCAGCTTCGGCAACGCCGGAATGTACCAAAACCAGTGGGAATACGGAACCACCCTCAATTGGATCAAAGGCCGCCATACTTTAGCTTTTGGCATGCTCTGGGACCATACGCAGCTCAATATCGTGAACAAAAACACCAACACCGACGTGATCGACTTCAATACTTTTGAAAAGTTCGTGGAGGGCGCGGTAAAGACGGGAGTTGCCAGCGATGCAATTATTGGTTCGGCCAATCGTTACTACCGCTCCGACACGGCGGGCGCATTTGTCAACGACAACTACAAGCTGCGGAGCAATCTCACGGTCACGCTCGGACTGCGGTGGGACTTTGACGGACCGCTCTCGGAAAAATATGGCAGGTTGACCGCGTTTAACGGGAACCAGTACTCGTACGACGCCGCTACCGACACAATCGCCAACTCAGGGCTTGAAATCGCGGGCAACAACCCCACCGCTGCAACGCCCGGTGCCAGCGACACGCTGATGAAGAATCACCAGTGGGGCTTTGCGCCGCGGATCGGCATCGCCTGGAACCCAATTCCAAAGCTGACTGTGCGCACCGGTTTCGGTCTTTATTACGACCGGGGCGAGTTCTTCAGCTATCTTTCGCCCAGCGCGGGCGGCGGCTTCAACGGGCCGTTTGGCGTCACTTTAGAGCCGCCCTTCGTTCAGCCCATCGTGGCCCAAAAAGGCGCGACGTTCGCCGTCCCCTTTGGAACGTCGGCGCCGCCTCAGCCCTCCGGCACAGCCGCTTCCTTCCAGGCTCTTCTTCCCAACCTCAATCAAACCATTTCCGGAGATAACCCGGCCGGCAATGCCTTCGGCCCATTCCTGTTCGGCGGTTACGATATCAACAACAAACTGCCCTACACCGAGAACTGGACTTTCGACCTGCAGTATCAAGCCGCCAACAACTGGCTAATTAGCGCTGGCTATGTAGGCAATCATGGCGTGCATGAGGTCCTGCCGATCGCCTTCAACCAGCCCGGTATCGCCACGTCGCAGAATCCCATCAATGGCCAGATCTATTCGTACGGCGGCGTCAGCCCAAATTACAATCTGGACTTGGAACCTATTTCCACCAGCGAGTACTCAGGCAATGCTCCGGTCCGCGTACCCTATATCGGTTACGACATGAACTCTGTGCTCTTCAAGGCCGAGGGCATCTCCAATTACAATGCTCTCCAGTTGCAGGCGCGCAAGCGCTACTCGAACGGGCTGCAATTCACCGCGTCCTATACTTGGTCCCATGCGCTCGATGAACAAAGCGGCCTGGGGCTGTTCTTTACCGGAAACAACCCCCTGGATCCCAAACAAAGCTACGGTTCCGCGGATTTCGACCGGACCCATGTGTTCCTGATCAACTACAGCTATTCCATTCCGAAGGTCACGTCGAACAAGGCCCTGGGCGCCGCGGTGAATGGCTGGACCATAGGCGGACAGACGGTGGCGCAGAGTGGGCAGCCCTACAGCATTTACGATTTCTCCGGTTCAGTGGGGAGCTTGTACTTCGGAACATCCAACTATATCGGCAATCCGATTGTGCCCTTGCTGCCTGGCGTCACAGTGAAGCAGGCCGAACTGCAAGGCACCACCGGAATCAACGCGGGTAAACCGGTTCTGAATGTGAACGATTTCGGTCCGCAGTTTGTCGCGCCGGGAACCAACGGCGTCCCGCCTTGCGACGCTACTGGGTGCGACTACTACGAATCGCTCTACGGCGATTCCGGCCGCAACATATTCCGCGCTCCCTTCCAGGTGCGGTTTGACATGTCGCTGGGCAAGGAATTTGTCCTGAGTGAACGATTCCGCCTGCGCTTCAACTTCGACGCGTTCAACGTCTTCAACCATCCGGATTTCGATGCGCCCAACAACAACGTCACGTTCTTCCCCAATTATTCGGGGCCACCTTCCATCCCTCCGGTGGGTAGTTTGGGGATCATCCAGCACACGCTGGGAAGCTCGCGATTCCTGCAGCTTTCCATGCACCTGCGGTTCTGAAACTAGGTTTTCTTACTCGGCGGCGTTCCCGCTATGACCTGCGCATGATTCAGCGCGGAGACCAGGGCGACGCCGCCCAGCACGTTGCCGATCAGCGTCGGAAGCATGTAGCCGCCCACCGCCGACAGCCAGGATTTCGCGCCGGTCATCACCAGGAAAAACACTTCCACCGATCCGGCTACGATATGCGTCAGCCCGGCCAGACCGACAATGTAAGTCATCAAAATGATGATCGGAATGCGGTTGGAATCGGTCGCAGCGAGCATCCACACCACCAACGCGATCAGCCATCCGGCGAAAATGCCGCGCAAGATGGCCGCGCCGAAGGTAACGTCCGCCGCTTCGGCGGCAAGTTGCCCCAACGCCAGGTGAAACTTCGGATGCAGCACAGGAGTGTTGCCGATGACCCAGGCGAAAATGAACGCGCCGGCGATATTGGCCGCGAGAACCACGCTCCACAAGCGCAGCACCTGCCAGAGCGTCGCCAGGTTGCGGCGCGCCAGCAACGGGATGATGGCGGTCAGCGTGTTTTCGGTGAAAAGCTGCTGCCGCCCCACGATCACAATGAGAAATCCCAGAGGATAGCCGAGATTGGTGATCAATGGACGCCAAGGAGTGGCGGGCGTGTAGGTGCGGAACAAAGCTTCCCCGACAAACGAGAACCCCATCGAGAGTCCGGCGGCAAGCCCGGACCAGGCCAGCGCGGAAATGGGCCGGCGCAACTCTTCGTCGCCGTCCTTGCGAATGGCTTCGTGAACCACCAGCGCGCTGACGGAAGTGCGGTCTTCGGCCTCCTGCTCCTGGCGCTCCGTGAGGGGCGGCATGGCCGGCGCGTCGGTAATGGTGTTGCCTTTTTCGTCGACAATCACAAGAAGCCTCGATTGGTAGACCTCGCTTATGCTAAAAAGTGACGTGAAGCTGCTCATCTTCTCCGATATTCACGGCGACCAGGCCGCGCTTGAAAAATTGATGGCCATCGAAGCCGATTACTATTTCGCCGCCGGCGACTTAGCCAATTTTGGGCGAGGCCTGGACGCTTTGGGGCCAATCTTGAAGAAGCGCGCGGAGCGGATGTACGTGTTTCCCGGAAACCATGAATCGGAGGCCGACATCGCGCGCTTCTGCGCCGAGTTCGGCTTGCGCGATTTTCACGGGCGCACGATGGAGATCGCGGGCTACAATGTCGCCGGACTCGGTTATTCGAACATAACGCCCTTCGACACGCCGGGCGAGTACAGCGAGCAGGAAATGAGGGAGCGGCTGAACAAATTCTCGGGACTGGATCCGCTGGTGCTCATCTGCCACACACCGCCGAAGAACACGGCGCTCGATCAGGCGGGCGAGGGAAAACATTTTGGCAGCGATGCGATCCGCGAATTCATCGAGCGCGAACAGCCCCGGTATTTCTATTGCGGGCATATCCATGAGGCCGCCGGACAACATGCATTGCTGGGCCGAACCGAGGGTTGGAACGTGGGAAAGCGCGGGCAGTTGCTGGAACTTCCCGCCCTGGTAAAATAAAGGTTCCATGACCTTCGAAGAACACGAAAGAGAATACGCTTCGCTCCGCCAGCAGGCCGATGCTGTGCGGAGCTATCTTTGACTCCTCCAACAAGAAGCTGCAGATAGCCAAAATCGAACAGCAGATCTCGGATTCCGAATTTTGGAATCAACAACCGGAAAAAGCCCAGAAAATCATGCAGGAGCGCAAGCGCCTGGAGCAGGCCATTGCGGATGAAGCCGAGGTGTCTCGCCTGACTTCCGATCTGGATACGCTGTTTGAGCTGGGGCGCGAGGGCGAAAACGTCGCGGCCGATCTGGACCGCGAAATCCAGCGCTTTGCCGAACGCCTGGAAGTGCTGGAAACCGGGATGCTGCTCAATGGCCCGAACGACGGCAAGAGCGCCATCATGGCCGTCCACCCGGGCGCGGGAGGAACGGAGAGCCAAGACTGGGCGGAGATGCTGCTGCGCATGTATCTGCGCTGGACGGAGCGCCACAATCTGAAGGCGGTGGTGACGGACCGTCTGGAAGGCGAAGGCGCGGGGATCAAATCGGCTACGCTCGAAATCGAAGGCGAAAACGCGTACGGATTGCTGCAATCGGAAATCGGCGTACACCGCCTGGTGCGGATCTCGCCGTTCGATTCCGCTGCGCGGCGGCATACTTCTTTCGCTTCGGTATTTGTGTATCCGCTGATCGACGACGAAATCAACATCGACATCAAGACGGAGGACCTGCGCGTGGATGTTTTTCGGGCCTCGGGCGCGGGCGGCCAGCACGTGAACCGGACGGAATCGGCCGTGCGCATGACGCACATCCCGACCGGCCTTGTAGTGCAGTGCCAGAACGAGCGCTCGCAGCACAAGAACCGGGCCAGCGCCCTGAAGCAGATGCGCGCGCGGCTGTACGAATACGAGATGGAGAAGAAGCGGGCGGCGGACAAAAAAGTGGAAGACTCCAAACTCGATATCAATTTCGGCAGCCAGATCCGCAGCTACGTGCTCGCGCCGTATCGCATGGTGAAGGATCATCGTACTAAGCTTTCCATCGGCGACGTGGATCGTGTTCTGGATGGCGACCTGGATCGCCTGATGCACGCGTTCCTGGTTTATAAACATACCGGCAAAATTGCGGGCGACGGAAAAGAGGATCTGCCTGACTAACGACATGGCCCGCGCGGCGGCGCTGATCCGTGCGGGCGAACTGGTGGCATTTCCAACTGAGACTGTATACGGGCTGGGCGCTAACGCACTCGACGATGCAGCCATCGATAAGATCTATGTGGCGAAAGGGCGGCCGGCATCCAGTCCGCTGATTGTCCATGTGAGTTCGGCCGAAATGGCGCGCAGTCTGGTGCGCGAATGGCCGGAGCAAGCCGAACAATTGACGCGCATTTTCTGGCCTGGGCCTCTCACGCTGGTATTGCCAAAAGAGCCGCACGTGCCGGATCGAGCGACCGCCGGATTGGACACGGTGGGCGTTCGAATGCCCGCCAATCCGATCGCGCTGGAATTGATTCTCCAAGCCGGCGTTCCAATTGCCGCGCCGAGCGCCAATCGATTTACCGAGCTTTCGCCGACTACGGCGCAACATGTTCGCGACAGTCTAGGCGATCGCGTTGCGATGGTGCTGGATGGAGGGCCGTCGAACGTGGGGATTGAATCGACTGTGCTCTCGATTATCGACGCGGATGCCGTCCTGTTGCGACCGGGGATGATCACGCGGCAGCAGATCGAGGAAGTGATTGGGCCAGTCCAGATCGGCGAACCGGTTGCAGAGGGATCCCATGCCTCGCCTGGGTTGCATCACCGGCACTACAGCCCAAAGACGCCGCTGATTTTGGTGCAACCGGGCTGCCTTCCTTCCGGAGGAAGAGGAATCCGCCTCCAGATGCCCGCCGATCCGCGCGCCTATGCCGCGGTGCTCTATGAACGGCTGCACGAAGCCGACGTCCAAGCCTGGGACTGGATCGCCATCGAGAAACCGCCTCCGGGCGATGAATGGTCTGCGATTCGGGATCGGCTGGAGAGAGCGGCAGCCAGGTGAGCAGCGACCTGATCCGCGAAATTGAGAACACCGAAGCCGATTCGCCCGCGCTGTGGTGGCTGGGACATTGCGGTTTTGCGATGAAGTACCAGGGCATCGTGTTTTATGTCGACCCATGTCTATCCACTCCCGATGGCCGGACGCGCACGCTGGCCGCGCCGTTCGCCGCCGGCGAAGTAACGAACGCGGATATGATTTTGTGCACCCACGCACATCCTGCGCACATGGACCCTGGCGCATTGCCGCACATGCTGCAAGCTTCACCCCGAGCGAAAGTGGTGTTGCCAAAAAGTACGGCCGACCACGCACGTTCGATTGGCATTCCTTTGGATCGCATGACCACCACCGATTCCGACTTGCGCGTGGAGTATTTCAAGAACGGGCCTTATTCACGAATTTACTCCGTTCCCTCCGCGCATCCGGACTTGAACTGGACACCGCTGGGCGGCTATCCATGCCTCGGATATCTGATCCGGTTCGGCGCCTGGACCATTTATCATGCGGGCGGTTGCCAATGGTACGAAGGCATCGTGGGGCGGCTGAGGCCGTACAACGTGACTGCCGCGCTGCTTCCGATTGAAGGCCCGGGAAATTTCGATATCGCGCAAGCCGCGCAGTTAGCCGAGGACATTCGCGCGCGCTGGCTGATTCCAATGCACTACGGAACGTTCGCCGATCAAAGCGCCGATTCGAGCCGTTTTGTGGTTCACATGCTGGGGTTCCACCCCTCGGTGGGGTTTAAAGTTTTTGAACCCGGGGAGAGATGGATGATCCCATAAGACGTTTGCGGATCAGTTGACGTGGCAGGCGGAAGGCTTCCAACCCGCAGCGTCGGGCTGCTTGCGGAAGTGTGTGCTGGTGATCATGGTGCGGGCCAGATAGGTAGGATCGGAGACGATGGTCTTCACCACCAGCCAGTTGGCCTCCGGCTCTCGGATCACGTCGTAAAATTCCTGGACCGTGGTTTTATCGCTGTAGGGAAGGCCGTTACGCCGAAGATAACCGGCCGTGAGGCGACTGGTGTTCACTTCGAGTGAACCGCCTTTGGTTGGATCGAAATTGGTCCCGAAATATCCGACACCGCCGGCCGGGCCGAGCCATCGGGCCGCCGAATATCCTTGCAGCGTGGGAGGGCCGCTGGGAGGCTGCGGCGGACCGAAGTGCAGCACGCGCGTTTGGGTACCGGCGTCGGCTTCGATCTTCAGCGTGTTGTCGTCCTCCCAAGTGATGTGCAGGCGCGTGGGGATTCTCATGAGACCGGCCGCGCCATAAGCTTTGCACTGATTTCCGGCAGCTTCATCTTTGGCCGGGTCCCATTCTTTCGCCACCTTCTGGCCTTCGGCATTCAACGGTACGCCGGCCCAATCGCCTTTCGGCGCCGCGATCATGCGGAAGCGCCAGTCCTCGGTGACGACGGAGACCCAATAGCCGGTGAGATCGATGGGTGCGACGGTTTTTGCGGGCCGGGGCGGACCCGACGGCGGCGGTCCGAACTGCCCGAAGAGCGCGGGCGCAAAGGCCAGGATCGCTAGAATATGGGACGTTACCTTTTTCATTTTTGGCCCTTCAAACTTTTGTAGACGGCTTCGACGAACTTGTCGGTGGTCCAGAAGCCGGTGGTTGAACCGAACAAAGGATCGTAATCCTGGGTGGGCCGCGCGGCTTTTACCTGTTCCAGAGTCATGCCCTGCTTGATCAAGCTCTGAATGCGATCCCGAATGATGATGGTCATTTCGCGGAAATTCAGCACGTCGCCGAAATCGCACAGCCGGCCGTGGCCGGGGATAACCATGGTGCCGCCTTCCTGGCCATAGACGGGAACGATCAAATCGACGATTTTCTGCAGCGCGTCGATAGTGCCCTGGATGCTGCCGCCGCCTGCCAGATCGATAATGGGGTAGTTAGTGGTGGTGAAAATATCGCCGGTGCTGATGACATCGGAGCGGCGGAAGAAAACAATGCTATCGCCGTCGGTGTGGGCCGCGGGCTGATGCAGGATATCGATGCCTTCGCCGTTGAAGTACAGCTTCTTTTGATCGCTTAGAAAAGTGCTGGTGGGCCAGCCACCGTCGGGCGACGGAGCTTCCGTACCGGTGGGCGCGCTCATGCGGTTCAGGACATTGATATGCGAAAGAATCGCAGCGCCCTCGCCCGCGTCCTTGATATCGCCCGCGACGTTGCCGCCGACGATGGTGCTGCCTGCCAGGCGGATCTTCTCATTGCCGCCGGTATGGTCCGCATGATAGTGCGTGTTGATGATGTAGCGGATTGGGCCGGTGGAAATTGTTTTGATGGCGGCCAGCACTTTGTCGGACATGTTCGCCAGGCCGGTATCGACCAGCAGGACGCCATCTTTACCGGCTTGCACGGTGATGTTGCCGCCCGCGCCGACGATCATATAAATGTTGCCTTGTACGGGCAAGACGTGGACTTCCGCATTCTGCGGATTCTGGGCGACGGCCAGAGTCGCGGTCGCCAGTAGTAGCGGGAGGACGGTTCGGATTTTCATTTGGAATCCGCCTTGGCTGCCGTAGCGGTGTCTGCGCCACCGCGCGCGGCTTGTTCACTTAGTATGGTGGTGCCAAAGGTACGCGCGGCTAGAGCCGCGTTTGTGTTCGGTATGGATGAGACGCGACTAAAAGTCGCGTGTACCAGCGTCTCATTCTGCGGATTCTGGGCGAAGGCCAGAGCCGCGGTTCGGGTTCTCATTTCGAATCCGCCTTTACGGTTGCCGTACCGCCGATTTTGTCCTGATATTCGGGATACATGGTATCTGCGCCACCGCGCGCGGCTTGCGGAGGAATGCCATGCCTGGCTGGGAATTCGTCCAGGAATTTGTTGGTTCCGGGCAGGTGATGCGGGATCACGCCCTTCGGCCGGATGATCTCTTCCACGCTCTCGCAAGGATATGCGGCGATCTGGCCTCCGACTTCGTAAATATAATCGCGAGTGCGGATAAACGGTTCGGTGAGATAGGCGGGGTCGCGAATCACGGTCATGATGGTGAGGTTCTCGCCGTGCCGGATGAAGTGCTCGGTGACCATGGCGCGATCGCTGCGCGGCAGGCCGTTGCGGCGGATCCAGCCTTCCTTCAGATGCGTGGTGGTGACGGCGAGCACGTCGCCCTCCCACTTGCCGGTGGAGAAACCCTGCGATGTATGCAGCGCGTATTCGGGCGGATGCGGGCGGCCATCCATCCAGATGGTGCGTTCGGTGCTCCAGGCGAAGTGATGGGTGTGGATGGCGATGAGCTGCTGGGAATCGCGATCAAACTCCTCCCAGATGCGCATGCCGGCGAAGCTGGGGACGTAATCGGAAGGATGAACGCGGCACTGGTATTCGGGCAGGGTGATGAGCGAGGCGTCCCAGGCGTCGGCGCGATAGCGGGCGGCGGCGTTGATGGGAACGCCCAAATAATCGCCCAACTCGGGGCCGGGGAGGCGCTCGGGCTGATCTTCGTGCAGGATTTGCAAATTGTTCCAGACGCCGCCGAGGTTGACCTGGCCCGAGGCCGGGGCGTGGGACAGCGTCAGTAGCAGGGGGAACAGCCAGGCGGGGCTGGCCATTCGGAGGATTTTTTCCATTAGACCTTCCTATATTGAGGCTCGGCGATCCGGCCGAGCGGGCATCTGAGGGTGACTTCAATGATTGTATACAGGTCGGGGCGGTTTGTCGATCAGGGAGGCGCTGGAGTTGGGGTTGGGGGTTGGGGGTTGGGGGTTGGGGGCTGGGGCGGGCCGGGTTGCGCAAGATGGGTATTTTTGTGTTTGGTGATCATAAATTCTCTTTTCATGTGGAGGCGGGAGGATTGGCCGGTTTGGGTCGGGGCGGGTGGGGAGGAGGGCGGCCGTTGGGCGTGGCAAACTATCGTTGCTAACCGATTGGATGCTGAGGATAAAGGGGTGGGCGAGGCGGGTTACCGACAGGTCAGCGTGGACGAATTCGCAGAGGAATACCGTGTTTGGGGCGCAATGTGATGGTTGGCCGGAGCGAAATCTTCCGGCCGGGCTCGACCTGGAATCGAAACCGCGACAAAACCATCGCCAGGATGGAGACGATCTCAAGCAGCGCGAATTGCTCCCCGATGCAAGTTCGGGATCCCCCGCCAAACGGGAAATAGGCGAAGCGGGGCCGGGCGGCGCGCGCTGCCTCGCTAAAACGCTCCGGATCGAACCGCTCGGGTTCCGGAAAATACCGGGGATCGCGGTGCATGACGTACTGGCACAGATAGAGCTTCGAGCCGCGGGGGATGGCGGGGCCGCTTGGCAGCCGATCGTCCCGCAGAGCCATGCGCACAAAGATCCAGGTGGGCGGGTAGAGCCGCATGGATTCCTCCAATACTTTCCGCGTGTAAACCAATTTCGGAATGTCTTCTACCTGCGGAAGCCGTTCCCCCAATACCTGGCGCAACTCATCGGAGACCGTCTGGTCGATGTGCGGGTGCTCCGCCAACAGGTACAAAGTCCAGCCGAGTGCGTCGCCGATGGTTTCGTAACCGGTGCTCATGAGCGACAGAATCTCATCGCGGATCTGGGCGGTAGTCATTCGAGATCCATCGGGATATGCGAGTTGGGAGAACATGGAGGTGAGGCTCTCCTCGTCTTTGCTTGCCGCGGCTTTGCATGCAGCGATCTGATTGCGGATGGTCCGCTCAATTACCTCCATCGCGCGGCGATATTTAAATACAATGCCGGCCGGGAGATATTCCGGAAAAGGGAAAAGCGAAGCGTAAACGTACTCAATGTACCGGCGGCGAACGGTGATCGCCCGGACCAGTTCGGTTTCGTCAAACCCGGTTCCGAACAACGCGCCGACGATGATCGACAAGGCCAGCGACTCCATCTCACTCGCCGCGTCTATTGCGCCTCCGGCCGCCCAGCGAGCCATCCAGCGGCCGGTTTTCTGCAACATGACCGGATAGAACGTCTCAACCGATCTGCGCTGGAACAAGGGCTGCAGGAGGCGGCGCCGGCGCAGATGTTCGGACCCAAAGCTGGTCTGCAAGCCGGAGCCGGACAAACGCTTGCCGCGCGCGCTCGTGAGCCGCGGCGTCTTGGTGTAGCTCAGGGCTTTGTCGATAAGTACGTGCTGGATGTCCGCCGGGTTGGTGAGCAGGTAGGTGGGCTCACCGATTCGAAGCTTGACTACGTCGCCATAGCGGGCGGCGCACGAAGACAAAAATCCAAGCTTGTCCGCCAGAAACCATGGCAAATGGCCGAGCAGTGGCAGACCGGGTGGTCCGGCTGGACGCGGCGCCGAGCTGGTGAGATCGGTTGAGGTGGCGCTCATGGTAAAGCCGCATCCAGCTCTTGGGGGTGGGCCGTCGCACTGGATTTGATCTGGTCGATCAGCCCCAAGTAATCGGATACATAGCGCTTTTCGTTATAAAACTGCTCGTAGGCAGCGCGGGCTCGGAGGGACCATCCCGCGCGTAAGCGCGGTTGCGAGGCCAGCGCCATTATGGCATCGAGCAGTTCGCGATCGGATCGATATACAAAACCTGCGCCGCTCCGGTCGACGGCCTCCCGACTTCCGCCGCTGTCGTGGACGATAACGGGCGTACCGCAGGCAAACGCTTCCAAAATGCAGAGGGGAAAGACCTCGGGCGCGAGCGAAGGCAGAATCAGCGCCGTCGCGGCGCTATAGCAAGGCGCGATCTGTGAGTGCTCACGGGGCCCCAAGAAACGAATGGAGGGATACGCGGCGTATTTCTGCTTCAGCTCGTTCAGAAGATCGCCTGCGCCGACGATATCGAGATCGAACTGGGGCAACCCGGCGAAGAGAGGCGGCAGGAGATCCACGCCCTTGGATCGGGTGACGCGGCCGACGTAGACAAAACGCGGCCGTCCGTCCGGCGGCGGGTGAGCTTCAGCGGGACCGGGATCGATGGGCGAAAAAGTTGGGAGGATGTGAATGGGTCTGCCAAGGTTCGCCTCCTCATGACGCCCGGCGGTGTAAGCGCTCGGTGAAAGCAGCGCGTCCACCGATCGAAGCGACCGCTTCGGCAATCCGCTGTAGCGCCAAAACTGGGGCGGAATTCCGGAGCGGAGGCAGCAACGAATGCACTGCGGGGAATCGCAAGACTGGCGGCGGTTTTTCCAGAAAATGTGGGTCGGGCACAACAGCCAATGCTCGTGCAGCGTGTACAAATTGACAGGCGCGCGGCTGAGCGGCAATGTCTCCAACCCGCCGACGAGCGAAATATTGTGAAAATTCACGACGTCGAAAGGCCGGTCCAGAATTCGCCGCAGCGCCGGACCGTTGAACCCTGGACGGCTGGTTTGCTGCGTGACGATGGAAGACAGGGAATAATAGCGGCTGCGCAAGCTATGGACCAGGATTCCGTCACTACCGGCGACGGCGACTGTGTTGGTGACGGCCACGGGATTGGTGACGGCCGCTGCGATGGGCGCAGGCGCGTTGAGACGATAAGCGTCCTCGCAGTGCACCACCTCCACCTGATGCCCATGAGCCACCAGCGCACGGCTCAAGCTCTGCACGAATATGGCGTCACCGCCGAAGTGGTAGGGCGGATAGAAGGTGCTGACCATGCAGAACCGCATCGAAGAGCGCCTAGGCGCACCTCCGTTTGGCGGCCGCCGAAAGTACGGCCGTGATCGGATCCGCGGAGTGTAATGCGCGCCCTTCACGGGTGAGGAAAAGACCAGCGGGATGGCGCTCCCAAGTTCTATGAGTAATGTGTTAGGTTTACCGCATGCAGCCGCAGAACTCAAGCTGCGCCCGGGGATGAGCGAATATAGCCTGGTGATTCATCGCGTGCGTAACCTGGGAGACGCGATCCAGACTATCGCGCTGTCGAGGCACCTCCCGGCGGCGCACGGGGTGTTCCGACATCGGTTGAACCACGCCGAGGAACATCGGCTGTTGATCTTCAATGGCCTGCTGGACAAAGATCCGCCTCCAACACGCGGCGTAAAGTGTCTGTTTGCGGGCGCCAGCGGGCCGCACTTTCGCACCAAGGAATATATGCGATGGATGGCTCGCTCGCCTTATCCGATCGGCGCGCGGGATCCGTTCACCCTGCGTCAGATGCAGTCCAAAGGCCTGCGGTCGGTTCTGATCGGTTGCGCGACTCTGACGCTTCCCCGTTACGATGGCCCCCGGCGTGGAGTTTATTCAGTGGACTGGCCGGGCCCAGGCCAGCAGCTTACCCACCGCATCTCGCGGCGAGAAACTTTGCGCCAACAATGGGATCGCGCAACGGAGATGCTGGCGAAATACAGGACCGCTGAAGCAGTCTACACGTCGCGTTTGCATGTAGCGCTTCCGTGCCTGGCGTATGGAACTCCGGTGTGGATCGCAAATCCGGAGCGCGGCGCATGGCACCCTTGGAGGTTTGGCATCCTGGAGGAATTGGGCTTGCCCTATGAGACTCTGGTTACGGCGGATCTATCGCCCTGGGCTCAGCGCTATCTGGAATTCCTACAAACTCACGTGGAGAAGGGCATCGAGTCCGGGGAACCCAAAATGCCCTTGGCTCCGGCCATGGAAAGAGGATGGCGTCCTGGCTGGTGGCGCTGGTGAGGAGACTACCGTTTCCAGGCGTCCACCGTACTTGATAACTGGATCTGCACGAAATTCCTGGGCGAAGCGTGGGATTCTATCCTCGGCACTGAGTGAAACGACACGCCGCTGCACGCGAACCCCGCCATCAGATTCCGCCTGGGCCTGACACGCGCCCCTTCCGGGTACAGAACTCGAAGCTTTTGGGCATGCAACACCAGATCGCCGCCGTCTCTGCCGGACTCGTCCGAATCGGAGAAATAGACCAGTATGGTGGCCACTCTGCGCCGGTGGTCCACATGTACTTTGCGGGAATATCCGACGTGGCCCTGGTGGATGTCGAGCCGCACGAACAGTTCATGGGGCTGATACGGTTCGTTGAGGAAGCGCTTCTCCTTGCCCTGCCGGCTCTCCAGATACGGAACGTAGACCGCTTTGCTCAGATCGATGACGCACCCGTGTTCCCGATAGGCCCGCGCGAACTGGGCGATGCAGTAATTCACGAATAACTGCGAATGGGCGGTTTGAAAAAACAGTTTCCATGCCCAGTTGGACGCGATCAGCTCTTCGTATTCCGCATCGCCCCAGTAGAACGAAAAACCCGTTGGCCCCGTGCTGGGCGGGCAGACCGGAAAGGTGCGTTGCAGTTCCTGGAAAACGTCGGATCGCAGGAACCCTTCTTTCGAGATGAAGTCGAAGGGTTGAGTTTGAACTGGAAGGACTTCCAAGGGGAAAGCGGTCTGCTGGTCCATGTATTCGAGACGATTGTATCGGATTCCGCATGGGGTGGCGCGCCGAATCGGTCGGGGGTGATGAACCGTTTTGGGGGTTTCGCGGATCTGAAGCGGAAATCGCTCTAAGAAGCAGTGAAACATGTCGCGTACACACGAGTGTGTACGCGACACGCGACTTTTAGTCGCGTGTATAGACGGCTAAAAGCCGTCCTTGGCTGTTGCGGTCCTCACGCAGAATTTCGACGTACCCATCGATACCGAGATCGTCCTTGGGGATCTCGCGGAAGATCCAGCGCAGGTCGTCGCGAACAATGTCTTCGACGAGACGCCGACCACGATCAGCAAGCTCGGCGCCCTCTGAGTATTCGGGATAGTCGTCGTCGGACATGATTTGTTCAGAGTACTGTACGTGCGGCCTTCAGGGCGAGGACCACTATCTGGCGATACGGTTTTCGCCGGTTCCGCAAAACTCCATCCTTCACGAATCAGATCAGACGACGCGCTAGCCGTCGATGTGCCAACTCGCTGCCGCCGAGTGTATCGTTGGCAAACGGAAAATCGAGCTTGGGATATCGCGAACTGCTCAATGCTCGTCGCTCTCGCCCTTGACTAAGAAGGGCTCCATCTCCTGTACTCCAGGATCTTCACGGTCGCCTCCTTGGGAGCGTTGCCCTGCGCGAACGCGAGGAACGCCTGCTGCGACTGCGCCACCATCGCCTGCGCGAGGTCGTTCTTGTGGATCGAGTGGTACTTGGACGGCATGGCCCAGTGCAGCAGTGGCATGACGTAGCCAAGGACGCCCGGCGTGTTGGAGTTGCCGAGAATGACGGCGGGACGGTACAGTCCAAGGAAGTCGAACTTGACGGACTCGGTAGCCTTCTCCTTCTCGCCGAGGATCTTCGCGTACTTCATCTCGGCCTCGGGAGGCGCGCCCGCTCCTGTCATGAGCCCGTACACACGAGCGCCTCCAGCCTTGGCGGCGCGGCAAAACGCGTGCGAGTAGGCGATTTCGATCATGCACACCTCCTGCTCGGGCATCCTCGCGCTGCCCTTGCCGACGCCGAACGCGGCGAGCGCGACGTCGACTCCTTGGGCGTGCGGCGCAACCTCCTCCTCGAGTCGGTCCGTGTTGACAACCACCTCGGAGACCTTGGGGTCGGCGAAGGCGTCCGTCTTGCGGCGCGTCACCACCACAACTTTCTTGCACAGCGGGTTCTTGATCACAAGCTGCACGATGCGTCCGCCCACTTTCCCCGTCGCGCCCAGCACGAATCGCAAAACAAGCGCTCACGATCGGACCGTACCACAGAATATGGTTATTATCATCAAATGTTATGATTAAAAGCGTTAACACAGTGCCACCATATTGTATCCATTGAGCTTATGGCTATCATTGTGGTAAATTCCGCTGTTGATCATCTTAGGGAGGCAACTGCGCGCAGCAAGAGCTCTGTTGGGGATGGAGCAAATTGATTTGGCAAAGCGGGCGCGCGTAGGTGTCGGAACAATTCGGCGTATGGAAGCCTTCGAGGGCCCGATAGGCTCGCGCACAGATACGCTCGGCAATGTCATGGCCGCGCTTGAAAAAGCGGGTATCGAGTTCCTGGATAATAACCAGCCGGGCGTGAGGCTGAGGAAGAAATGAATTTGGGATAGTCTGCCGATAGAAAAGGGCCCGATTAAATCAGGACCGGTCAAAGTATGCCTGGTGACGTATCGCCGTGGGACCCGAACGAATGGGAACAGCACATCCAGAAGGTGCTGAAACTGCGCTACGCCCAGCCGGTCGGAAGCTACCAGCACATCGCGGATGAGACCAAGGGCGACTGCGGCCTTGAGGGTTATGCTGTGGACGGCACTGCGTATCAGTGCTACGCCTGTCAAAACTGGACCGACTTTCGGCGTCCTCCTCGACCACCAGAAAAACAAAATGGCGCTCGACATCGGTAAGCCGCTCCGTAATGAAGCGGAGCTGCTGACGATGCTGGGCGATATTCGCATCGGAATCTGGAACTTCGTGCTGCCGTTCTGGAATGACAAAGAACTGCTGAAGCACGCGCGCAAGAAGGAAGCCGAGGTTCGCAACAAAAGGCCCAAGCACACGAAAGAGGACTTCAGGATTGCTGTCATCACCGGTGAGGAGGTCCTTGTCGAGAAGCAGATGCTTGCGAAACAGGACCTGTATAAATTCGATGTGAAGGATTTGCCCGATACCGTGCAGACCGCCACCGCCACGTGGATGAACCAGAATAAAGGCTTGGAACTGGTCACCAACCTCACTCGAAAGGCAACGGTCATCGCAGCCGGAAAGTCGGCCAAAACACGAGACGGCTTCCTCAACCGGATGGTCAAAGACCATACCGCCGGTTCGATAATCCTCAGTAGGATTGAACAGGACGTGCCGGAGGTCTACGAAGAGGTGATCAGGAAGAAGACCGACCGCGAGGGCGAATTGGAAATGGCCTGCGCCACGAATACGTTGGTTCCGGGCAAGTTTTTCGACGAAACACTGAAAGCTTACAAAGCCGAACTGCGTGGCGTTTCCGGTATTGGCCCGCGAGCCGTCGATATTCTGGCGCGGGAAGCCGTTTCCGACTGATTGCTGCGCTGCCCGCTGGAGTTTGAGTAATGGCGGAAGAAACAGCTCTCACACTTGAAAGGGGGCGGTCCTTCCGTTTCACCCGCCGGCCGATGGCGATTGCTGCAGAACTGCGTCCCGATTGGAAGATGGCCGCGCTGCTTCTCATTAATTTGAGTGAGTTGGCAGAAATCAGAAGTAGTAGGCTCAAATCGTACCTTTACAGGGGTGCTCATTCTGTGGGCAGGTCTTTACGTCCCATTCCTGCCCCTCCTTAAGTCCCCTGGGAAGCGCGTTGCGTTTGAATAGTCATTTGCTTGTTTCCAAGGTGTCGGAGTTTCGGGCACGCTATGGATTAGTTTAATCCGCTGCGTGACCTACCTAGTTTTGGACTCCAGATATTCTGCCACCCGGCCTTTTTGAATAGGAGATCCAAATATGCTCGAATTATTTCCGAGAGTGCCATTCGGCCCGGCCAACGATCCCGGTTCCTGCGTGCCGTGGCCTCAGCTAGTGTCAAAATTTGATCTGCAATGGTTGAAGGGCACCTTCGTCCAAGACCAGCGCACGAGACTGACGCGCGTCCAAGAAGGCATTGCCTCAGCGCAAACCCATATTGACAAGCTCAAGGCAACTGCGCCCCAAGCCGGTAAGGTTGGCGTCCTGGCGCCCAATGGCAACTTCCTGCGCACGGCGAATGACCATCTGCTGGAAGAGCACATCCGCACCAACGCAGCCCAGCAGATCGTCCGGCAAATTATCGAAATAAGAAACGGCTTGGGCAAGCTTGTGCAGCCGATCCTGAGAGACATGTCCCGCGCGTCACTCACAGCCGATACGCTCCGGCAGCGGGTGTTGGATAAGCTCTCTTGCATGTCCCGCGCGGCACTCTCATCTCTCGCTGGCCCTGACTCCCGCGCCGGATTTGCGGCGCTCAAGGCCAACTATGCAACGATGCTGGTCCATCTCAGCGCCATTGAATTGACAGCTTATGCCCAGCGCTGCATTGACGATGGCGGCGCTGATGCGCTCCCATTGCTCGATTCGATCGTGTCGAGAATTTTCGTAGGCCCAAGGAAGATCGTGGATTCCTAAACGCTTCGATAATCCAGCTCGCCCAAGTGCCGGAGTTCGATCAGGCGTCCGCACTGCTTGATGAAGTGCAGCAGATCGACAAGCAGGCGAACCTGATTTGGGCAGCCTTCCTAGCTTAGCTAGCCTTGGCTCTGGTATGGAACTTGAGAACCTGTTCGGTGGTGATAAGGGAAAAGGCCAAGCGGTAGCCCCGCGAGGCCGAAAGTACCGATCCGCCGGACAGGGACGGACTGTCCCGTAGTAGCAACGAAGCGGGGTAATGCCCGCGGAGCGAAGGGGACAGGCCATTCGCGTCATGGTCAACTTGGCCAACTGGCAACAGGAGGAGCCGACTGGTTGTGGCGGAGGGCGGCAGCTCTCAATGGATGGCACGAGCCGTGTGACGGGAGACTGTCATGCACGGTTCTGTGAGCGGCTCGGGGTGAAATTCCCCGGGCCGACTCGGCGGTGGCCAGCAACGGCCATCCCTACCGCGACGGTCTTTTCGGACTTTCGACACAGCCTGTTGTAATGCAGCGAGCGTGTCGCCTTTTTTTACAACGCTTTTACGAAACAATGGCAGAAAGGTACTTAATGGGCCGGATAATGGACTCATGACGGCAACCAATTTAGCCGGCGCGGCGGAGATACGCGAGCGGACTGGAGGCGGCGGGCTTCCGATTCCGATTACCGTGCTGTATTTACTGGAACCGCTGGCGGCTGCGCTGTGCCTGATTTGCCTGGCGCCTTTTCTCGCAATTCTGGCGCTCGCCATCCGCGCGGCCTCGGGAGCCTCGCCCCTGGTGGCTCATCGCCGGGTCGGCCGTTACGGAGAGACACTCTGGGTTTACAAGTTCCGCAGCATGTGGCCGCGAGGCGCGCGCGCGCGCAAACCGGGCTCGTTCGTCGAGAAGGTGGCGGACGATGAACCTCAGGCCAAACTGGGACCGGACCCGCGAGTCACTAGCTGTTTTGCATCCTTCTGCCGGCGGCATTCGCTCGACGAACTTCCGCAACTGGCGCTGGTTGTAGCGGGCCGCATGTCAATGGTGGGGCCCCGGCCGGTCACCCGGTTTGAGCTGAACCAATACTACGGTCCGGACGCGATGGAAGTGTTGTCCGTCAAACCGGGACTCACCGGCTTGTGGCAGGTTTGCGGACGCAGCCGGCTGACGTACCTCCAGAGGAAGCGCTTCGATCTGTTCCTGGTGCGCCGTTTTTCGGCTCGTTTATATTTCAGGATCATAATGCTGACCATTCCCGGCGTGCTATTTGGAAGGAACGCGTGGTAGTAATTTTCAGATGCCTGCTGCTTGTAGCGCTTGGCGCAACAGGACTGTTCTCGGACGATTCCTCGGAACTCGCGAAATCTCTCGGCATCTCGTTCTCGGGCGGCTCCGGTTCGCCTCTGATTCTGGAGCGGGATGGAAAACGATATTTGGTCGACGTCGCTGCGAAGACCGTGCAGCAGATCGGTCCGCCGGCCAGCGAGCCGTCCGCCGCTCTGTTCCAACAGAAGTGTGCCGCGTGTCACGGATCCGATGGAAAAGGCATACCCGCCCGGCATACTCCGGATTTCACCAATCCTGCCTTTGAGCGCAGTCTCAGCGACCAGGACGTTACCGGCGCGATTCGCAACGGCAAGGCTGGCCGCATGCCGGCCTGGTCCGGCGTTTTAACCGACGGACAAATTGACGGACTCGCCGCGTATGTCCGTTCCTTCTCGAACGCAGGCGGCCAGCCGCGCGAAAACAATGGAACCATGGGCGGAACAAACGGCGCGAGCGCCAGATCGATCTACGAACCCGGCGACGACGTCCTGTTCAGCCTGCCTACCGGCCGCGCCGCCGAGGAGCATGGAGTTTACGTCAACTTCACCCATCGCTTTCCCTACGATGCCGCATTTACCGGGCCGGGACGCGGTGGCGAGTTGTTCGGCTTGGATAACTTCGCGCTCCCCTCGCTCGGCGTGCGTTACGGCGCTACAGACCAGCTTTCTGTCAGCATTTTTCGGTCGCCAACGCTGATCGGCCGGCCCATCCAGCTCATGCTGGCATACAACATTCTCGACGAGCGTCATGAAGATCCACTGAATATGGCCGTGCGCGTGTCCATCGAAGGCCAGAACAATTTCCGCAAGAACTACAGGCAGAATATCGAAGGGATCTTTTCGCGCAGCATCGCTTCGAAGGCCCAGTTCTACGTAGTTCCAACGTTGTCGTTTGATGCCCGGCCCCTGGTGCAGGCGACGGGCTTTCTTTCCTCGGATATCCCGGATTTTCCGGGCGTCGACACTTTTTCCATCGGCCTGGGCGCCGCCTACGACATCCGGCCGACGGTGGCTTTGATCGCTGAAGTGATTCCCACCTTGTGGAACGCGGGAGAGCTCGGCATTCATCGGCCGGCGTATTCCTTCGGCATTCAGAAGAAGTTATTCCGCCACGCTTTCACGCTCGGACTCACCACCGGCCCCGGGGTCACGGTCTCCGAGCGCGCCGGGACGCGCGCTGAATACCTGGGTGAGCCATCGGCCGACACGCCGGGCGGCATGTTCTTCGGGTTCGATCTGATGCGCCAGATTCATTAGCGCGCGGGCCCACCTGGCGCCGCTCCACATCGTGGGGAGCAGCGCTGCTGTGTGACGCCACATTCGCGAGGCTAAGAACAGAAAATACCGTAAGCAAGCGCGTAAACGAACCCGCCAGCCGATGGCTTCGTCCGGCAGATGCACCGCGTCTACCGGACCTGGAAGCTGGAGCGGCATCAGCCGGCGCCGCAGCACCCGAAGCCGCGAAGCGCCGGGATCCAGCAGGCTCAGATGCAGCCACAACTCGTCCTTCGTCGAGTGCAAGAGATTTATGATCGGGGAGTGTGCGTATAGAGCCAGCCAGGCGCGCACCGCTTGGGGCAATCGCTCTGCCTCTTCTTGTGCCACCGCAGGCAGGCGGCAGCCGAACCACTGGCGCGCCATGGCGAAGCAGATCGCCTGCACCCGGCGCAGAGGCTTATCGTGCGCGTCGCGCCAATTGCTCCAGAAATCGGTGTCGTGGTTCCGTTCCAGGAAGCATGCAATCTCGTAAATGTGCCAGGGCCGCGCATCTCCGCGCAGCAGGTGGCGCAGCGTGTGCGCCGCGGCATAGCCCGGCAGGTCGATCGCCGCGAGCGATGTGAACTCCACGTCTTCCAGGGTTCGCCGTTCCCGGCGATGCCAGAAGTCCTCTACGCCGGCCAGCGCGAAGCCCTCAGTTCCGGTATCCCAGAGGCGAAAATGCAGCTCCAATGCCAGAGGCAGCTCGGGATCGAAATAGTCCCCGCGCCATTCCCATCCGGTCTTGCGGATCAGGGTGGGCAAGTGGTCCACCGGCGCCCCGTTTCCGCCTTTAAAAGGCTCGTAACCGAGCTTAAGCGCGATATCCCGGGCCGCCCACGCCTGCTCGGGTGGGAAAAGCAAATCCAGATCGTACTGCGTCCGCAGGCGCGGATCTGCCACGAATCCGGGGGCGTGAGTGAACCCCTTGAGCGTGACAAACTCCAATCCCGCGGACTCAAAGGCTTCGCTGGCTTGGCGATACGCCTGCTTTACCCGCTCCCATCGTTCCGCATTGTTCACCAGGTCCCGGTGAAAACGGTGGTCGCCGCAAGCCAGCGCGAACGGGATCGCCAACTGCGTGCGCCGGCAAAAGTGGACCAAATCGTGCCATTCTGGGGCTGTAAGGCGACTTAAGAGGTGGAAATCGGGCGCGAAATGCAGCGCAGCGAAGACTGCTTGCGCGTAGCGGGGAATGGTCTTCACAGGGCACCCACTGCTTCAATAACTTCCGAGCGATATCGGTCGAGCGAGAAGCGCGCCTGGAACGCCGCATGCGCCCGCGCCGCAATCCCATTGAGGGACCCGCGATTGGCGAAGAGTTCCAATAAAGTTACCGCCAAGTCGCGGGCTGTCGGAGGGGACAGCACTCCGGTAACTCCGTCCTCGAGGATCTCCGGTATCCCGCCGGATCGAAAGGCGACTACGGGTACTCCGGCCGAAAAAGCTTCCGGGATGACGCGCGTGGTGGCCTCCACAGCCGATGAGGGAACCACAACCAAATCCAGCGCCGACAACACGTTACGGATGTCGTCGCGCCATCCGGTAAACTCAATCGGCAATCCTTCCGCCTCGGCGCGCACGCGCCGGCTATACTGAGGAATCGAGAACAGTGGGTCGCCGCACACCACAAATTGACAGCGCTCCTGTTGCAGGACCTGACGCGCCGCCTGAACGAAATCCAACTGGCCTTTTTCGGGCGAGATTCGTCCGATAACGCCAACCCGCCAGGGATCGTTACCCGCGCGCCGGCGCCGTACGCACAGCACTGGGGCAACTCCGTTGTAGATTACGCGCGAACGTCCGGGGTCCACCACCGACGCCAGAGGCTCCAAAACGAACCGGCACGCTGCGATCACGCGGGCGTTCGCGGATCGAAGGGCCCAGCGAATTAATCGAGCGGCGGATGGCTGCGACACGATGCTGTGAGCGTGGAAGACCACCGGGCGTCCACTCGCCGCGATGGCTGCCGCAGGCAGTAATCGGGGGCCATTCACGTAGATCAGATCGATTGCGTGCCTGGAGGCCAAAGACGCGATGCGGCAAGCCTGGCGTGGAAGGTCGGCGGCGAATTGAGCGGCATTGCTCCAGCTTTTTTGTCCCGATCTGTAAGCGCCGCAAGGAATTCGGTACACCTTGGCTCCGATGCTCCGTGCACCAGCCGCCAATGGACCCTCGCCGGGAACCGCGACGTGCGTTCTATAACCGGCCTCGAGAAAAGCCGGCAGCAGATCGAGAAGACAACGCTGTGCGCCGCCGAGTTGATTGAATTGATCCAGGATCAGCAAACCCTTATTCATGGACGGCCATCGCGAGAACCCAGAAGTACAAGGGAAGCACCCGCCAATAGGTGAACAGGTCGCCGGAAAGCATTTGGAAAAGTTGTCCGATCCAGAAAGAGAAGATCCAGACGCCGAAGAACGAAGATCGAGAGTCCTCACTACGGGCCGCCCGGAAGGCCGAGCGAAGAATGGCGAAATTGAGCAGGAAGAAGGCGGCAAGGCCGACGATTCCGGTCTCCACCAGCAGGCTGAGATACATGTTGTCGGCGACGATGGCTGGTCCGACGAGAGCGGAGTAGGGGAGCGTCTTATAACCGATCCCGAGAATCGCGTGCCAGGGATGGGCCGCAAGGAAAGCTGCGATGGTTTGCCAGGCCGCCACGCGTCCGGAAAGAACGCTCCCGGTTTGCGTGAACAAAAACTGCGAGCGGACCAGGCGCTGCCAAAAGCCCCACGCGACTTCGGGAAAGAATTGCCACGCCGCCAGCGCGCCGGCGGCCAGGCAAATGGCGGCGACGGCGAATAGCCTGCCAATCCGAATCCGGGCGCGCTCCATATAAAGCAGCACCGCCAAAGCCGCGAACAGATTCAATAACGACCCGCGCGAGTAAGACAACACCAGCGCCGCGAAGAAAACCGGCGCGCCGAAGTACAACGCCCATTTCCTTACGGGCCGCCCGGACGGTCCGCGTAGCAACGTCACGGCGATCATGACCAGAAAAAAGGCGCACACATTCCCTAGTGTGCTGGCCTCATAGAAAAGGCCCTGAGCGCGGCGATAGATCCCTGAATCAAGCCAAATGAACTGAGCGCCGTATCCGGCCGGCGCGGGAAACTGGTAGTAGAAATCGATGCAGGCGAACGCCGCTGAAAGCACGCCGAATGCATACAATCGCCGCACACCGGCGAAATTGTTTTCGCGCGGAGCTAAAGGCCCATACCCGGAATAAAAGAACACGTAGACTGGGATTCCAAACAGCAGGACGCGCGCCAGACTTCCAGCGGCGACACCCAGCCCGGAATAGAACACCGCCAGCGCGGAGCCGGCGAGCAGCAGCAGGAAAAAAACTTCCATCGCAAAAGCCAGCAGGCTGCGCTTTAAGCGCCATTGGCCCAACCGCACCACGCCACAGCCCAAACCCAATCCAGCTAATGCCACAGCCAGGTGAGGGCCGGAATTTCCCAAAGCAAACGGAAGTGGCGGCAGCAGGAGCGCCGCGAAGAAGAAGCACCATAGCCAACGGCTGGAACCTTGAAGGATCCACACGAGCGCCGGAATGGCCACCAAAGGCGCACTCCAGGCAACGGCCACAACCGGACTTCGCGATGACGCGATGACACAGGCATAAGCGCCCAGCAATCCCGCGATCCAATAATTGTGCGGCAGCTCTTGCGCGCGAATGTCAATCTGCGCCATGATTGGCCATGCGCAACGGCGGACGATAACGCCTCGGTGTTCGCGTCAAGCTGAAAGATATCGTGAGGTACAGCAAAGATCCGAAGATGGCTAGCGCCGCCGCTCCAACCAGCATCAGCGGGAGGTTCGGCGAACTGGGGCGCTGCGGAATAATGCCGGGATCCACTACGCGCAGCCACTCCGAGCGGGCCCCCCGCGCTACCTGCAAATCCGCGAGCCGCTGCACGGACGCCTGATACGACGCGCGAGCCGCGGTCAACACCGCCTGCAGATCCTCTTCGCGGGCCGTTTGCCGGGCCAGCGCAGCGCTTTTTTGGTCCACCGCAAGGGTGATCTCGCCGATCCGGCGCTGCAACAATTCGACGCGCGCCCGCCGCCCCCTTTGCGCTTCTGCCGGCCCGGCTGCCGTCCCGGCGAGATCGGCCTGCTCATCCAGAAGCTGCTCTTCGACGCGCGATCTAAGAAAGCTCTGGTCGGAAACTTCCGTCCGGAGGGCTTCCGCGGAGTGAGCACTGGCGGCCGCCTGCCAGGCGGTTTCAGCATCGCTGAGGCGCGTCCGCATGGTCTCGGCCGCCGCGGCCGCGTCCTGGATCATCGCTTCATCCGCTTCTTTTGCGCCGGACCTGCTGAGTTGCACCGCACCCTCGGCGATAAATTGCGCCACGGCTTGGGCCGTCGCCGCGTCGGGGAGCGTGACGCCGATCTGGAGCGCGCGCGTGTCCCGCAGCTTGTCCACCTTCAGCACGCGCCGCTTGAGCGATTCGATGGGCGATCCGTCGTGCTCCCCGAGATGGAATTGCCCGGCGGCGCGCACAAAGAGCTGATCGTTGGCTGCGAGAAGTTCATACGTCTTCAAGGACTCCAGATACACCGTGCTCACGGCGGTTGCGACGCGCGGGTCCCCCCCGGCGGGAGGGTCGATCAAGATGGTGGCAGTTGCGGTGTACCGTTTGGGGAGCAGAAGTCCGGCCGCGAGCGCCGCCAATATCGCGAAACCGCACGCGAAGGCGGGGAAATTCCAGCGGGCGCGCAGAAAATCGATGTATTCGAAAACATCAAACGAATCTTGCATTCAATTCTGCTTACTGGGTCGCGACCACCACCTGGTTCGTGCCGGTGAAGCCGTTCACCTGGATCTTCTAACGAACACGCGCAAAACGGAGTGCGGCGCGAACCAGTTCCTGACATCCTTGGCGGTGCGCGCCGCACCCTTTGCGCTGGAGCGGTACGGCGCTGCCCGCCTGCACCCCGGCGGGTACTTGCACCTTCATTTGATTCGCGCCCACAAACTGGGGCGCGAGCCCGGAGAACAACACGTCGCCCGCGACGCGCCCAATTGGACGGTGGGCGTTGCCTTGCATTCAATTTGCTTACTGGATCGCGACCACCACATGGTTCGTGCTGGTGAAGCCGTTCACCTGGATCTGGAGCGGTACTGTGCTGCCCGCCTGCACCCCGGCGGGTACTTGCACGTTCAGTTGATTCACGCCCACAAACTGGGGCGCGAGCCCGGAGAACAACACGTCGCCCGCGACGCCGCCAAACAGGACGGTGGGCGTTGCGATGGTATTCGCGAGCGCGCCCGGTATGCCGCCGTCGACAGGCTGGTGATCCACTGCGCCGAGCCCGGTGGCGTAAACGATCAGTACATCGCCTGCTTTTGCGGGGTGCGAACCGCTGCCCGCGAGACCCTGCGGCCAAGCCAGCGAAGAATCGGAGCTGTTCACCGCGATCGCGTACAATTGGCCGCCCGCGGACGAAGAGAAGATGCCCGGCATGGACGGCGCGAAGTTCACCGCTACCGGCGCGGAAATACCGTTGGGGGTTTTCACCTGGACGTTCACAACGCCCGTTCCGGAGCCGATTTCCCAGGGCACCTGGGCGTTGATCTGATCGTCGGATTGGCCGGGAACGCCTGGGATTGCGGCCAGCAACGGCGCCGGCGGGAGGTCGCTAAACGTTACTGTGACTCCGGCCAGGCTGTTGGACAGAGGGATGGTATCGGCCGTAGCGAGTTTACTCACCAGCCCGGTACCGAAGATCGAGACCAGCCCGCCCGGCGAGATGGGTTGTCCTTTCGCGAAGCTTGCGCCATTCAGGACGCCGCCTTGCACCACAGCGGGCGTCTGCGCCGAGCAGACCGTCATGCCAATCGTCATGCCAGACCAAGCGGCCACTACCAGCAATGAATATTTCATAAGAGACTCACATTTCATAAAAGACCCGGTACGCTTCTATTCTGCGCCGGGGAGGTCCGATGGATGGTGAACGCTTTGTAAAAACTTTGCAACTTCCGAATCTTTTCCGCCATCCAAGTCAGCCGCCCGATCCGCCTCCGCGACCGCTTCCGCCCGCCGTCCGGAAAGCCATAGCACTTGCGCCAATGCCCAGTGGGGTTTGAACCAATTTGGGGAAGCCTCCACCGAACGGCGCAAACAGGCTTCCACGGCGGCGGCGTTGTTTTGGGTGGAATAGAACGCGGCCAGATTGTACCAGGCATTTTGGCGCTCGTCCGAGGTTTGCACTGCGCGCTGCGCGGCATGGAACGCCTGCTGCGACGCCCGCAGCGCCAGGGCCGGATTTGGGGCCGTTCGCGACGCCGAGGCTAGGGCGCGCGAAAAATACAGATCGTCGCTGGAGCCTGCCGGATGCCATGATTGCGACCGCTGGTAAGCTTTTAGCGATTCTTCGATGCGTCCGGCGTTGAGATCTCGCGTCGCTTTCCCGAGCGCGGAATCGGACACGGTCAGCCGGATGCTGAAGTAGAGAAACATCGCTGCCGCCGCCAAACTCAAGGCGACGGACCGCTTCTTCCGGTCACGGCTCGGAATGGACGCTCCCGGTCGATTGGCGCTTGGTGCGCCGAGACCACTTGTGGCGGAGCCGTTCTCTGCATTTATCGCGAGGCCTGTGAGCATCGCGACGGTCCCATAAAAGTAAAGAGCGCCTGTGAGAGTGAAGCTTACGAAGAGGCCGGCGGTTAGCCCCGCCGCGAGCGCGGAGGCCAGGTACGGGGCAGCCTGCTGTTTCGCCCTCACGGCGCGCCGGGCGGCAAAGTATGCCAGGGCAGAAAATCCAACGAGTATCGCCAATCCAGGGATGCCCTCCGATACCAACGCGTCCAGGAAAATATTGTGCGGCGATTCGTGGTAGAAATCCGGAAACGCCCGCGAGAGTTGTACGGATTGATAGCGCGGGAACTGCGGGCCGAAGGACTCGGGTCCAAAGCCAAGGAACAATCGTTGGCGCGCCATGCGCAGCGAGTCGCGCCACAGCCAAAGCCTGGCGCCTCCGCGCAGGTCTTCGATGGCCCATTGACCGCGCGCGCGAAGCATCAACCCGGCCGGCGAAAAGTAGAACGCAAGGCTCACAGCACACAGCACGGCCCCCAGCCCGACATGCCGGCGTGTAAGCCGAGGTCGGGTCCAAATCCACAGCGACACCGCGCCGACGGCGAGCCCGAGCAGAGCGCCCCGCGTTCCGCTGAGCAGGATAGCGGCCGACCCAGCGACAGCGGCGGCCGCTCCAAGAGCCTTCCGGACAGGTATTGGCTCCAGCGCCACGAGAGCCGCGCCCGCAAAGACCGCGTAAAGCAAATATCCAGCGAAGTAATCGGCGTGCCCCAAGGTGGACGGAGGCCGAACGATGGTCATGGCTCCTTCGCCGATGTGATAGCCGGCCGAGGGCAAGATTGGGTCCACGCCAAAGTATTGGACAATCCCGTAGATCGCCGCGGCAGCGCCGGCGGCGGTGGTGGCACGCAGCAGAACGACGAATCCAGACTGCGACCACGACCTAATTATGAGGAAAGCCAGCGCAACAATCGCGGATTGCGAAACGAACCCAAGACGACGCCAGTTCCCTCCATTCCAAGAAAGCGCGGGATTGCTGGAGAATAAAGTGGAAAGCAGGAGCGCGGCGATCTGCGCCGCGGCCAGAATGCAAAACCAGCGGCCTGCCGGATCCACCCACCACCGGCGCGCCGCGGAGAAAGAGGTATCGCAAAGGAACAGAAGAATTGCGATCGCGGTCCCGATCAGCGCCACGGCGACCTTGGGTGTGACGTCATAATAGAAGCAAAAAGCAGGCAATACCAGGAGCGGAGTAAGCGCCAAGACCGCCGCGATTGTGAATTGGACGCGCAACAAAAATACCCCTTGGCGCACTGGGCGGATTCGAGCGCGACTCCTGTCATTTGAGGAACTCGCGCAAAACGGAGCGCGGCGCGAGCCAGTTTCTAATCCGCTCGGCGGTGCGCGCCGCACCCTTTGCGCTTCGAACAGCCTGTGTCTAAAGTCCGAAAAGATCGCTTGCTCACGCGCCACCCTTCCGGTATTCTTCGAGTCGATGTTCTCCAGTGCACGACATCGGGTCGGCTCCGGGTGTGCTGCTGGCGCGCGGCTCAGCAGATTGCGCGCCCCACCCTATGCGCTATTGTCGGCTAAGACCGCACCGGGATTGGTTCGTTAGTTGTAAAAGAGTTGTAAAACACCGCGTACGTTCCGCCACGCGGTCCGGCTGTTTCGTATACTTCGAATCAGAACAACCGTGATTACCATTTTAATTGTCGACGACGATGAGAGCCTGGGCGATACCATCAGCGTTCTGCTGGAGCAGGAAGGATTCCACGCTGTTTACGCGGCTGACGGGCGAGCCGGGTTCGAGAAAGCGCTCTCCCTCAAGCCTCAACTCATCCTGGCGGATCTGCGATTGCCGGAGATGAGCGGTATCGATCTTTGCAAGCAATTGCGCGCCTCGCACGTCAAGACGCCGATCATCGTGCTGAGCGCCATCGGCGAGGAGATGGACAAAGTGCTGTTGCTGGAAATCGGGGCAGACGACTATATCGTGAAGCCGTTCGGCACGCGCGAACTGTTAGCGCGCATCCGCGCTGTGCTGCGGCGCACCTCGTCCGACGCGCATAAGGTCATCGCGTTCGCCGACACGCACGTGGATCTGAATCGCCGGGTGGTGACGCGGCGTGGCGAAGAGCTGAAGTTCACGCCAGCCGAGTACAACCTGCTCACTTTCTTCCTCCAGAACCCGGACCGAGCCCTTACACGCGACGTAATTTTGAATTCCGTGTGGGGTTACGAATCTTTTCCCAACACGCGGACCGTGGATGCTCACATCGTGCGCTTGAGGCAAAAGCTGGAGCCGGATCCGGGGATTCCACGGCATTTCCTGACCGTCCATGGGGTAGGGTATCGATTTATCCCTTAACACCATGTATCTAAAATCCGACAAGACCGCTCGCTCACGCGCGCGGCTCAGTAGATTCCGCGCGTTACAAAGTGGCGGCCGTAAGGAAGCCGGTTTCGACAACGCCTGTTAAGCCCATGCCACGCATTGTTTTGATTGTCGAAGATAACGCGTTGTCCGTGGAGCCGCTGGAGGTAGCGTTGCTGTCGCGGCAGGACTGGGAGGTGCGCGTGGTGTCAACGGCTCAAGAAGCGCTGCACTTGCTGACTGCCTCCGACACGCCAGTGGCGGCCCTGGTCACCGATCTGCATTTGCGTCTTTCGCTCATCGACGGTTTTGAACTGATCGAGCGCGTGCGCGCCCAACCCTGCCTGGCCCAGCTTCCGATCATCGTAATCAGCGGCGACAGCGAGCCGGAAACTCCGCATCGCGTGCAGGCCTTAGGGGCGGCGTATTTCAGTAAGCCTTATTCGCCTGGCGCGGTACGGCAGGCTTTGGAGCAATTGCTGGATGTTCAATAAACGCCCTCTCATTGGCCTCTTCAAGTTGTTTTGCCCGATTCTCACCGGGCTGCTTGTTCCGGGCGCGATTCGAGCGCAGGAACAAACGGAATTACAGCAAATACTACAGCGCTTGGATCGTCTGGAGCAAGAAAACCGTCAATTAGCCGACGAGGTTCATGCTTTGCGGACTGAACTGGCAGCGGCCGGGGGGCATGCGCCGGAGACACAAGCGCCGCCGGCGCCGCCTGCCACGCCATTCGACGAGCGCGTTCAAGTGGCCGAACAGCGCGTTGCCGATCTGAGCCAGGAGAAAGTGGAAGCGTCCCAGCGTTTTCCCGTTTCGCTCACCGGCATGGTCCTGTTCAATGCATTTCTGAATGGCAAGGGCGCCGCGGGCGAGGAGGATCCGACCGTCGCTTCCACTGGGGCAGCGACGACCAACGGAGCCACGGTTGCGCAGACCGTGCTTGGTCTTCGCTTTGAGAGTCCCAAGGCGCTGTGGGGCGCCGCGGTGAATGGCTCGGTATTCTTCGATTTCTGGGGTGGGGGCGGCACACCGGGCGATTTCACTGCGCGCTTGCGTACCGCCGACATTCAACTCGATTGGACCAACACCAGCGTGATGGTGGGGCAGGATAAGCCGCTGATTGCTCCACGCAACCCGTTCTCGCTGGCGCAGGTAGGTGTATCGCCGTTTACCGACGCTGGAAATCTGTGGCTATGGAGTCCGCAGGCGCGCGTGGAAGAACGTTTCAAGTTCGGCGACGACAGCGGGCTGCGCGCGCAAATCGGCCTTTATCAAATGGGCGGAACGGAGGACCAGGCGATCTATCCGAATCCCAACGTGTCATCGAGCGCGGGGCCGGCACTGGAAGGACGGTTTGAATTCTGGCACAAGTTTGGGGAACATACCCGCATCGAGCTCGCTCCCGGTTTTCACACGGCGCAAACCACTACAACTGGAGTTTCGGTTCCATCGCGCCTCTTCAGCTTCGACTGGTTCGCGAATCCGTGGGAAAAAATCGAGTTTACGGGCGCATATTACGACGGCGAGAACATCGCGGGTCTTGGAACTGTCGGGCCCGGCTATTTTGTTGTGCGGCCCGGGTTGTTGCGGCCAGTTCCATCCATGGGCGGGTGGGCGCAGTTGGCCTGGCTGGCGACTCCCAAACTGACGTTTCATCTGATCGCCGGTCAGCACAACAACCAGGCGTCGGAAGTTTACCAGGGACTGATTTACAAAAATCAAGGCTATGCCGCCAATCTGGTGTATCGTCTCGCTCCAAACGTGCTATTCAGCTTGGAGGGCATGCAACTGCGCACGTCGTACGTCGACCGGGGAACGAGGTTGAACAATCATTATGATCTGGGCGTGGCCTACCTTTTTTGAGGACCGACTCCCTTACGGTCGCGGCTCAGTTTTTATTGACCGACTCCCTTACGGTCGCGGCTCAGTTTTTATTGACCGACTCCCTCACGGTCGCGGATCAGTGGGCGCTTGCGTTCGCCGGTGGGGGACCAACGGGGTTGTGTCGGCCCTTCTGTCAGCCGTCCTGGGCACGCCTCTCTGCGCCGCATCGGTGATGGGGCGCGTGGAGTTGACGGATTCCCGCATCGCTTCGGTCCGCAAGAGCCGCGACTACTCCGGCGTGGTGGTGTGGCTTTTGCCAGCCGCCGGTAACGAGACGGCGCGCTCGGGCGGCAAACACGCCCGTCTGATCCAAAAGGACAAAACGTTCACGCCGCATGTGTTGGCAATCGAGACTGGAACAACAGTCGATTTTCCGAATTACGATCCGATCTTCCACAATGCGTTTTCGAATTTCAGCGGCCAATTGTTCGATATCGGCCTATATGCGCCGGGATCCAGCCGCAGCTTCCGTTTTCAGCGCTCCGGCACGGTGCGGATCTTCTGCAATATTCATCCGGCCATGAGCGCCGTCATTCTGGTGGTGGATACGCCTTACTTCGCAGTCAGCCGCGTAGATGGAGCGTTCGAAATCGCCGACGTGACGCCGGGAGAGTATCAACTCAAGCTCTTTCACGAACGCGCCACCGAAAGCGCGCTGCAAGGTTTGGAGCGCAAGGTGCCGGTGGAGCCGGGAAACTTGACGCTGCCGAAGATGGAGATATCGGAAAGCGGCTATTTGCCGGCGCCGCACAAGAACAAATATGGTAAAGATTATCCCAAGACCGTGGAGGACGGCGCGATGTATCCCGGCGCGCCGAATTGATGTTCGGATTTTCACGATTGTCGCTGTTGTGGAAGACGCTGCTTTCCACCTCCATCGCCATCACGCTCCTGTTCGCCGTAACGGTATGGATTGTCCAGCACCATGTGGTGCAGAGCGCGTCGGAGAGCCTGGAGGACGAAGTCCGCGCGAGCTTCCAGGCCTATGAGTCGCTATGGCGCGCGCATGCCGACAAACTCGCGTCCATCAGTTTGATCCTCAGCACGATGTCGGATGTCCGGGCCGCGTTCACCACCGGCGACGAAGCTACCATCCGCGATACCGCCGCGGAGTTGTGGAATCGGGTATCGGAAGAGGATGCGCTATTCCTGGTCACCGATCCGGATGGGGGCGTTATTACCTCGCTGGGCGGCAATCCGCGAATCCGCATGCCGCGCAGCATGCCGCTGGTGCGGGAGGCATCCAAGAGTTTTCCGCGGCCTTGCCAGGGCTTTCTCATGTTGCAAGGACATTTGTATCAGGTGATCGTCACGCCAGTCTACGTGCAATCGGTGGGCGCGCCCGGACTAATCGATGTACTGGTGGCCGGCTACGAAGTGAACAACCTGACGGCAAGGCAGCTCAAGGAAGCTACCGGCGGCAGCGAATTCACGTTTGTCGCCGGTTCGGACGTGGTGGCTACCACGCTGGCCGGCGGAGTATCCAGCGGCATTCTCACGGCGGCGAACCGTTATTCGGAGCGCCCCGGGCGCATCTCCGACGGACGGACCGAATACATGGCGTTGACCACTCCTCTGATGGACGTGCGCGGCCAGCCCATCGGCCGGCTCAGTATTTTTCGTTCGTTTGCAACCGCCGACCAGCGGCTGGAATCGCTGCGCTGGAACATTCTGTTCACCTGGCTGGCGGCGGTGCTGGCCGGCCTGGCGCTGACGTACCTGCTGGCGCGGCGCATTCTAGCCCCGGTGAAGCGGTTGGACCGCGCTGCCGAAGCCATCGCCCGGGGCGACTACGACATTCGCCTGCCGGTGGAGAGCCGCGATGAACTGGGACGGCTGACGGAAACGTTCAACAACATGTGCGGCTCCATCCAAAGCGCGCGGCGGGAGCTGATTCAAAAGGAGCAGATCGCGACCATTGGCAGGCTGTCTACGTCGATCGTGCACGATTTGCGAAATCCCCTGGCGGCCATCTACGGCGGCGCCGAGATGCTGGTAGATTCCGATTTGCCCGCGCCGCAAGTGAAGCGGCTGGCGCAGAATATTTATCGCGCTTCGCGGCGCATCCAGGAACTGCTGCAGGATCTGGCGAACGTTTCACGGCGCAAGCAGAAGGCGGTGGAAGTGTGCCGGCTGCGGGACGTGATCGGCGCGGCGTGGGACATCATGGCTCCGGCGGCGGAGACGCAAGCGGTGACTGTGTCTCTCAATGTGCCCGAGGAAATTGAGATCCCGCTGGAGCGATCGCGCATGGAGCGCGTGTTTGTCAATCTGTTCAGCAACTCGCTGGACGCGATGCCGGATGGCGGACGCATCGAGATTATAGCCCGGCGCGACGAATCGATGGTGCTGGTGGAAGTGGGCGACACGGGGCCGGGGATCTCCACCGAGGTTCGCGCTTCGCTATTCCAGCCGTTTCATTCCAGTAAACGCAATGGACTTGGTTTGGGGCTGGCGTTGTCGCGCCAGACGGTGCTCGACCATGGCGGGGACATGTGGGCGGACGGCGACGGCTCCAGCGGGGCTCGCATTT
>Ga0302325_10001019_pt1 | contig 73643 bp, 59 predicted proteins | sample Palsa_T0_2_FD_201948 | JGI IMG/M metagenome (GOLD analysis project Ga0302325, IMG submission 201948) | Peat permafrost microbial communities from Stordalen Mire near Abisko, Sweden - Palsa_T0_2 | ecosystem: Environmental > Terrestrial > Soil > Palsa > Peat permafrost | place: Sweden: Abisko...
GTAGCCAAACTGCTTCTCCGCCTGCAGGTTCAGGAGGACGATTTCTCCACCCTGATTCACCACCACCATGGCATCCGGCGCCGCCTCCAGGAGCCCGCGGTACCTGCCCTCCATTTGCTCCAGGTGCCGCTCCGCCGCCTTGCGCACGCTGATGTCGCGGATGGCCGCCGTCACCAGGATGCCCTCGGCGCTCTCCAGCGGGCTGAGCATGATACATACCGGAAACTCGCTTCCGTCCTTCCGCCGCGCGGACAGCTCGATCCCCGTACCGATGTGCTGCGCCAAGGCCTCGGCCGCAGTGCGGGTTCCATCCGCGATCAACCGTTCCGCGAAGCCTTCCGGGATGAGCCTCTTCACCTGCTGCCCGACGAGCTCGTCGCGCCGGTAGCCAAATTGCTTCTCCGCCTGCAGGTTCAGGAGGACGATTTCTCCACCCTGATTCACCACCACCATGGCATCGGGCGCCGCCTCCAGGAGCCCGCGGTACCTGCCCTCCATTTGCTCCAGGTGCCGCTCCGCCGCCTTGCGGACGCTGATGTCGCGGATGGCCGCCGTCACCAGGATGCCCTCGGCGCTCTCCAGCGGGCTGAGCATGATTTCGATCGGAAACTCGCTTCCGTCCTTCCGCCGCGCGGACAGCTCGATCCCCGTACCGATGTGCTGCGCCAACGCCTCGGCCGCGGTGCGGGTTCCATCCGCGAGCAAGCGTTCCGCGAAGCCTTTCGGGATGAGCCTCTTCACCTGCTGGCCGACGAGCTCGTCGCGCCGGTAGCCAAACTGCTTCTCCGCCTGCAGGTTCACGAGGACAATTTCCCCGCGTTGGTTCACCACGACCATGGCATCCGGCGCCGCCTCCAACAAGCCGCGGTGACTGTAGTGTCCGTCCATCAGTTAAATATCGCTTTCGGCCCAAGATGATTCATGGACAATCGCTTGGCGGCGGCCTGGCTTCTGCGATTTACATCTTGAAGTTCTTCCGCCGCGTTTCGCGCCTTTCGCCACTTTATTTTGTTTGGCTAACTTCGCGAAGCGATGACCCGCAAGCGACGAACAAGGTCGATCATACTGCCGAGGTGGTGGATGATGGCCGTGACCTGACTCCTAGTGAGCATCGACAGTGAAATGACTTCCGTAACGTTCTTCGAAGCGTTTGCCTTCGGTTTCGGAAAAAGAACACTCCTACCTTTGAACGGCCATCGCATGGAGACCGGGGCAGCTACTCCAATGTAGCCATCACAATGGCTCAAGTGCTGGCCGAACGTCGTTCATCCGGTAAGCCGATTCGCCACATCGGTCTGCAACGAAGCGGTGGACCGACGTGTCACCACCTAGCCTTACGTAGCGTCAAGAGCGGCGGAGCGCAGCGATGGGCATTGAAAACAGCCAGCGCATGCGATCTGCAGAGCGGGTTCTTGCTTTGCGAACACCCTTTTCGGCCCCGTTTGGGCAAACGAGCGCTGCCCAGTCCACTCTCGGAGACTGCCCAAAGGAAATCTCGCGACTGCTTTGCGCTCTCGAGACTCTGTACCCCTCTTCATGACCTCTGCTCGCAAAGACGGCAATCAGTCGCCGGGCGAGGTCCTCACCGACTGCCTAGAAGCCTCGGAGGAGAGCTCACTTCTTCTACCTGGCTTCAACCACTCGGGCGGCGTTCCGCTCGTAGACCATAACGCTCAGCAGACCGAGTCCTTGCGCCATTGCCACTTTCCCGCCCAGAGCAGCGGCCCCGCAGAGCTTCGCCGCAGAGCGATGACACTCGGAGTGACAGGCAACTAGTGCGTAACCAGCGCACATCCAAAGCAGCATGAGCAGTCAGTGGCTACCGACGACCAGTGGGTTATAGGAACTAGATCATGAGAGGCCGGCCCTTTGCGAGGCGCCTCTTCGTTACCAGGTTACTTGGGGCCGTCGATTCCGCGCCGGGATCAGGACCTGACCTATCCTCGGACGAAGGCGCACGATGAATGAGTTGGAAAGCACGGACGCCGAACTCCTAAGAGGCAAGCTCCGCATTGCCCAACTGGAACGAGAAGCGATCGAACGAAGCGGGGATGCGGCCAAAGGGCTGCGTGCCCATCTGGATCGCTACCAGTCGCTCGTCTTGGCCATCGCACAAGTCATCTGGACCAGCGATCCGAAGGGCGACATGGTCGGGGAGCAGCCGAGCTGGGCGGCATACACCGGCCAGAACTTTGAGCAGTACCAGCACCACGGCTGGCTCGACGCTGTGCACCCCAACGACCGCGCGCACAACCTCGAGATTTGGGAGCGCGCTGTTACCGCCCGGGGCCCGTGCGAATATGAACATCGTTTGCGTCGCCATGACGGCGAGTTCCGCTATTTTTCCGTTCGCGCAGTTCCGGTCTTCACGGATGACGGAGCGATCCGCGAGTGGGCCGGCATTCACACGGACATCACTCAAATTAAGTTGACCGAGCAATCCCTCCGGGATGGCGAGCGGCAGTTCCGTGAACTCGCGGACGCGATGCCGCAGATTGTCTGGGCAGCTCGCCCCGATGGCCATTTCGATTACTACAATCGCCGGTGGTATGACTTCACGGGCCGACCCGAGGGAACTGGGGGGGACTCGAGCTGGGCCGATGTCGTTCACCCGGATGATCTCAAGGAGTCACTCGCGCGTTGGCATTCGGCGATCACCTCCGGCGACGCCTACGAGATCGAGTACCGGCTCAAGCGAAAAGAAGGAGACTACCGTTGGTACCTTACTCGTGCCCTGCCTGTTCGAGATCGCGCTGCTACCATCACGCGATGGTTTGGGACCTGTACCGATATCGACGAGCGCAAGCGAACGGAGGAGGAGCTTCGCTCATCGACGTCCATGCTCCTCCAAAGCAACCGCGAGCTGAGAGACTTTGCGACCGCTGCATCGCACGACTTGCAAGAACCACTGCGAAAAATACAGGCATTCGTGGGTTGCCTTAAAGAAGAGCAACTAGCCACCCTCAACGCCGAAAGTAGAAATTACCTCGACCGCATCCAGAACGCAGCCAGTCGGATGACAACACTCGTTTCGGATCTTCTGGAATTTTCCCTAATTACTTCGAAAGGCAAGCACTTTACCCCGGTCAACCTCAACGAGGTGATCGTGGGGGTGCTGTCAGATCTCGAGGAACGCCTTGCGAAGACTGGGGGGCGCGTGGAGCTCCTGGACTTGCCAACGGTTGCCAGCGATCCCATCCAGATGCGCCAGCTTCTACAGAACCTCATCGGAAATGCGCTCAAGTTTCATCGCAGAAACGAACCTCCCGTCGTTCGGATCAGCGCCGAGATCATCGACAGTCCGGACGCCAATGGGCGAGCTCAGCCGGGCGGAACATGCCGCATCTCCATCGCCGACAACGGCATCGGCTTCGATGAAAAGTACCTGGATCGCGTGTTCGCAATCTTCCAACGTCTTCATGGACGGGGAGACTACGAGGGCACGGGCATCGGGCTAGCGATTTGCCGCAGGATCGTCGAAAGGCACGGTGGAACCATTACCGCAAGAAGCAAACCGGGGCAGGGCTCGACATTCATTTTCACCATGCCGCTTCTTCAGAAGAACGGTGGAAATCATGGGTGACAATGAGAAGTCGATCATCATCCTTCTTGCCGACGACGATCCCGACGACCGCGAGATGACGCGCAGAGCGCTGGATAAGCATCGCCTTGCGAATGACTTTTACACAGTCCCGGACGGCGAGGAGTTACTCGACTTTCTGCACCACCGCGGAAAATACGCTCCGCCCGCCGCATCGCCGACGCCGGGGATCGTTCTGCTTGATCTCAACATGCCCAAGAAGGATGGCTACGAAGCCCTGGCTGAGATCAAGGCCGACCCGGCGTTGCGCCGCATACCGATCGTCGTCTTGACGACATCGAATGCCGAGCAGGACATTTCTCGTGCCTATGACCTTGGAAGCAACTCCTTCATCAGCAAGCCCATCTCGCTCTCCAAACTCGCAGACGTAATGATGGTTCTTGGCCAATACTGGTTTCAAACTGTGAAGCTCCCCAGCATCCCGAGTGGCAACTAGCATGGAGAACGGACCCATCCGCGTGTTGCTCGTCGAGGACGATGAGGAAGACTACCTGCTTACAAAGAAGCTTCTAAGCAACAGCGCCCGCACGACATTCGTGTTGACGTGGGTACGAAGCTACGACGAAGCACTCGAGGAACTTCGGAGTCGCCACGACGTCTGCCTAGTAGACTACCGGCTCGGCGCGGAGTGCGGGTTGGCGCTCATCGCGAGGGCGATCACCGATGGTTTTCGCGGACCGATGATCTTGTTGACACGTCGAGGTGACCACGACGTCGATGTCGAGGCGATTCGGGCGGGTGCAGCGGATTACCTCGTCAAGGATGAGATAACTTCTGAGCTCATAGCGCGCGTGATCCGGCATTCGATCGAGCGCAAGGGAGCCGAGGAAACACTCCGCCGGAGCGAAGAGCAGCTTCGCCTGTCGCAACGAATGGAAGCGGTCGGAAGCCTTGCCGGAGGCGTTGCACATGACTTCAACAATCTCCTGTCGGTCATCTTGAGTTACAGCCGACTGTTGGCGGACGGTCTCGAGTCCGACAACCCGATGTGCGGCGACCTTGAGGCAATCACGGAGGCCGGCTTACGAGCAGCGGATCTGACACGGCAACTGCTCGCATTCAGCCGTCAGCAGGTGCTGCGACCCAGAATTGTAGATCTGAACGACGTTTGCGCTGGACTGGCGAAGATGCTCCGACGGGTGATCGGCGAGGACATCGAGTTTATTTCGCTCGCTGCCCCGAATCTACTCAAGATCATGGTCGATCCGGGACAAATCGAGCAGGTCATCATGAACCTCGTCATCAATGCCCGCGACGCGATGCCCAAGGGCGGCAAGTTGACGATCGAGACGGCGAACGTCGTCCTCGAGGTGAAGGACGCCGCCGAACATCCCGGTGCGAAGCCGGGACCTCACGTCATGCTAATCATCTCGGATACAGGCGTCGGGATGGACGCGGCCACCCAAGCGCGCATGTTTGAGCCTTTTTTCACGACCAAGGATGTTGGCAAGGGAACGGGCCTCGGCCTCTCCACTGTCTTTGGGATCGTCAAGCAGAGCGGGGGCACGATCTCCGCTTTCAGCCAGCCCAGCGTCGGCACGATTTTCAAGACCTACTTCCCAGTGACCGATCTCTCCGAAGTCGCCGATTCACAGCATCCATCGGGCAATCTCTCCGCCGAGCCCGTTCTGCGCGGTTCAGGGACGGTCCTGGTCGTCGAGGACGAGGAACGCGTGAGGGTCGTCGTGTGCACCATTCTCAGGAAGTGCGGATACGTCGTCCTCGAGGCGCCAAGCGGGGATGATGCGCTCCGTGTTTGTGACCGACATCAAGAATCCATCGACCTCCTTCTGACGGACGTCGTGATGCCTCAAATGAGCGGCCCACAACTGGCCGAGCGACTGGTGGCCACCCGCCCGAAGATGAAGGTGCTCTACATGTCCGGATACATTGGCGGCGCGTCGAACCAGAATGGCGCTCACATCGCCGGCGCGGAGTTTCTTCAGAAGCCAATTACCCCGGAGACCCTCAGCAGCCGCGTTCGTGAAGTGCTCAGTCCCTTGCGGGTGGTTTCCTCCGCAAGCGCAAGCAGACCGTCCGAATCGAAGCGGCCCTGACCAGGACCGCATCCAATGCCAGGGATGCACGGTCGGCAGTGGGCAGAAACGCCCGGTAACGCTGCGCCCGAACCAGCCCCTCAAGGCGGGCGAACCCTCTGGGGCTGCCGGAGGGTCGCGAACATGCCGGCTCGTACTGCCGCGTGGCTGGGACGAGCTCCATGTTTGACTCCTGGTACAGTCTGCCGGGAGCCGGTCCAGTCGAGAGTCTGGCCACTCGGAGGACGTCGTGGGTGCTACGGACACCTTTCTGCGGGCGCGCAACCTCCTGCTCGAGGAGCGAGACAACTACGAAGCAGCGGTGGCACGCTTCGCGTGGCCGCAGCTGACGAACTTCAACTGGGCGCTGGACTGGTTCGACGTTTACGCCCGGGGCAACAGCCGCACGGCGCTGTGGATTGCCGATGACGAAGGGCGCGAGGTGAAGTCCAGCTTCGCCGAGCTGTCCGAACGGTCCAGCCGACTCGCCAGCGAGCTCCGCCGCCGGGGGGTCGCGCGCGGCGACCGGATGCTGATGATGCTCTCCAATGTCCAGCCACTTTGGGAAGTGGTCCTGGCAGCGATGAAGCTGGGCGCCGTGCTCGTCCCTTGCTCCATGCAGCTGACGCGCAAGGACCTCGAGGAGCGCGTGGTGCGCGGCGAGGTCAAGCATGCCGTGGCGGATGCGACGGTGGCCGAGCGCTTCGCCGGGCTCGACGCCGTGAAAACGCGCCTCGTCGTCTCCGGAGCAGCACCCGGCTGGACTTCGTACGAGAGCGCCCTGAGCGGCCCAGCAGGGTTCGAGCCAGACGGAGAGACGCGAGCCACCGACCCCCTGCTCCTCTATTTCACTTCCGGGACAACAGCCAAGCCGAAGCTGGTGCTGCACACCCACGCCAGCTACCCGGTGGGCCATCTGTCGACCATGTACTGGATTGGCCTGCGCGAGGGAGACATCCACCAGAATGTCAGCTCGCCAGGCTGGGCCAAGCACGCCTGGAGCAGCTTCTTCGCTCCCTGGAACGCTGGGGCGACCATCTTCGTGCTGGAGCAAACGCGCTTCTCCGCGCGCCGCACCGTCGAGTGGCTGAACAAGGTCGGTGTGAACACGTTCTGCGCACCACCCACGGTGTGGCGGCTGATGATTCTCGACGACCTCGGGGCGCGACCGCCCGCACTGCGCGAGCTGGTGAGCGCCGGCGAGCCGCTCAACCCGGAAGTCATCGAGCGGGTCAGGCGCGCCTGGGGCCTGACAGTACGGGATGGCTACGGCCAGACCGAGACCACGGCGCAGGTGGGGAATTCCCCAGGGCAGCAGGTGCGCCTGGGTTCCATGGGCCGGGCGCTCCCCGGCTACCAGGTGGTGCTTCTGGACGGCCAGGGACAAGAGAGCAGCGAGGGGGAGGTCGCCCTGCGCCTTTCGCCCCGCCCGCTCGGCTTGATGGTTGGCTACCTGGACGATACCGGACGCAACGCCGCGGTGATGGCAGGCGGCTACTACCGCACCGGTGACGAGGCCTCGCGTGACGCGGACGGCTACCTCCACTACGTCGGCCGGGGGGATGACGTCTTCAAATCCTCCGACTACCGCATCAGTCCCTTCGAGCTGGAAAGCGCGCTCATCGAGCATCCCGCCGTCGCCGAGGCGGCCGTCGTGCCGAGCCCGGACCCGGTGCGGACGAGCCTTCCCAAGGCCTTCGTCACGCTTAAGCCCGGAGTCATTCCCAGCAGCGAGACCGCGCGCGACATTCTCCTTTTCTGCAAAGCGCGACTCGCACCCTACAAGCGCATCCGAGCCATCGAATTCACCGAATTACCCAAGACAGTTTCCGGGAAGATTCGGCGCGTTCAGCTGCGCTCCGAGGAGAAACACCGCCGGGCCTCGGGAGAACGCGGCGCCTGGGAGTTCTGGCTGGACGAGCTCGAGCCAAAGCCACCCGCTGCGGACTGACGACGAGCTCCAGCCCATCGCCCCCGGGAACGGCCTTCAGGCCCCCACCGCTTCCGTGGCGACGGCGGGGTTTCCGCCCGCTCCCACCCCGTTCCCGAGGAGAGCCGGCTGGTGTTGCGCAGCCGGTTTTTTGACAGGCCCCAAACCTGGCTCGACCATCCCTCTCATTGGGGCACAGGCCCGTGACCCGCTGTAGCGGCGGGCTAGGAACGCCCCCAAGGGAAGGGAAGTCCGCGATGCCCGATTCATCGGCTGCCACAGAGGCCACAGTCCCGGAGGTCGTCGAGAACGACGACACCGTCAGTACCCACGTCCTGGTGACGGAGGAAGACGTCCGCCGTCTCCGGGCTCTCTCGCGCCGCACCCGCATTGCACAGAGCGAGTACCTCCGCGAGGCCGTCGACGACTTGCTGCGCAAGTACGACGCCGCACCCAAGGAGTAGCCCATGGCCATGCCCGCAACTGTCCGGCGGCAGGCACTGGCCGCGCAGCTTTCCGAGCGCCCTCTGCTCGTCTTCGACTTTCATGGGCGACCCGTCAGGCCAAACCTCCAGCCGCCACAGCTGACGCAGCCCCCGCAGAGCATCCGGGAGGCCGTCCTGGCCTGGCTCGACGAACAGCTTTAGGGGACCCCCCTGTCCTTGGGGGGCAACGTCAACCTCCCCTTCCTAGCCGGCGGCTCCTCCACCCCGCGCTCCGCCTTCGCGCGAGGAGGCCAAGCCGCCCTGCGGCTCTATGGCCTCCCCTTCTTCTTTGAGGTGCCCGGCGACATCCCTGAAGGACAGGTGGTCGAGCGACAGGAAGAGGAGCCCGAAGCCAATCTGCTGGCCGGTTTGACAAAGCCAGAGGACGTTGGCGTAAGCCAGCCCTGCGCCGCGGACCAGCTCGCCAGGCAGAAAGAGCGCAAGTCCCACCCGGATGGCCGCCTGGAAGGTACCCATCATTCCGGGAGCCCCCGGAATCATCACGCCCACCACCAGTGCGCAGAGCAAGACGTAACTCTGGAAGATGGTGAGCGGTAGGCCGAAGCCTCGGGTGGCCAGAAGCCACATCCCAAGACCGTTGATGCCCCAGTAGGCCAGCGTCCATCCAAAGAAGGCGAGCAACTGTCCTGGCCCGGGAAGCTGCTTGAGCGCACCGACGAAGGCGTCGACGATGCCGGCCGCCTTGTCCGCCAGCCCGGCACTCGCCCAACCCACCAGCCGGCGCACCAACCGCACTGCGCGGTCGTGGTGCCAAGCTGCGAAGAGCAGGAAGAGCAGTCCCGAGAAGAAGATGGAAAACATCACGTTTGCGGCAATTCGCACCAAGCGCACGTCTGGGGCGTCCTCGGGCACGAAGAAGAGCAGCCCGCGCAAGAGCAGGGCCACGAAGACGCCGTCGGTAATCCGCTCCAGCACCACCGTGGTCATCGCTGCGCTTCGCCGGATGCTCGTTCGCTGGGCGATGAGGAAGGGCCGGGCGAACTCACCAAGCCGGAACGGAAGCACCAGCAGCATCATGAAGCCGATGGCACTGGCATCGTTGAGCCGACGGAACGGGACGGGTGCCAGGGCCGAGAGCAAGCATCCCCAGCGCAGCGTGCGGAAGAGATGGATGAGCGCCAGCACGAGCAAGTACGGGAGCAGCCAGATGTAGTGCGCCGCCCGGAGGCTGGCCCATTGCTCCGCCCAGTGGGTGTCTCGAAACGCCCAGGCGCTGAAGGCAAGCGTGACGGCCAGACTGGCGGCGAGCTTGAGTGCCCGTTTCACGGAAGAGGCTCCCCGAGGAGCACGCGCGCCGGATGCTCGGCGAGCAGCGCCCGCAGGACAGGCTGGCCTGCCCTGGCTTCCAGCTCGGCCAAGGCCTTTCCCACCCACCCCCGGGCATCCACCGGGCCGTGCAGGTCCGTGGCCGCCACGGCGTACAGCTCCTGCTCCAGAAAGGCCCGGGCCAGCCGGCGCGCCGCAGGCCCATACCGGTTCACCAACGCGCCAAGGTCGAGCTGAAGGCGGCCCCCGAGACGCACCACCTCCTGTGCGCGCCCGGGACGCTCGAATTCCTGACAGCGCTCGGGGTGAGCGAACAGAGGGGTGACGCCCCGGCGCACCATGCGGAAGACGAGGTCCGGAAGTGCCGGCACCGGCGCGTGGTAGGGCGCCTCGACGAGGACATAGCGGCCACCGTTCACCGGACGAGAGGCGGACGTCCCTAAGCCCTCGAGGAAGCCGTCGAGGATGAGGGCATGCTCGGCGTTGGAGTACAACCGCAAGGGGATGGCAGCGGCGGCGAGGGCGGCCTCGAGGCTCTGACGTCGCTCGGCGCACACCTCCGCAGAGGCGAATTCGGGCCGAGCATGCGGGCTGGGGGCCACGGCAATGAAGCCCAGGTCCACCAGGGCACGGGCCATTTCCAGGGAGTCCTCCGGCGTGCGGGCGCCGTCGTCCACCCCCGGGAGTAGGTGGCAGTGCAAGTCGACGTAGCCGGCCATGGAGCTCAGCGTGTGCTCTCGTCCTCTTCGGCAGAGCCGGGCCCGGGCCGCTCCGGCTCTCCGTCCGGCGAGCGGTCGGGCACCCGGTACTCCTCGCCCAGCCAGCGGCCGAGGTCCACCTGCCTGCACCGAACGGAGCAGAAGGGCGCGCTCGGGTTCGCGGGCCGCGAGGCGGCTGGCTTCCGGCAAGTCGGGCAGACGGCAGCCATGGACGGACCCTCCATAACCAAAACCGCCGACACGACGCCAGCGCTACCCTTAAGGTTGGTGCTAAACGAGAATTCAAACCATGAAGGCCCTGCGCATCCTCCGTCCTGGGAGCGAAGACGGGATTGAGCTGGCGGACGCCCCGGAGCCGGTCCCCGGTCCGGCGGACCTGCTCGTCCAGGTGCGCGCCAGCGCGCTCAACCGGGCCGACCTCCTCCAGGTACTCGGTCGTTACCCTCCGCCCCCCGACGCCCCACAGGACATTCCCGGGCTCGAGTATTCGGGCACTGTGGTCGCGGTGGGGGCCAAGGCGCTGCGCTTCAAGCGGGGGGACCGTGTCATGGGACTGGTGGGCGGGGGCGCGTTCGCCGAGCGCCTGGTGACGCAGGAACGGGAAGCCCTGCCCGTCCCGGATGGGCTCACCCTGGAGCAGGCTGCCGCCGTACCCGAGGCCTTTCTCACCGCTTTCGACGCCCTTGTCCTCCAAGGAGGCCTCCGGCCGCACGCCCGGGTGCTCGTCCATGCGGCGGCCAGCGGCGTGGGGACCGCGGCCCTGCAACTCGTCCACACCTTCCGGGGCGAGGCCATCGGCACCGCCCGCAGCCAGGAAAAGCTAGAGCGCTGCCGGGACATCGCCCCCTTTCATGCCTTGGCCGTCGAAGCGGCTGTGCCGCGCTTCGCGGACCGGGTTCTGGCCCTCACCTTCGGCCAGGGGGTGGACGTCGTGCTGGACCTCGTGGGAGGTCGTTACGTGGCTGAGTCCCTGGCCTGCCTCTCCTCCCGGGGGCGGCTGGTGCAAGTGGGGACGCTGGACGGGGCCAAGGCCGACGTCGACCTCCGACAGCTCATGGGAAAGCGGGCACAGCTGGTGGGGACCCTTCTGCGAAGCCGGCCGCTGGAGGAGAAAATCGCCCTGGCCCGTGCCTTCGAAGCCCAGGTACTTCCGGACTTCTCGAGCGGCGCTTTGCGCCCGGTGGTGGACGTGGTGCTGCCCGTGCGCGACGTCCGTGCCGCGCTGGCCCGCATGGCCAGCAATACCTCGGTGGGAAAGCTGGTGCTGGCTTGGGAGAACGGCGCCTGACGAGGCCGGGCCGCGCGGCCCGGGGGACCATGCCGGGGCGCCTGTGCGCCCTGGCCGTGCTGGCTCTTGCCGGCGCGGTGCACGCCGACGTCACCAAGCGCCGCTCAGCGGTGGTGGAGGTGGTGCAGAAGGTGAGCCCGGCGGTGGTCTTCATCGGCACGGAGCAGGCGGTGGACAAGCGCCTGCGGGGCTCGACCATGGAGGAGCTCTTCACCGGGCGGGGTCCCTCTCACGGGCGGACGGTGCAATCGCTCGGAAGCGGCGTGATGATTGACCCCTCCGGCCTCATCGTCACCAACGACCACGTCATCCGGGGCGCCTCGGCCATCCACGTGGTGCTCGCCGATGGGCGTGAACTGGACGCGGACGTGGTGGGCAGCGACGCGGGCAATGACTTGGCGGTGTTGCGCATCCAGGGCAAGGGGCCCTTCCCTGCGGCGAGACTGGGGACGTCGGCGGACTTGATGATTGGCGAGACGGTGGTGGCCATCGGCTCACCCCTGGGCCTTCAGAAGACCGTCACGGTGGGCGTGCTGTCGGCCATCGGCCGCAGCTTCAAGGCCGACAACGAGCAGGTCTTCGACGACTTTCTTCAAACCGACGCGGCCATCAACCCTGGCAACAGTGGCGGCCCGCTGCTCAACCTCGACGGCGATGTCATCGGCATCAACTCCGCCATGCTGGCCAGCGCCCAGGGCATCGGCTTCGCCATCCCGGTCGACAAGGTGCGGCGCGTCGTCGCCGAGCTCAAGAGCTTCGGAAAAATGCGGCCGGCGTGGGTGGGCATCGAGGCGGTGCCGCTGACACCAGCCGCCGGTCGGAAGTTGGGGTGGGAACGCACCCACGGCGTGCTGGTGGAGCACGTCCAGGCTGGCAGCCCGGCGGCGGTGGCCGGCATGCGCCCAGGGGACGTGGTGATGGATGTCGCCGGCTCGCCAGTGTCGGACGTGGAGGACCTCGACGCCCGGCTCCGGGGCTACCCGGCGCGGACGTCCTTCGCTTTGAGTGTCTTCCGCGGTGGCCATGAGCTCTCTCTCACCGTCACCCCCGAGAAATTCCCCTCCAGCCTGGTGGACGCACTGGCCTGGGAGCGACTCGGATTGAAAGTTTCCACGGGGAAGGCGGTGGTGGTGGTGGTGGGTGTGCGCCGCGGAAGCCAGGCCGCGCAGTCCGGCCTTCAGGCCGGGGACGTCATCGCCCGGCTGGACAACGCGCCGGTGGGTACCCTGGAGGCCTTTCGCGATGGGCTGATGTCGGCCCAGGGCCGGGGGGTCTTGCTGTCGGTGCGCCGGGGGGCCTTTACCTACCCTTTGGGGTTCCGTTTTTGAGACGGGTGCGCAGACCGCAGTAGCATCGCCTCCGGCGAACGCCCCCCCGATGCCCAACCCCACGTACAGGCCGGTCGGGCCCCTTTTGGCCGGCACCCGTTCGACGGCCGTGCTCGGCCTTGAAGACTCCATCAGCGGCCCGGGACGGGCGGTGGTGCTGGTTTGGGCGCCCGCCGAGCTCGGCAAGGACGAGGAGCGGGCCAGTCAGCTGAAGCGGGATACCCGCCGCGCCTCGGAGCTCGACCATCCGCACATCGTCACCGTGTTCGGATTGGCGGCGCTGCCCGAGGGGTTGGCCCGCGTCGTGGAATTCGTGGACGGCGAGTCCCTCCGCCAGGTGCTGGACTTGGTGGCGCCCCTCCCCCCTCGCATCGCCGCACGCATCGTCGCTGACGTAGCGCTCGGCGCCCACTACGCGCACCTCGCCGGCAATGACGATGGCTCGCCGATGGTGCATGGGGACCTGCGCCCGGAGACGGTGATGGTGACGTATGCCGGCAAGGCGAAGGCCTCGGGCTACGGTGCACTGGCCGTCGCCCCGCGCGAGGCCTCCGGCCTCCGGGTCGTCAACCGGCGCCGCTACGCGGCACCCGAGCAGATTATTGGCGGCCGGACTGCCAGCACCCCGCAGACGGACGTCTTTCTGCTCGGCCTGGCCCTCTACGAGATGGTGAGCGGCAAGAAGCCCTGGGAGGGCGACCCGGACGTGGACCACGCGGTGGTTGCGGCCCCGCTGCCCCTCGGGCCGGAAGACCACATCCCTCCCGAGCTCGTGCCCGTGCTGGAGCGCGCCACCCGCAAACGGGCTTCCGACCGGTACCCCACGGCCCTCGCCTTTCGGGACGCGGTGGACCAGGCGCTATCGCTGGCGCCGCACGGGGACGTGGCTGCCTTCATGGAGCGCCATTTCCCCAAGGAGAACTCGCCGCGCGCTGCCCGCAGCCAGGTACTCGACGAGGCACGAGCCTCCCAGGCCCGGCGGCAGGCGGAGGCCCTGGCGCGCGCCCCGAAGCCACCCCCGGCGCGCCCGGCCCACGAGCACCTGCACGAGGCCGAGCCACCGCGCGACTGGCGCGGCAGAGTCGTGCTCCTCGTCAGTACGCTGGTGGCTCTCGGCCTGGTGGGCACCATCGTCTGGGCGAGCCGCAGCGCCGTCACGCAGCCGATGATTGTCACTCCGCCGCCCCCGGTCGCCACCGCCATTACCCCGGAGCCGGCCGCGGCCCCACCCCAACCACTGGCCTCGAGGGACGCCGCCCGGACGGAGACGCGCACCGATGCCTCGCCCGCGGCCTCGATGAAGGCGCCCGCTCCGCTCGGAGCGTCCACCTCCGAGGGCCGCCTCACTCCGCCCCCTGCCCTAGGCCGCTCCCCGACGACCTTGCTCGAACTCACCGTGGAGCCAGCCGTGGAAGTGACGCTGGACGGCGTCAAGGTGGGCAAGTCCCCCGTCACCGTGCCCGCCGCGCCCGGAAAACGGGTGGTGGAACTCATCGACCGGGCCCGCGGCATCGACCTGAAGCGAGCCGTCCTGGTGGGGAAGGAAGGCGTCACGCGGCAGAGCTTCACCATCGGCCGTGGAACCCTCAGCGTGAAGATGCCGGATGGAGCCTCGCTCGCGCTCGACGGACGCGTCCTCGGAACGAAGCCCGGCTCGGAGATTCCCGTCTACGAGGGCACGCACCACCTCAAGGTGACGCTCGGAGATGCGGTCTGGCAGGAGTCCTTCGCCATCCGACCGAACGACACTCTGAAGTACGACGTCGCGCTCAAGCCGAGCGGCAACTAGCCTGCGTCATCCGCCGGCTGGGGATGGTGGCTGAGCGCCACGCGGTTTCCCTCCGGGTCTCGCACGTACAGCGTCCAGCGCGTCTCGTGCTCCACCGCCACATTTGCCCGCTGGAGCTCGATGCGCACCCGCTCCCGGTCCCTGGCCGCAATGCGCAGGGCCACCAGGAACCAGCCTGGCACCTGGTTCCGGAACGGCGTCTGCGAAGGCGGCTCGGCCCTCACCGTCTCCAGGGCGAGGAAGGCCCCGGGCAGACCCATCCAGACGCTGCGCGTTCTCCCGTCGGCACCGGAGTGCTCGGCGACGACTGGAAGTCCGAGCACCTCGCGGTAGAAGGCCACCATGGGTGCCAGCGCCCGGACTTGAAGGGCGACGTGGTGGAGCCCTTCCAGCTTCATGTGCCCGCTCCGCTGGAAGGCTCCACGGAGCGGGCCTCGAACACCTGTCCCTCCCCATGGACGAGCTCGGCGCGCAGGACCGGCGGCGGGGGCCCTCTGGGTGCAGCCGGCGCCGGCAGCTCACCGCTTCGGCCCAGCTCCAGGGCGGCGAAGGACCCCAATCGCACCAGCTGCGCCACGGCCGAGGCCAGAGAGGCAATGGCGACTTGCAGGAGGGCCGCTCCACCGGCGATTCGGAGCGGCCTCGGCGGACCCATCCCAGCCAGGACGGCCGTCGTGCCAGCCACCGCGGCCGCGAGCAGCGCCGTCAGTACCAGGAGTCCCAAGGGGGCCCAGGGCCGGCCCAGGAGGCTCCGTGCCGCCTCCCAGCCAGCCACCGGCGGCGGCTCGCCGCGGACGACGGAGCGCACCAGCGCCATCTCCGTCGCGAGCTGGAGGAAGAGGGCGCCGAGCGGCCCCACGCTGGCTGCGAGTGCGAGGGCCAGGGCTCCGGAGAGCGCGCTCCGGCCGTGGAGGAGCCCCCGGAGGAAAAGCAGCAGTCCCGAGCCGCCCAGCAGCAGCTCCCAGCCATTCCAGGCGAGTAGCGCCGCGCCCGCCAGGACTGCCCACAACAGCGCGCGCGGGGCGGCGACACGGATGGCCTCGAAGAGAGGGAGAACGGGCTCACCGCGCAGGGCGGCACCGGCCTGGTGCACCGCGCCTCCGAGGACAGCGGCCTGCAACATCCAGGCAACCAGGGCTGCGACCAGGAGCCCGAGGAAACGCACCCGCTCGCTCGCGTCCAGCAGCGAGGCGAGACCCGTCACCCAGAGCAGCGTGCTGCACAGGGCGCCGGAAGCGGCGGCGAGCCCCAGGAGGAGCACCGGAGCAGCGCGGGAGAAGGTGGTGGAAGCTCCCAGCGCTAGGGCACGACCGAACGTCACCGGCGTCACGGCGGCGGCACCGGAGCCTGGGGGGCGGGCGGGGGCTGCGCTGGCATCGGCGCCGGGACGGCGCTTCCGAGGGGCTGGCCGGCCTTGTCCAGCGCGCCGTTGTTGGAGACGGTGATGCGCACCAGCTGCCGGAGGATGTAGTTCCTCTTGATGTTGCCGAGGATGGTCCGCAAGTCGTCGTAGACGGATGGGTCGTTCACCAGCGCCCCGAGCGTCCCCTCCCCGCTCCGGACGGTGCCGGTGATGGCTTTCAAGTCCTCCGCCACGCCCCCGAGGTTGGCGAAGAGGTGTCTCGAATCGCCGTAGACGAGCTGGTGGATGGCCCCGTCCGGGCTCGTGCGCGCGTCGTGAATGAGCGTTCCCAGCTCGGTGGCAGCCTGTCCCAGCTCATCGACGGCCTTGCCCCCTTGGGCGTCGTAAAAGAGCGCGTGCAGAGCTCCAGGGCCCGTTCGCGCGGCCTCCAGGAGGCCATCGACCTCATTCACGGCATGGTCCACCCGGTTCGCCACCGAGGAGAGCCGCGCCACCAGGGCCTGGGCATCCTGGGAGGTCTGCTTGTCGTAGATGAGAGCGTGCACGGTGCCAGGGCCCTTCTCCAGCCGTCCGAAGATGCTCCGGAACGAGGCCAGCGTCGCGGCGATGTCGTCCTTGAGGGTCGGGTCGGCATAGGCATTGACGGCCCGCCGCAGGTCCTTGCTGATGACGACCGCGTTGGCGAGGAACTCGCCGCCCTGTTTGAGGAGGGTGGCGATATCGCCGGAAGACCCGCTGGGAATTTCGCCGCCGGGCGGGATGAGGTCGGCCTTCGAGGAGCCCATCGAGATGTCGATGGCCTTGTCACCGAGCACGCCGCGCCCGGAGATGCGGGCAATGGAGTCCGTGCGGATGCGGTTGGAGTAACGCTTGGCGAGGTCGACCTTGACGTCGACGCGCCGGTCCTCGACATCGGAAAGGAAGGCAATGGCGCTCACCCGCCCCACCTCGAGGCCACCCACCCACACCGGCGAGTCGGTCTTCAGGCCCTCGACGTTTTCGAAGTACATGTGGTAGCTGACCTGGCGGTCGAAGACCTGGTTGGCCTTGCCGATGAGCAACACCACCACCGCTAACAGGGCCAGCGTCAGCGCCACGAAGACACCGGCGCGGACGATGGTTCGACGCTCCTTCTGTTCCGCCGTCTCCTGCGTCATGCCACCGCTCCTCGGCTGTCCGTGCGCGGCGAGCGCGCATCGAGAAAGGCGCGCACTTCGCTGTTTCGACTGGCCTGCATCTCCGCCACCGTCCCAACCTGCACGATTTTGCGATTTGCCAGCAGCGCTATCCGGTCCGAGACATAGAACGCCGAGGGCATGTCGTGGGTGATGACAATGGAAGTGCACCCCAGCTCGGCCTTCATCCGCAGGATGAGGTCCTCGATGATGCGGGTGCTAATCGGGTCGAGCCCGGTGGTCGGTTCGTCCCAGAGGATGACCTCCGGCTGGGTGGTGATGGCCCGCGCCAGACCGACCCGCTTCTTCATCCCGCCCGAGAGGTCTGCCGGACGCATCGTTTCGATGCCCGGCAAGTTTACCAGCTTCAGTGTACGCGCCACCCGCTCCGCCAACTCCTCACGCTCCATCTTCGGGAAGTGCTCGCGCAACGGGTAGGCGATGTTTTCTCCCACGCTGAGCGAGTCGAAGAGAGCGGCTCCCTGGAAAACGTAGGCCACCTGTCGTCGGACGTCGAGGAACTGCTGCTCGGAGAAGTAGGTGATTTCGTTGCCCTTGAAGTCGATACGGCCAGACTCTGGATGCAGCAGGCCGATGAGGGACTTGAGCAGTACGCTCTTTCCCGTTCCCGAACCGCCGATGACGGTGAGCGTCTCCCGGGCCCGGACCGCCAGGGTCAGCCCGTCGAAGACAACCTTCGGGCCGAAGGACTTGTGCAGGTCCTGAACGCTGATGATGTCGGCCCCATCGCTCAGGACAGCACCAGGAGTAAAATCTTCGTGAGGAAGAAGTCCGCCACCAGGACGGACACCGAGGCGACCGCCACCGTTTCGGTGGTGGCCCGACCGACGCCTTCGGTGCCACCCGTCACCCGGAACCCCTGGTAGCAGCCGACGGCTCCGACGATGGCGCCGAAGACGACGGCCTTGCCCACGCCGGAGAAGAAGTCCTTGAGGTTCACCGTGTCCAGGGCCGACTCGTAAAACTGCACCAGCGGGATGTGGTACTCGAAATCCACGACCAGCGCGCCGGCCACCATCCCCATCACATCGGCCAGCACCGTGAGCAGGGGCAGGACGATGATGCAGGCCCAGATGCGCGGCGAGACGAGCTTCTTCACCGGGTCTGCGCCGAGCGCTCGGATGGCGTCCAGCTGCTCGGTGACGTTCATCGAGCCCAGCTCGGCAGCGATGCCCGAACCGATGCGGCTGCCCACGGTGAGCGCGGTGAGCACTGGACCGAGTTCGCGGAAGATGGTCAGCACCGCCACCTTGCCGACGGTGTGGGCCACGCCGAAGCGGCCGAGGAAGAACCCGAATTGCAGACAGATGACCAGCCCGGCAAACACCGCCGTGAAGCTGCCAATCGACAGCGAGCGGACGCCGAGCGATTCCACCTGGTTGATGAGCGCCCGGAAGTCCACCGGGGGACGCCAGGCCCGGACCAGCGCCCGTCCGGCGAGGACGAAGCAGCCGCCGAGACTCTTGAGGCCCTCCGTCGCCCGCGCCCGAAAGGGCAAAATCTGCTCGAGCTCTTCTCCTACCAGCTCGGCCAGGGACTCGCGCTCCTCCGACTCAGGGAGGGGAGGTTCGGTGGTCACCTTGGCTCCGACGCGAAGCCGTTGAAGAGGGCCTGAAATTCGCCCGCGTGGACGCCATAACCCCCCACCGGCGCGACGTATGCAAAGTCGTAGATGCAGCGGTCCTTCTTCACCACCACCAGCCCGAGCTCGCGCGGCATCCCGTCAATCTTGGCGATGTAGTGCGACAACAGCGCCTCGCGCCCATCGAGGCTGTCTGTCCGCTGAGCGAGTTTCTGTACGTCGGTGAAGCCAATGAGGAGCTGCCGGTTGAGAGCCACCAACGGGACGTCCTCGTACTCCTTGCACGTGGAGTTGACCCAGAAGGCGTAGGTCGACGGGCTCGTGACCCAGGCCAAGTCACTCTCGTTCAGGTTGACCTGGTGCCAGTCGGCCGGCACCGGTCCAATGCGGTAGCGCGTGTCGGGCGTGGACACGACGCCGTCGCGAAGGCTGACGCTGCGGCACCCGCCCAAAAGCAGGACCACCGCGATGACAACGATGGCGCCCGAGCGCCTCAGAGTGAGCCCCTCCACGTCGCAGCGAAGCCTATCCCGGGCCAACGACTCGGCGGCCGTGACTTTACCGACATTCGGTTGACTCTGCACGTCCGTTCAGGCACCGTATCTTTCCAGGAAACACGGCAGTGGCGGCCTCAGGGCCGCCCCCTGGGGAGGGAAAACGATGGAAGAGCTCACCGGACGGCAGCGCGAAATCCTCCAATTCATCGTCAAGGAGACTGAGGAGCGCGGCTACCCCCCCACCATTCGGGAAATCGGTGAGGAGATGGACATCCGCTCCACCAATGGGGTGAACGACCACCTCAAGGCCCTGGAACGGAAGGGCTACGTGCTGCGCGGCGAGCAACAGTCGCGTGCGCTGGTGCCCACCAAGCGCGCCCGACTGGTGCTGGGCATCGGAGCCGGGCGCCGCGATGCCAACTTGGTCGAGGTCCCACTGCTAGGACGGGTCGCCGCGGGCGTTCCCCTCTTGGCGGTGGAAAACGTCGAGGACTCTGTGAAAATCGACAGCTTCCTCCTGGGTGGCAGCGGGAAGGAAGTCTTCGCCCTGCGGGTGAAGGGCGAGTCGATGATTGACGACGGCATCCACGACGGCGACTACCTCTTCGTCCGCAAGACACCCAGCGCGTCCTCCGGGGACATCGTCGTGGCGCTCATCGACGACGAGGCTACCTGCAAGCGCTACTACCCGGAGGGCGACCGCATCCGGTTTCAGCCGGCCAACCGGACGATGACGCCCATCTACGTCAACAAGTCCCAGTTCCGCTCGACGATGATTCTCGGCCAAGTGGTGGGCGTCTACCGCAAGGTCCACTGATGCTCGCGGTGAGAGCCGAGCGCAAACCTCGGCGCGAAAGCTGGCACGGCTTGGGAATGCTCCGCGGAGCACTTCCGGTCTGCCTCGCGCTCTCGGCTTGTGTTTCCTTGCAGAGCCTCTCCGCGGGTGAGGTCGGTTGCAGCCCCGAGGAAATTGTCGTCTCGCAAGAGAACCGCTTGGCGCCGGTGGTTACTTGGTACGCCCAGTGTCGCGGACACAACTACTGGTGCAACCTGGTGAGCGACAAGAGCTCTTGCAAAGAAGAACTACCCGCCGCAGCCAGTCAAAGACCGCCCGACGCCGGCCCTTCGGCAGCCCAATAGCGCGCGACTCCGGCCCTTGACCGTCCGCCCAACAGCTAAGGCGCAGGCACCGGCCCGAGGAAGCGGACCGGGTCCACCGGTTCACCGTCCACGCGCACTTCGAAATGCAGGTGGGGACCACTCGTCTTTCCTGACTCGCCGACGGTGGCAATCACTTGGCCCGGGCGGACGGTCTGCCCCGTCCGCACCCGCAGGTCCCGGCTGTGGGCGTACACAGTCACCAGGCCCCGCTCGTGGCCCACCACGACGATGAGGCCGTACCCGGACTGCGGGCCCGCGAAAAGCACCACGCCCTCCCCGGCCGTCTTCACCGGGGTGCCGGCAGGCGCCGCCAAGTCAATGCCGTCATGGGGCTCACGGCCCTTCTTCCCGAAGCGCGCGTAGAGGACTCCCCGCAGCGGCCACTGCAGCGTGCCTGCCAGTCCAGAGGCGACTGACCCTCGCGCCACGACGGATGCCCGCCCCGCGGACGCCGGAGGCCGCTGGCTCACCGGGGTGGCGGCAGGCGCCGGCCCGATGCTCGCCGAGACGGCGGTCGACTTCTCGGCCGTGGGCGGTGGCCCAGCTGGCTGCGCCACCGGCCGGGCCATAGGCTCCGTCGGGTGGTCGAAGGCCCGGGCCAGTGCCTCGGGGACAGGCGCCTCCACCGCGGCCTTGTTGCTCGCGTCAAAGGCCCGCAGGAGCTCTGGGGGCAACGGCTGGCCAGCGCGCGGCTCCACGGCCGTCTCCCAGGCCTTCGCCCCGGGCGCGGGCCCGGCCGCCTCGGTTGTCGGATGCTCCGTGGACGCCGGCGCTCCAATGGCGGATTCCACCGCGCCGGGGATGATGAGAGTCATGCCCACCGTCAGGGCGGCGGTGACTTCGAGTCCATTGGCCTTCGCCAACTCGTCGGCTGATAGCCCGTAGCTCCTGGCGATGTGAAACCAGGTCTCACCCTTCTCTACCCGATGAATACTTCGCACCACGTCCGGCTCGGGGTGCGTCGCGGTGCTGGGCTGGGCGCGGGCCCAGGCTGGAAGCGGTCCGGTCGGCTGTCCCGCGCGGCCGCCGGCGCAGGCCGCGAGCAGGAGCCAGCCCAGCGCGAGGAAGCGCCCGGGGCGGCTCCCGCTGCTCACCCGGCCTCCGCCGGCCGGCAGGCGAAGCCGTCCAACTTCCAGGAGGCGAGCCGCTTCGTGAGTGGCTCATCGGTGAAGTCGAGCCGCATGGGCGTCACGGAGACGGCCCGCTGGTCAAGGACGGTGTTGCAGTCGCTGCCGGGGATGTCCTCGTGCTGGTAGGTGTTCCCGCCAATCCAGTAGTAGCGCCTGCCTCGCGGGTCGACGTTCTCCACCACCGCGTTTCCGTAGCTGTGGCGCCCCAGACGCGTCACCGCGTAGCCCTCGGGCTGTCCCTCCGGGACGTTCACGTTGAGAAGCACCCGCGGCGGCAGTGGCTCGGCCAGCGCAGCGGCAACCAGCGAGCGCGCAAAGCGCGCGGCCGGGGCGAAGTCAAAGGGCTTTCCGGACACCAGGCTGAAGGCGATGGCTGGCACGCCGAGGAGACTGGCCTCCATCGCCGCTGCGACCGTCCCAGAATAGATGACGTCGTCGGCCAGGTTGGGCCCCTGGTTGATGCCGGCGACGGCGATGCGCGGCAACTCGTCCTTCATCAGGTGGTGGATGGCCAGGTAGGCGCAGTCCGTGGGTGTCCCGTCCACGCTGTACCAGCGCTCCCGCACTTTGCGGATGCGCAGCGGGCGGTGGAGCGAGATGGCGTGCGAGGCAGCGCTCTGCTCTACCTCCGGCGCCACCACCCACACCTCACCGAGCGCTGCCATTGCCGTGGCCAGAGCTTCCAGTCCAGCGGAGAGGACGCCATCGTCGTTGGACACCAGGATGCGGATGGCTAGCCCTTCCCGTGCACACGAAAGGCGCTCCGCCCGGCGAACCGCGCCGTACTGCCGAGCTGCTCCTCAATCCTCAGCAGCTGGTTGTACTTGGCGATGCGGTCGGTGCGGGAAGCGGAACCGGTTTTTATCTGGCCGGAGTCCAGCGCCACCGCCAGGTCGGCGATGGTGACGTCTTCGGTCTCGCCAGACCGGTGCGAGATGACCGTGGTGTAGCCGGCACGGTGCGCCATCCGCACCGCATCGAAGGTCTCGGTCAGCGTGCCAATCTGGTTCACCTTCACCAGGAGCGAATTGGCCACGCCCGTGGAAATTCCCTTCGCCAGCCGCTCGGGGTTGGTGACGAAGATGTCATCCCCCACCAACTGGACTCGGGACCCGAGTGCCCGGGTAACCAGCCCCCATCCCTCCCAGTCGTCCTCGGCCATGCCGTCCTCGATGGAGAGGATGGGATATTTCGCGCAGAGCTCCTGGTAGTAGCCAACCATGGCCGCGGCGTCGTACTCCTTGCCCTCCCCCTTGAGCCGGTAGCGCCGCGTCTTGGTGTCGAAGAACTCGCTCGCCGCCGGGTCGAGCGCCAGCGCCACCTGTTCTCCTGGGCGGTAGCCGGCCGAGACGATGGCCTCGAGAATAATCTTGAGGGCCTCCTCGTTCGTCGGGAGGTCCGGCGCGTAGCCGCCCTCGTCGCCCACGGAAGTCGAAAGCTTGCGCGTCTTGAGGGACTTCTTGAGCGCATGAAACACTTCTGCGCCCCAGCGCAGTGCCTCGGCGAAGGTGGGCGCCCCGAGCGGAACAATCATGAACTCCTGGATGTCCACCCGGGTGTCGGCATGGGCTCCCCCGTTGAGGACGTTCATCAACGGGACGGGAAGCGTGCGTGCGTTGACGCCGCCGACGTACCGGTAGAGGGGAAGCCCGAGCGCACTTGCCGCGGCATGGGCGGTGGCCATGGACACGCCGAGAATGGCGTTGGCCCCGAGCTTGCTCTTGTTCGGCGTGCCGTCCGCGGCCAGCAGCCGCGCGTCCACGGCGGCCTGGTCCAAGGCGTCCAGGCCCACCACCGTCGGTGCGAGTTGCTCCAGGACGTTGGCCACCGCTTTGCGCACCCCCTTGCCGCCGTAGCGTCGGGGGTCCTGGTCCCTGAGCTCGACCGCCTCGTGCGCGCCCGTGGAGGCTCCGGAGGGCACCGCAGCCCGGCCCATCGCTCCACTCTCGAGCTCGACTTCGACCTCGACTGTCGGGTTCCCGCGCGAGTCGAGAATCTCGCGCGCGCGGACGCTGGCAATGTCAGTCATCGTACTTCTGGGTTTTATGGCCGGGTGCCGGGTGGGGCAAGGAGCTGGCGGCCCGCTCAGCCGAGCAGGTCGATGACCACCACGCCGCGCTTCGGCTTCTCGTCACCGGTATCGCTCTTGCGCACGGGGCGCTCGAGCTCCGGCTCGGGGACAGGCAACTCGACCGACGGACGCTCGCTGCGGCGACGCTCGCGCTTAATCTCGTCGATGATGAATGTTTCCAGCGTCTCCACTTCCAAATGCCTCCACACCCAATCAGACGTACGAGACCGGCGGGCGATTCCATCGGCCCTCCGCTCACGCTCGTATTGTAATGGCTTCGGGCGGACCCGCAAGGCTCTGGGCAGGGTGGGGACTGGCCACCCACAGTGGGGTGGAGAGGAGGACTCCTGCGGACCCCCACCCGGTGCCTCCCCGTCAGGTGGGGAAGCCCGCTAGCTTGCCGGCTTTCCTGGCCCCGGTTGCTCTCAAAAGGCCCCGCAACTGCGCGACCTTACGTTTTTAGCCCTTCAATCCGCTTCTTGAAGGACTCCAGCATTTTGGGAAGGCTCGACTCGACCATTGCGGTGACGAGTGGACGGGGAACGAGCAAGCCCAGCGCTACGTCTACCGTGTAGGTGGCCTTCGTCTTCCCGTCGGGCGTGGGCTCGAGCGCCCAGCCGCCGGTGTTGTCCTTCATCACTTCGCCCTCGACAAAAGTCCACCTCAGGCCCCGGGGGCGGTCCTCCGTCATCCGCAGCGTGTAGCGGATGCGCTTCATCACGTCGACCTCGTAGTGGATGTCCACCTGGTTGCCGTTGCGGCCGGAGGTGCGGATGGACTTCACCTCCGGGAGGAATTCCGGGTAGTGCTCGTAGTCAGCAATGACGTCGAAGACGCGCTCGGCAGGCGCGTTGATGAGGATGGAACGGGTGGCGCTGGCCATGGAAACCCCTTCGTTGCGCCACTTACGGCGCGTAGCCCGGCTTCTTGTCAAACTTGTGGGTGGCCTGCACGTAACGAACCGTTCCCGTCTTGCTTCGCATCACCACCGAGTGGGTTTCCGCACCGCCGCCGAAGAAACGGACCCCCTTGAGGAAGTCCCCGCCCGTCACCCCGGTGGCGGCGAACATGACTTCTCCGCGTGCGAGTTCCTCGGCGGTGTAGATGCGGTTGAGGTCCGTGACGCCCATGGCCCGTGCCCGTTCCGCTTCCTCGGGGCTGCGCGGCTTGAGACGGCCCTGGAAGTCCCCCCCCACGCTCTTCAACGCCGCCGCGGCAATGACTCCTTCCGGCGCCCCCCCGGTGCCAATCAGCACATCCACGCCGGTGTCCTCGAAACAGGTGGCGATGGCAGCCGCCACGTCGCCATCCTCGATGAGACGAATCCGCGCTCCAGCCGCCCGCAGCTCGGCAATCAGCCCTTCGTGTCGGGGCCGGTCGAGCACAATCACCGTCAAATCCTCCACGCGCCTCTGCAGCTTGGCGGCCACGGCGCGCAGGTTGTCGGTGGGGCTCTTGCGCAAGTCGATGACGCCTTTGGCCCGCGGTCCCACTGCCAACTTCTCCATGTAGGTGTCGGGCGCATTGAGCAGATGGCCGCGTTCCGCCAACGCCACCACTGCGATGGCCCCCGGACGGCCGTAGGCGCAGAGGTTCGTTCCCTCCAAGGGGTCGAGCGCGATGTCCACCGCCGGGTCGTCCGCGGCGCGCCGTCCGACCTCCTCGCCGATGTAGAGCATCGGTGCCTCGTCGCGCTCGCCCTCGCCAATCACCACCGTGCCGCGAATGGGCAAGTCATCGAAGGCCCTGCGCATCGCGTCCACCGCGGCCTGGTCGGAGCGGTCCTTCTCGCCCCGCCCCATCAGGCGCGCGGCGGAGATGGCTGCCATCTCAGTCACGCGCACCACTTCCAGCGCCAGGTTTCTGTCCATCAGGGTTCCTCTCTGCGCGAGACGAGCTTGACGACGTGCTCCGGGAGCCGGGCTGGCCTCCCGGCCGTGGTGACGCAGGCGTGGACGGTGTGCCCCGAGCAGAGTACCCCCGGCTCGCCTTCACGGCTGACCTGGTAGAGGAAGGTGAGCCGCACCCGGGACACGGCAGAAATCTCCGCGCCGATGAGGAGCACATCGTCGTAGCGAGCCGGAGCCCGGTAGCGTACGCCCACCTCCACCACTGGCAGCATTAGCCCTTGCTCCTCGAAGGCGCGGTAGGTCTCGCCGGCCGCGCGAAAGAGCTCGTTCCTGGCGTGTTCAAAGTAGCGGAGGTAGTTGGCGTAATACACCACCCCCATCTGGTCGGTGTCTCCGTAGATGACACGCTGTCGCGCCTGGAACATGGGGGCCGGGCACGGTACTCCACCCTCGCCTCCAACGGTGACCCCGCAAAGAGCGTTGCCACCGGGCGCACCGAGCCCCATCCTGCACGGCACCATCCCATGCCCCGCTCCTCTGCCTTCGCCCGCGGCCTTCTGTTCGCCGCCCTCCTCCTCTGCGCCCCCGTCCTCGCCAAGCCGCCGCGTCTGACGTTGTTCCTCAGCATCGACTCCCTTGGCACGGACCTCCTCCTGCGCAACCGCAGCCATTTTCGCGCCGGCCTGGCAACGCTTCTCGACAAGGGGGCCTTCTTCCCGGATGCGCGCTACGAGCAGGCGGAGGTGATGACCGCCCCGGGGCACGCGGTGCTGTCCACCGGCGCCTACCCCTGGCGAACGGGCATCGTGAGCAATCGGGTCGTCAACCGAGCGACCGGGAAGGATGAACCCATTTTCTGGGACCCGAGCCATCCCGTCCTCGGAGCCCCGGCTGGGCCCGACGACAGCTCGCCAGAAGCGATGCTGGCGGAGACGCTGGCGGACCACTTGCGCCTCTTCACGGCCGGCCGCGGCAAGGTGGTGGTGCTGGCGGGCAAGGCCCGAGCGGCCATCGCCCTGGCTGGACGGCTCGGTTCGCCGTTCTGGTTCAGCGAAGGGGTAGGCCGGCTCGTCACCGGCACCTTCTACGCCAAGGAGCTGCCGCCTTGGGTGAAGGCCCTCAACGACAGACGGCTTCCCGACCAGGCCTTCGCGCTCAGCTGGTCGCTGAGTCTGCCGGAGAAGGCCTACACCGGCCTGGACGACCGGCCCTTCGAGGCCGACACATTGGGAATGAAACGAAGATTTCCCCACCCGCTTTCTGCCGGGCTGCCGTCTCCCGGTCCACAGTCGTACTCGGCCTTCGCCAGCTCTCCTTACCTCGACGAATTTCTCGTGGCCGCAGCCAAGGGGGCGCTCGTCGCCGAGCAGCTGGGCAAGGATGAGATTCCGGACGTGCTCGCGGTCAGCTTCAGCGCCCTGGACCGCATCTACCACCTCTACGGGCCCTACTCGTGGGAGGCGCAGGACGCGCTGGTGCGACTGGACCGCGCGCTGGGCGACCTGCTGACGGCCGCCGAGCGCACCGTTGGGGGCCGCGCCAACCTCCTCGTCGTCCTCAGCTCGGACCACGGAGGCGCCGCCATTCCCGAGGAGCTCATCGCCGCCGGACTTCCCGGGCTGAGAGTCAGACCCTCGGTGCTCAAGGCTGGACTTCAGACCGAGCTCACCCGCGCCTTCGGCGCCCCGCTGCTTTTGGGCTTCACCGACTTCGAGGTGGTGCTGGACGACAAGGCGCTGGAGTCGCGGCACCTCGACGGCGCGGCCGTCCGGCGCTCGGCGGCGGCCTGGCTCGCCCGCCAGCCCGGCGTGGCAGTGGCGGTGGCGCGCGATGACCTCGGCGGCTGCGAGGACCTCCAGGGCTACCAGGGCGCGCTCCGGCGCAGCTACTTTCCGGGCAGGAGCGGCGACGTCCTCTTCCTGCTTCGTCCCTTCGCCGTCCTGGACGAGTCCGAAACCGGCGCCAGCCACGGGCTCCCCTACGCCTACGACGCCCAGGTCCCCCTCGTGCTTTATGGCCGCGGCGTCCGTCCGGGGACGTACACCCAACGCATCCAGGCGGTGGACATCGCACCCACCGCGGCGATGCTCATGGAGATGGGCGGGCTTGCCGGTGCCGAGGGGATTGCACGCAGCGAGGCCATCTCCCTGCCCCGCTGAGAGACGGCCCGGAGCCGCCCTCCAAGCCGGCAAGCCCCTTCGGACTCCGGGCGGCGACGCCTCGCTGCCTCGGCTCGCGCCGCGTGCCTCCGCGGGGACTAACACGACGCGTTATTCGTCCGGGAGCGAGCTCGAAGCCGTGCCGTCGGCGGGCAGAAGTTCCAAAGAGAGGTCCATCGCGCGCGCCGAGTGGGTGAGCGCCCCCATGGACACGAAGTCCACACCGAGGGCGGCGAGCCTCGGAAGGCGCTCCAGGGTGACGCCACCGGAAACCTCGACCTGCAACCGTCCCCGCACCCGCCGCACTGCCTCGGCCACCGTCGCATCGTCCATGTTGTCCAGGAGCACGACGTCGGCCCCCCCGCCGATGGCGTCCTCCAGCTGGTCCAGGGACGTCACTTCAATCTCCACCTTCACCAGGCGCGGCGCCTGCTCGCGGGCGCGCCGGAGCGCTTCACGGACGTCGCCGCCCATGGCGGCCAGGTGGTTGTCCTTGATGAGCACCCCGTCGGAGAGGCCGAAGCGGTGGTTTCCCGCCCCGCCAGACCGCACCGCGAGCTTGCTGAGCGCCCGCATCCCGGGCGACGTCTTCCGGGTGTCCAGCACCCGACACCGGGTTCCTCGCACCGCCTCGGCTGCCTCCGCGGCCAGCGTTGCAATGCCGCACAGGCGTTGCACGAGATTCAGCGCGGTGCGCTCGCCGATGAGCAGCGTGCGAGCTGAGGCGGAAACCACCGCCACCGTCGTCCCCGCCTCCACCCGTGCTCCGTCCGCATACGAGAACTCGACGACTGCCGAGGGCTCGACGCGCTGGAAGACTCGCGCGAAGGCCTCGGCGCCGGCGAACACCAGACGCTCTTTGGCCACCAACTCGCCTCGACCTCGCACCGAGGCGGGGACCAGGGCCGTGGTGGTGACGTCCCCCGCCGCGCCGAGGTCCTCGTCCAGAGCGAGGTCAATCAGCCGGTCGAGGGCGTCCATTCTGAGGGGTGCCGCTTCCTGCCAAAAAAGCGCTAGCGGCGACCGCGGCGCTTGGCCGTCCGACGCGCCACCTTGCGGCGGCCGCCGCGCTTGGCCTTGCGCGCTGACGTCTTTCGCGTCGCCTTCTTCTTTCCACGCTTTGCCTTGCGCGGTGCCTTCTTCTTGGCCCGCTTGACGGCGCGCTTGGCCTTGCGGCGGGGTTTGGCCTTGGCCTTGGCTTTCGCCTTCTTCTTTGCCGGCGCCTTTTTCTTCGCCGGGGCCGCCTTGCGTGGCGCGGGCGGGGCTGCCACGGGCGGCGGGCTCATCTCATGCGTCGGCTCGCTCGGGATGCCGAACATTCCGCTCGATGGCGTGGGCGGTGTGGACTGGAACATCTCCTCCGGCGTCTTTTCGGACATCGTTCCCTCCGGCTCGATGCGATTCAAGTTTTCCAGCACCTTCGACCTTCGTTGCTCAAGCTCCGCGACGCGTGCGCGGTCCTTCTCGACGACCTCGGCAGGCGCCCGGGCGACGAAGCTCGGATTGTCTAGCTTTCTCCTCAGTCCCGCCACATCCGTCTGAAGGCGGGCAACCTCTTTGTGCAGCCTCGCACGTTCTTCGCCCAGATCCAGCAGTCCTGCGAGCGGAACGAAGAGCTGGAGCCCCTCCCCCACCCAGCTGGCGGATTGGGGTGGCTGGGGCCCGGGTGGCTGGACGTCCAGGGAGGACAGGCCGGCCAGGGGTAGGACATACCCCGAGGCCCGGGCCAGGGACTCCCGGAGCCCCTGGCGGTCCGACTGCACCACCGCCCGGAAACGGGCCGCGGGCGAGAGGTTGCTCTCCCCGCGAATGGTGCGCACCGCGTCGACGACAGCCACCACAGGCGCCATTTCCTCCTCCGCTGGCGCATCGCGCCATTCCCCGGTGGCTTCCGGGAACGCGGCCTGGGCCAGGAAGGCATTCGCCGGCACCCCCGGCAGTCGGTGCCAAAGCTCCTCCGTCAAGAACGGCATGAAGGGGTGCAACAAGCGGAAAAGCTGGTCCAGGACCTGCACCAGGACTGCCCGGGTGGTGGTCCGTGCCTGCGCGTCGTCGCCCTGGAGCGACGCCTTGGCGAGCTCGATGTACCAGTCGCAGAAGGCGTGCCAGGCGAACTGGTAAAGGCCAGACGCTGCCTCGGCGAACTGGAAGGCGGTGAGGGCAATTTCCACCTCCTCGGTCACGCGTTCGAGCCGCGCAAGAATCCAGCGGTCCGCCAGCGTCAAGCGCCCCTTCTCCAGGGGAGACTGGCCTGGGTCGAAGTCCCCCAGGTTGAGAAGCACGAAGCGGGCGGCATTCCAGAGCTTGTTGGCAAAGGCCCGGTAGCCATTGACGCGCTCCAGCGACAGCTTGATGTCACGGCCCTGCTGGGTGAGGGAGGCCAGCGTGTAGCGGAGCGCATCCGCTCCGAAGGCCGGCATTCCCCCGGGAAACTTGTTCCGGACGGCGGGAGGCAACGCGTCGGCCGGCGCCCCGTGGATGACGTCCAAGGGGTCGATGACATTGCCCTTCACCTTGGACATCTTCTCGCCCTTCTCGTCGCGCACCATGGCGTGCAAGAAGACAGTGCGGAAGGGAACGTCCTTCATGAAATGCAGCCCCATCATCATCATCCGGGCGACCCAGAAGAAGAGGATGTCGTGGCCCGTCTCCAGGACGCTGGTCGGGTAAAACGTCGCCAGTTCCGCCGTCTGTTCTGGCCACCCGAGGCTGCTGAATGGCCACAGCCCGCTCGAGAACCAGGTGTCCAGAACGTCCTCGTCCTGAACCAGGCGGGCGCCTCCGCAGCGAGGACAGCGCGCGGGCCGGGTGCGGGCCACCACCGGGGGGGTATCCGGTGCACAGTCCTGGCAGAAGTAGGCAGGAATCTGATGGCCCCACCACAGCTGGCGGCTCACGCACCAGTCGTGGATGTTGTGCATCCAGTGGAAGTAGGTGGCCGTCCAACTCTCCGGGAGAATCCGCACCCTGCCCTGCTCCACGGCGGCGATGGCCGGCGCGGCAAGCGGTTTGGTGCGCACAAACCACTGCGGTGACAGCCGGGGCTCGACCACCGTGCCGCTGCGCTGGCAGGTGCCTACGCTCAAGAGGTGCGGTTTCTCCGCCACCAGGTACCCCTGCTCGGCAAGGTCGGCCAGGACGCGCCTCCTCGCCTCCGTGCGGTCGAGGCCGGCGTAGGGCCCTGCCTCCCCGTTGGTGCGGGCCGCCTCGTCGAAGATGGAAATCATCGGGAGGTGGTGACGCAACCCAGTCTCGTAGTCGTTGAAGTCATGCGCCGGCGTCACCTTCACCGCGCCGGTCCCGAACTCCATGCTCACCAGCGTGGCGTCGGCGATGATGGGAATCTCTCGTCCCAGCAGTGGCAGGACTGCTGTCTTGCCGACCAGGTGACGGTAGCGCGGGTCATCGGGGTGCACGGCCACGGCGGTGTCGCCGAGCATTGTCTCCGGGCGCGTGGTGGCCACCACCAGGGACTCCTCGCTGCCTTTCACCGGATAGCGGATTTCCCAGAGCGAGCCTTGCGTCTCCTCGTGCTCGACCTCCAGGTCACTGATGGCCGTCCGGCAGTCCGGGCACCAGTTGATGAGACGCTGGGCACGGTAAAGCAGCCCCTCCTCGTGCAGGCGGACAAAAGCTTCCACCACCGCTCGTGAGGCCCGCGGGTCGAGGGTGAAACGCTCCCGGCTCCAATCAAGACTGCTGCCCAGGTCCGCTTGCTGCTCGTTGATGCGGTGGCCGTACTTCTCCTTCCACTCCCAGACGCGCGCGATGAAGGCCTCTCGCCCCAGCTCCTGCCGCGTCTTCCCCTCACTCCGCAGCAGCTCCCGTTCCACCACCAACTGGGTGGCGATGCCGGCGTGGTCCGTTCCCGGCTGCCACAGCACGTTGTCGCCGCGCATGCGTCGCCAGCGCGCCAGCACGTCCTGGAGCGTGTTCCCGAGCGCGTGTCCGATGTGGAGCGCTCCGGTGACGTTGGGCGGCGGCAGGATGATGCAGTAGGGCGGTCGGTCCGAGGACGCCTCGGCCCGGAAGCAGTCAGCCTTGCTCCACGCCTCGGACCAGCGACGTTCGACCTCGGTCGGCTCGTAAGCCTTCGGGAGTTCCTTCGAGTTGTCTCCGCTCAGGCCTTCGCCTCCCGCTCACGCATCGTCCGCTCCACGTACTCTTTGAGGATGGTTTCCGCCAACTGCGGAACCACCTCCCAGGCAATGCGTTCGATGACTTCCTGGGAGGCATTTCTCAGCGCGGACCGGAGTGCCGCTTCGCCGCCGTCGGCCGGGGCCGCTCCGACCACTGGAGTTGGCGCATCGACCAGACCCACGTCCAGCGTCATCTCCTCCACGCCCAGCGCCACGCTTCGAGACGCAGGGCCGGCGACGCCGGGATTCGTCCCCAGGGCAAAGCTTTCCCGCGCTCGCGGCTGGAGCGACGGCAGAGGAGCCGCGGGACGCGGCGGTGCGGCGGGCATGTAGGGCTGCTGTGCGGGGCGTCCGATGACGGGGTTGCTTTGCGTTGGAAGGGAGGCGCCTGGTGGCCGGGGCAACCCGGGCGTCGTCCCAGGGGGGCCGCCGGCGCGCGGGGGTGCCGGGACGTAGGGTTGGATGGGTGGGCGGCCCAGACCGGGGATGGCCTGCGAAGGAGGCGGCCCGCTTGGCGGTCTCTGCGTCGGGAACGCCGAGGGGCGGCTCACCACCGGGTTGCTGGCAGTGGGAGCGCCCGCTGGCCGCGGAACGCCTGCTGGCCCCGGCATCGGTTGGGGGACGGTGGCCGGCGCGCCGGAGGGCCGCGAAAGCCCCGCTGCTGGGGTAAAGCCACTTCCTGCCAGCGGCGCGCGCGCTGGCATGCCGGCCATCGGCGCTCGGGGGCGGGGGGCAAAGGGCGCCTGCTCGGTGGGACTCGCCTGGGCATAGGAGCGCGCCGGCGCCGGGACTCCGGCCGGCAGACCCACCAGAGCCCGCACCTTGTCAATCAACGCCTGGCTCTCGAAGGGCTTGACGATGAAGTCATCGGCGCGCACGGCGCGCGCCCTGGCCTCGTCGAAGGGCTCGAAATTGCCGGCCAGCAAGAGCACGCGGATGGACGCCGTTGCCGGGTCCGCCTTGAGGGCTTCACAGACCTCGTAGCCACTCTTTCCGGGCATCAGCACGTCGGCGAGCACGCAGTCCGGCTTCAACTCGCGCGCCCGCGCGACGGCGTCGATGCCGTTGTCCACGAAAGTCATGGACACATCCTCTACGGCGAACACCATCCCGATGACCTTGCGGATGGTGAGGGAGTCGTCGGCAACCAGCAGCTGCTTCGGCATGGGGGAGGGCCTCGAAGGAAAGCCTCAGGAATCCTTCAGCAAATCCCGGCCATTGGAAGGGCGTGACAGGAGGGCTGTCAAGTTTGAGACGTCGAGACGTGCGCTGGTGTGCGGCTATCCCGGCCGAGGGATGAACGGATAGCATTTTTCTCTGGCTCTTCCACCCATGGCGCGCATTCTCCTGGTCGATGACGAGAAGGTGGCCCGGGCCGTGTACGGCGACTACCTCACCGACGCGGGCCACAGCGTGCGCGCGGTCAATGGCTTCAGCGAGGCACGCGCTGCGCTTGCGCAGGAGCCGTTCGACATCGTCGTGACCGACCTCATCCTGCCCCAAGGGGACGGGATGGAGGTCCTGCGCCACACCAAGGAGCGTCACCCGGACGTCGCGGTGGTGCTGATTACCGCCCTGGACAAGGTGGGCCCGGCAGTGCGCGCCATCAAGAGCGGCGCCGCCGAGTACCTGGTGAAGCCGGTTCGCTCCGAAACCCTGCGACATGCGGTTTCGCGCGCGCTCGCCACTCGGCAATTGCTGCAGGAGAACGCGGCACTGCGCCGCCACGTGGCACTCGTCGAGGCGGGTCAGCGCATGCTCACCGTCCTCGACCGGGGCCGCCTTGGCGAGGCTGCCGTGGGCGCCTTCGTCCAACTCTGCCAGGCGACCGCGGCCTTGGTGTTGACGCGCGGACCGAAAGGAGAGCTTCGCCACGAAGCCGCCGAAGGCATTCCGGGCGAATACCTATCCGAGGTGCAGGCCGCCTGCGAGGGGCGGTTGCGTGACGAGGCTCCGCGCGCCTTCACCATGTCCGGCATCCCTCATTTCGCCCAGGCAGTAGCGGTGCCAGCACTCGACCCCTCGGCGGGCCTGCGCGGCTGGTCGGTGGTGCTTCTGGACGGCCCGGAGCCGGCAGCCCTGCGGGACACGGCGAGCTACCTCGCCCAGCACCTGGCCATGGCACTCCACCATGCCGAGCGTATCGAGCAGGCCGAAGACCTGGTTTACCTCGATGACCTCACCCAGCTGTACAACGCCCGCTATTTGAACGAGGCACTGGAGCGCGAATTCGGGCGCCCCGACGCTCAGCAGCCGTTCAGCATCCTCTTCCTCGACCTCGACTCCTTCAAGACGGTGAATGACACCCACGGCCACCTGGTGGGGAGCAAGCTGCTCATCGAGGCTGCCCGGGTGGTCAAGTCCTGCACCCGTGACCAGGACGTGACCGCCCGCTGGGGCGGCGACGAGTACGTGGTGCTTCTGCGAGAAACCGACTCCGGCGGCGCGCTCAAGGTCGCAGAGCGCATCCGCCGCGCCTTCGAGGCCCACCATTTCCTAGCCCGCGAGGGCTACGGCCTGAGACTCACCGCCTGCGTTGGCGTCGCGAGCTACCCCGAGCACGCAATCGACCAACGCTCGCTCGTCGACCAAGCGGACCGCGCCATGTACCGGGGGAAGAAGAGCACGCGGAACGTGGTCTACGTCGCGAATGCCAGCGATGGCGCGGTGCCAGCGGCGCGCAGTGGCGCCGCGTGAATCAATAGTCCATGTCGTCGGAGTAGTCCGGCGCGCCGCCACCACCACCGCCGCCACCACCGCCCTTACCCTTCTTCTTCGGCTTCTCGGCCACCATCGCCTCGGTGGTGAGGAGCAGCGAGGCGACTGAGGCTGCATTCTGAAGCGCAGTCCGCTCGACCTTGGTCGGGTCGATGACGCCAGCCTTCTCCAGGTCCTCGAAGGTCTCGGTGCGAGCGTTGAAGCCGTACGAGCCCTTGCCCTCTTTCACCTTGTTGAAGACCACTGCGCCTTCGTGGCCTGCGTTGGACGCAATCTTCTTCAGGGGCTCGGAGATGGCGCGGCGGATAATCTCCACTCCGAAGTCCTGCTCGCCTCCGAGCTTCAGCTTCTCGAGCGCCGGCAGGCAGCGGACGTACGCCACACCGCCGCCGGGGACGATGCCCTCTTCTACCGCGGCACGGGTGGCGTGGAGAGCGTCCTCGACGCGTGCCTTCTTCTCCTTCATCTCGGTCTCGGTCGCAGCCCCCACCTTCACCACCGCCACGCCACCGGCCAGCTTGGCGACGCGCTCCTGGAGCTTCTCCTTGTCGTAGTCGCTGGTGGTTTCCTCAATCTGGTTGCGGAGCAGCTTCAGCCGACCCTCGATGTCCGCCTTCTTGCCGGCACCGTCGACCAGGGTCGTGTTGTCCTTGTCGATTTTCACTCGCTTGGCCCGGCCGAGGTCGGTGAGGGCCACGTTCTCGAACTTGTTGCCCAACTCCTCGGAGATGACCTGCCCGCCAGTCAGCACTGCGATGTCCTTGAGCATCTCCTTGCGCCGGTCCCCGAAGCCTGGGGCCTTGACGGCGGCCACGTTGAGGACGCCGCGCAGCTTGTTCACCACCAGGGTGGCCAGCGCCTCGCCCTCCACGTCCTCGGCGATGATGAGGATGGGCTTGCTGCTCTTTGCCACCGCCTCGAGGACGGGGATGAGGTCACCCATCGACGAAATCTTCTTCTCGCTGATGAGGATGTACGGATCATCCAATTCCACTTCCATGCGCTCGCGGTTGGTGACGAAGTAGGGGCTCAGGTAGCCACGGTCGAACTGCATGCCCTCCACCACGTCGAGCGTGGTTTCCAGACCCTTCGCCTCCTCGACGGTGATGACACCCTCCTTGCCCACCTTCTCCATCGCGGTGGCGAGAATCTTGCCAATCTCCTCATCACCGTTGGCCGAGATGGTGCCCACCTGAGCGATTTCCTTGTGGTCCTTGGTGGGCTTGGACAGCTTCTTCAGCTCCGCCACCACCGTCTCCACGGCCTTGTCGATGCCGCGCTTGAGGTCCATCGGGCTGTGGCCCGCGGCCACCAGCTTCAGCCCCTCCTCGTAGATGGACCGGGCTAGAACGGTGGCGGTGGTGGTGCCGTCGCCGGCCTTGTCCGAGGTCTTGCTCGCCACTTCCTTCACCATCTGGGCGCCCATGTTCTCGAACCGGTTCTCGAGCTCAATCTCCTTGGCGACAGTGACGCCGTCCTTGGTGATGGTGGGTGAGCCATAGGACTTCTCGATGACGACGTTCCGTCCCTTGGGGCCGAGCGTTACGGCCACGGCGTCAGAGAGGACGCGCACGCCGCGCATGATGGCGTCGCGAGCGTTCTCGTGGAAAAAGATTTCCTTGGCTGCCATGGTGAAACCTCCTGATTTAACTTGGGATTTTTTCCAGTCGGCCTGATTGGCACTCGACCGGGCTGAGCGCCAACGTAAGGTGACGGCCGGAGATGTCAACCCGAAACTTGGGCAGGACAGGACTTCGGCGACCTTAGAGACGCCATCCGGGCACCGCGTCACGGAGGGTTTGGCGGAAGGCAGCGAGCGCGTCCTGTCATACGCTGCGGCGCGCACCGCCCAAGAGGCACTGTGCAAAGGGGCCCCAAATGAGTGCGACGCGAGTACCCGAGCAGGCAGATGACGTCGTCAGCAAACCGAGCAACGCCTCCGTCGCCAAGACCCTGGACCGTCTCGAATCTGCGGTGCGCGCCAAGGGGCTGTCCGTCTTCGCTCGAATCGACCACACCGCTGGAGCGCAAGGCGCCGGGCTCAAGATGCAGGAGGCGCAGGTCCTCATCTTCGGAGGCCCGAAGTCCGGAACGCCGCTCATGGTGACCCGTCCACTGGTGGCCTTGGACCTGCCGATGCGCGCCCTGGCCTGGAGCGATGCGACCGGTCAGGTCTGGGTGAGTTACAACGCCCCTGCGTACTATGCACACCGCTACCGCGTTCCCGATGGGCTGGAGCAGAATCTCGCTGCCATTGAGGCGCTGGTCGACGCCGTGATTCGAGACCCTGCCTAGAGTTCCGCGCCCGGCGCTGGAGCCTCGTCGCTGGCCCCGGTGAGCGCCAGCGCTCACCCTGAAGAAACCATCTGCGCCATCGAGCTTCGTGCCGAAGCACGGCGCCGCCCTTGCGTGCGACCAGGCCCGGTTGGAGCCTGAGGCGACGCGTGCTGCCGCTTGGACGGCAGCCGTCGGTTGCTGATTCGTTGCCGACTCCGCTGCTTTGTCCACACGCACGGAACAGCACCTTCATCAGGCCGTAACCGCCCCTGTGTACACAGCCTCCCGTTCTCCAACGCGGCGTCGTCGACTTGGACCTCAATCGGCCCACTGGGCCTAGGAGCGGGAATGTTCAGACGCATGGGTTTCACACTCGCGGCGGCCATTTGGATGGTGGCCGCTTGCAGCGGTAGCACCGGCGCGCCTGGAGCCACGGGTCCCACCGGGCCGGCTGGGGCAGCCGGGCCAGGCGGGGACGCGGGTCCTACGGGTCCGACCGGCAATTCCGGACCTGACCCGGCTGCGGCCTTCGCCACGGCCACACCCATCAAGCATGTCATCGTCATCTTCAACGAGAACATCTCCTTCGACCACTACTTCGCCACCTACCCCCACGCCGCGAACTTGGCCGGTGAAACGCCGTGGCCCAATCCGGCCGCCGCCCCCGGTCCGCAACCAACACCGCCCGGAACCCCGGCCGCAAACAACCTGATGACGCCTCTGGACCCGAACAATGGCTTCGTGCCCTTGACGACTGGTCCCAACCTCCTCACCGCCAACCCCAACTCCACCAATGCTGGCAACGGTGCGGGAGCGGCCAACCCGTTTCGTCTTGCCTCGAGTCAGGCGGCCACCTCGGACCAAGGCCACAGCTACATGCCCGAGCAAGAGGCGTCGAACACCGGCTTGATGGACTCCTTTCCTGAATTCACGGGCAGCGCCGGTCCACCGCCGGTTGGGCCGGGTGCACCGCCGGCGTCGGCCACCAAGGGCGCCGTGATGGCGTATTTCGATGGCAACACCGTCACCGCGCTCTGGAACTACGCCCAGTACTACGCGATGAATGACAACTCCTGGACGTCCCAGTTTGGACCATCCTCGCCAGGAGCCATCAACGTCATCTCAGGGACCACCGCCGGGATGACAAACCCCAACCACGCTCTCGCACTATTCACCGCGAGCCACGCAACGGCGGACGGTCAGGGCGGGTTCACGCAGATTGGGGATACGGATCCCGCTGGAGACGTCTGCTCGACAGCAAGTGACCAGAATTCGATGTCGAGCAGGAACATCGGAGACCTCCTCAATGCGCAGAAAATCACCTGGGGCGCGTTCATGGGAGGCTTCGACCTGTCCGTCACCAATCCCAACGGCACCTCCGGCTGTAGCCGCCTCACCAACCCCACGGTGGCGAACTTCCTCGAGAACTCGGGGGACTACATCCCCCACCACATGTGGTTTCAGTACTACCCCTCGACGGCCAACTACACGCACGCCAGGCCAAGCTCCATCGCGGCCATCGGCAGCAGCGTCGAGATCGACGGGACGACGGCCGAGCCGGCCAACCACAACTACGATAGCGACGATTTCTTCACGGCGTTGAACGCCGGCAACCTGCCAGCGGTGGTCTTCCTTAAGGCACCGGCCTACCAGGACGGTCATGCAGGTTATTCGGACCCCATCGACGAGCAGGCCTTCATCATCAGCGTCGTCAACGCCGTTCAAGGCACGAAGTTCTGGGCAACTACGGCCGTCATTATCGCCTATGACGACTCGGACGGCTGGTACGACCACCAGGCACCGCCCATCGTCAACGCCTCCTCGTTGGCGGCGGTCGGCAGTCCCGTCGGAGCCGTTGACACCCAAGATGCCCTCAACGGCCTTGGCTCCTGCACCGGGACGCAGGTCCAGCAGGGCCACACGGTTCCCCCCTTAGCCCTTCTGGGCACCGACGGCGGAACTCCGGTCCTGGGCCGCTGCGGTTACGGGACCCGCATGCCACTAATGGTCATCTCGCCCTTCGCCAAGAAGAACTTCATCGACCACACCCTGACGGACCAGAGTTCGGTGCTCAAGTTCATCGAGGACAACTGGCTTGCCGGCGAGCGCATCCAGCCCGGAGGTTCGTTCGACACCATCGCTGGCACCATCGAAAACATGTTCGACTTTCCCGCCGCTTCCCTCGCCACCCGAAACGCTTCTGAGCGGACCCTGCTCCTTGACCCAGGCAGTGGACAGCTGATGTCCCAGTTGAGCAGCCGCTAGGACCGAGAGTCGTGAGCGGGCATGCGCCTCCCAAGGGCGCATGCCCGCCTCTTGTTCCAAAGCCGGCTAGGACCGCCCTGACATGCCCCTCTCCCGACGACAGCTGCTGGCCAGAGGCCTGGGGCTGACTGCGGCCTGGACGGCGCGCGGTCGTGCTGTCGCAGCCTCCTGGCCGTCGGCAGCAGCGCGTACCGTGCTCAACGTTGGGATGCGACCGGGAGTGCCGCTGAAGTCTCCGCTGCACGCGACTTCGCTGGCGCACTTCGTGGATGCACTTCCCATTCCGGAGTTGGCGCAACAACACGGTTGGAGAGCCGACCCAAGCAACCCGGCGCAGCGCGTGCCCTACTATCGCGTCGCGATGCGGGAAGTTGAGGTGCAGGTCCATCGCGACCTGAAGTCCACGCGCTGCTGGAGCTATGGGACAGGCGTCCCGGGCCCAACGTTCGAGACAAGAAGTGGGCAAGGGCTCCTGGTCGAATGGGTGAACTTGCTGCCCACCCGCCATCTCTTTCCCGTGGACCACTCCATCTGCGGGGCTGGAGCCGACGTTCCTGACGTGCGGACAATCGCGCATGTCCATGGAGCCCGGGTGCCGCCGCAGAGTGACGGCTATCCAGAGCACTGGTTCACCCGCGGCAAATCCGCCCTCTGCCATTATCCCAACCACCAGGAGGCGACGACGCTCTGGTACCACGACCACGCCATGGGCATCGAGCGGCTGAACCAGTACGCCGGCTTGTTCGGCGCCTTCCTCGTTCGCGACCAGACCGAAGCCGCGCTGGGGCTGCCCAGCGGCCGTTACGAGATGCCCCTCTTCATTTTTGATCGTTTCCTCGACGAGAGCGGCCAGCTCCAATACCCAACCTCTGGCATTCCCGACGCGCCGTGGGTCTCCGAGGTCTATGGCGATGCAATGCTGGTCAATGGAAAGCTATTCCCGTACCTGGACGTGGAACCGCGCCAGTACCGGTTTCGTCTCATCAATGCCTCGAACGCCCGGTTTTATTACCTGTCTTTGTCGAACACGCAGGCGTTTCACCAGATTGGTTCAGACCAGGGCTTGCTGTCGGCGCCGGTCCTGCTCAAAGACCTGGTCCTCGCTCCCGGCGAGCGGGCGGACATGGTCATCGACTTCAGTCTTCACAGCGGGACCGAGATTTTGCTCAAGAGTCAGTCCTTCGTGCTCATGCAATTCCGCGTTTCCGGTAAATCAGCTCCAGTTGCCGGGACGCTGCCGGCATCGCTGCGACCCGTGGAGAAAATCCCCCGCTCAGCAGCAGTCAAGACGCGCGCGCTCTCATTGAAGGAGTACATGGATCCAAAAACGCACGCCATGGTCATGCTGCTCAATGGCGCGTACTGGCGATACCCGGTCAGCGAAAAGCCGGCGTTGGACAGCATCGAAATCTGGGAGCTGCTCAACTTCACCGAGGACAACCACCCTATCCACCTGCACCTCGTACGTTTCCAGCTTCTCGACAGACAGCACTTCGATGTCGAAACCTTCAATTTTCAACATCAGCTCCGTACCCTGGGCGCTCCCATTCCGCCCGACGCGAACGAAGTCGGCTGGAAAGACACCATTCAGGCCTACCCGGGGATGATTACGCGCATCATCGTCCCCTTCCGCGGCTATCCCGGACGCTACGTCTGGCATTGCCACGTCCTCGAACATGCGGCCAACGAGATGATGCGTCCCTTCGAGGTCGTCGCAGCACCTCGACGAGCCTGACGCTCGGACCGGCCGCGGGACCTGAACAAAGCCCGGGCCAGAAGCAGCCGCGGCTGGCGGATGGTCGGCCGTACGCGTACCGGTCTTAGAGATGCCTTCCACAACCGCGTCAATGCCGCCAGGCCTCAGGGCTACCAAGGACGGCTCGGCGCAGGCCATAGAACGCTCGGGTTGGCGAGAGGCACTCGTACGTCTCGCGGAGTGCCTACCGCCTCCCGCTGGCCTGCGCGGCGCCGCCCTCAGCTGGCGCCGCCTCGCCCAGAGTCTTGAGTCGCGTGAGATCCTCCAAGCACTCTTTCTTCGTCGACGGGGTGATCAGCGGCTCCATCGGGCGAGCGAATGCCGGGTCATAGCGGTAGCGGCCCTCGTTGGTGAGACGTGTGCGCCGACGGACCGGCGGACAGCAGAAGAGTGGCGAGGCGTCCAGGAAAGCCCATCGCACGCCTCCGGGCTGCGTCAGAGCGCCCGGGGCTGGATGTCCTCCCGCTCGATGGGGCGGCAAGGACTTCGTGGCCCGCGCTTGGTGGCCGCCGAGAGAGCGCCGCAAAAGGCATCGCTGGTCGAGTGCTTGCGCTCCCTACCTCGAGACTCGGTGGACGTGGCTCGAAGCGCCGAATTTCTTCTTGGCGCGGACGGACGCGGCCTAAGCCCGGTGCCAACCACCTTTTGCCGCCATGAATGCGGAGCGGATCGCGTCGATGTTCTCGGGCTCGAAGAGCGTCTGGTGACCGCCCGGAATTTCCAGAATCTGAATTTGGGGACAGCGACGGCGCCAGGCCTCGTCGTCTGACCTGGTCGTCGGCCTACGCAGCAACGCCGCCGGGGCGTCCAACGCGACCGGATTGCGGTCCAGGGCGGCAACCCACGGGGCCGTTGCGCGAAGCAGAAGCCGCATACTCAATTCGAATCCAAACAGGGAATCGGACCCTGCACTACCTGGTCCCGAGCTCGCGCCCCCAAACCAACGCACCCAGCCGGCCAATCGTGGACCGGCAAGGCGCATCAGCGCGCGCCAGCATTTCGTGACGAATTGGCGCAGAAGGTCCCGGAACCGCCCTTTGCGAAGCAGATAGAATGCGTCGTCCATCGCGCGTCGAACCCATCCCTCGCCAGCGGCCGACGAACTGACCATGAAGGAATCAATCAGGCATACCCCTGCCACCTCGCGACCCAACGCTTGCAGCCGAAGCGCCAGGGCGTAGCAAAAATGGCCACCGAGGGAGACGCCGAGCAGAGCGATTGGCCCGCTGGGGATGACCGCAATGATCTGCTCCATCAAGTACTGAATCAGTGAATCCGCCGAAAAATCCGCTGCGACGTACCGCCTCCAGCCTGGATAGCTGATCGTAATGAATCGAGTACCATCCAACATTCCATCCCGTAGCAACGAAAGTTCAGAAGCCAAGCCTCCGGCGCCCGGCAAGAAGACAACCGGAGGGACAGGGATGGTCACGCAGCCCGCACACCGCTCGTGGCAAGGTGCGTCGCGATCGTTTCCGCCGTGTATTCGGCGCCGCAGACAAAACGGTACAGAGGCCCGAAACTCATCGCCGCAGCCGGACCAATGAAATACAGTCCTGGGACCGAGGATTCAAATGCACTGTTGAGGCGTGGAGCGGCCTCCAGACGCTGGATCCTCGCCCGTAACTTGGGTTCCAGGAGCGAGATGCGCTCGACATCGATGACATAGCCGCTACCAGCGATCACATGATCCACCTCGATGCTGCGTTCACAACCAGTTCTACCTTCACGCAGTCGTAGTGCCAATCGACTGCCGTGTTCCGCGACCGCGACGATCGCCGTGCTGCAATGGATGGGAACAATGTTCTCCACCCGATCCCGCAGCCACCACGCCCCCTCAGCCGGCAGATGACTCCTGACGAACCGGGTTCTCCAGGGGGCCGGCACGCGATGCATGCCACCGGGGAATTTCGTCAGCGCCCATGCCTTGGGTCCTGTCCCCAGGCCTGTAATCGGCGAGCGGATCTTGCGCCATAGGCTGCGTTCCTGCCTGACTTGAGTGTGCCATTGCACCGCCTCATCGCGCACCAAGAGCTGCGGCCGAGCGCCCTCCTCGTGCAAGAGCGCCGCCGCCTCCAGCGCGGACTGGCCGCCGCCAATGACCGCCACGGCCTGCCCCCGGAAGGACTCAAATGAGGTCACGTTGGCGGTGTGCGTGCAGAGCCCCGGGGGCAGCGTTCGAAGTGCGCTGGGCGTAAACGCGAAGCCACTCAAGCCCGTCGCGAGCACGACGCTTGAGACGAACAGCTGCTCGTCATTCGCCAGCTTCAGGACGAATCCGTCACCCTCCCGCCTCACATCGACAACATCGACCGGCTCGACCCAAGGCACATTGTTCTGCTGGAACCATTGTCCGTACGCCGCAAAATTGCCCATCGAGCAAGGCTCAAAGGTTTCAAGTCCACGGGGCCCGTTGTAATCAGCAAACGCGAACCCCGGCTTCGGCGCGGACAGGTTCGTGCCAAAGCAGTAGGATTTCAGGAAACGCCGATCGCCGGCGGCGGCAACGTTCACCCAGAAGCGCATCGGTGTGCCGAATATCCGGTGCTCAAGGTTACGCGCCGCCAGATGAGCAGCAAGTGAGAGGCCGTAGGGTCCGGCCCCGATGATGGCTACCGGTACTCTCACCACTCCCGCAGCGCCCCCGCCTGGGTTGCAGCCTTGGACGCCCGGGGCGTGAAACGGAGAAACCGACGAAACGCCCTCAGGCCAACAAAAATCTCCGAAATGATGTGGATCAGTCTTGGCAAAGGATCGTCGTCGGAGGCCGCAACATCGACGCAGTTGGCGGAATGGTGTTTCATCCACGAGCGCCAGTAAGCGAGCTCCTCTCGCGATATGCGGCGGGTCAAGGACTTGGCGAGCAGCAGCGCGCGCAGCGTGAACCGGTCACAGAAGACCGTCGCTGAACTTTCCGGCGGAGCCACTTGCGCCGCGGCCACCGCGGCTTGCAGCGCCTCACGCTCCCCCGCTGCATCCATCCAGGCGAGCAGCGGGAGGGGCATTCCCCTGCGTATATCCATGCCAATCTGGTTGAAGGTGCGCGGGTTGAAATCAATCACCGCCCAGCCTCCGTTAGTGTACAGGAACTCGACCTCGAAGATTCCAAAGTAGCCCAGTTCCCTGCAGATTCGCCGTACGGCATCGGACAATGCCGGATCCTGCGGCAACGACTCGAAGCAGATGCCAACGCCAGCTGGCTGCGAGCGCTGCAGGATCTTCTTCGATCGTCGTGTGACGAATAACTCACCAGTCCTGTCGATGAATCCGGATACGGAGCAGACTCCTTCGCTCCGAACAGAGACAAATTGCTGCAGGACTGGAACGCCCGCGTCAGGCAGCAGGGGATTGGTCTGCAACCCGTCTTTCTCGCGCTCGATAAACCTCGGGTACTCTTGGATCAGCTCCTGCGGCGAACCGACGCGCACCCCCTTGTCATTTCTCAGACGGTTCACGTGAGTCCGTGGCTTGATTAAAATCGGGTACGGCAAGGTTGGAGCGAGTGCCTCCAAATCTGCTTGGCTACGCGTCTCCCAGGTCGGTACACAGTCGACACCTGCTGCCTCGGCTGCAGCGGCAAATTGTTGCTTGTCGAGTATTCGCTGCATGGCCAAGAGCGATGGTTGATAGATGCGAAAAAACCGCTCGAGCGATGCGGCATTGACCGTATAGAGCCACGCCGTCTCATCCGACGTTGGCAACAGCACCTGACCAGGATCGGCTGCACCGACCGCGAGCAGTTTTGCCAGAAATTGCTGATTCTCGCGCTCGGGCGGGGAACGAACAGTGCGGTTCGCATAGCGCGACCATGCGGCGGCAGATATGCGTGGTGACCACCAGGTAGCGAGACGTGGACCGGACAACACGGTGACCCTGATGCCGTTGGCGCCAAGTTCGCGAACGGTAGCCAGCGTCCCTGCGTAAGCCGCGGAGGCCAGGAGAACCGCGCGTGGGTTCTCCGAACTATCTGTCATCTGACCCAATTACCGTGATTTTGATATCAAAGGAGGAAAACGACCTGGATGTTTTCGCGTCGGAGTCCGAGTGGGTGCGCGTCGCACCAGAGCGATGGGGTCCGCGAGAGTCGGGCCGAGGTACCTCAGGCGTGCTCAGCGCTCGAAGGGTCACCCAGTGCCGGTTAGCACACGGAGCGGTTCACGGGGCAACGTTACGGTCGAGAAGGAGATGGGTGCAGGCTCGCCGACCTCGTGCTCGCGCGACTCTTGGCGTCGGCTGCTCACCGGCAACTCGTTCGGCGCCCCCCGCCCGTTTGCCAGGTCGATCTTTTGCCAAACCGCTGATGAATTAGAGATATCTGTGTCCGCGTCTGGTGACCGGCCTGGTCTTCAAAAGCGGGCGGGGTACCACGGGGTCCTGAGGGTAGCCGCCGCACCTTTAGAAAGACCGTCCAGGACACCGGCTAGGGCCGTCCCCGTGGGCGTTAGCGTCGCCGTTAAAACCCGGCGCCGTTAGCGTCACTCGGTTTGCGCCGAGACTGGGAGGACCGCGGAGTCCGCTGTCGATGGCCTACAATTGCCGGGAATCATGTTGCGAAGGCCGCCCAGGCCGAGGTCGCCAGGGTGCGCAGCGGCGACGCCTGAGCAGTCGTCCTAGGACGTGCAGCGTTCTCCCCTAGGAGTAGCCCCTCGACAAGTCGGGTCCAGGGGTAGAGTCGGCGCCATGGCGGACAGGACGCCCCCCGCAGGCCTGACCGGGACACTGACGCTGGCTCCGGCCGGTGCCCGATCGAACGACGCGGACCTCGTCTCGCCCGGGGACGTCCTCAACCAGCGGTTCGAAATCCGGCGCATCATCGCTCGCGGCGGGATGGGTATGGTGGCCGAGGCGGAGGATCGTGCGCTCCGGACACGGGTGGCCCTGAAGTTTGTCCTGCCGGCGCTGGCCGGAGATCCTGCAGTCCGCGAGCGGTTCCGCCGCGAGATTCTTCTCGCCCGGCGCATCACCCATCGCAACATCTGTCGCATCTTCGAACTCTTCTCCTCGCAGATCGACGGGGAGTCGGTCCTCTTTTTCACCATGGAACTGCTCGAGGGCGGGACCCTCTCCGACCGGCTGCGTGACGGCCCGCTCGCTCCTAGCGAGGCGCTTCCTCTGGTGGAGCAGATGGTCGACGCGCTGGAAGCGGCACATGCCCAGGGAGTCGTCCATCGAGATTTCAAGAGCTCCAACGTGCTGCTCGTTCGCGACCCTCCCTCGGAGCGGGTGGTGGTCACCGACTTCGGAATCGCCCGGGCCCTGGAGCGCGAGGGCACTCGCGACGCGGAAATGACGGGCGAAGTAGTGATCGGGACGCCAGGCTACATGGCTCCCGAGCAGGTGCTGGGAGGACGCGTCACTCCGGCCACCGACATCTATGCGTTGGGCGTGGTCCTCTTCGAGATGCTTTCGGGCCACTTGCCCTTCCAGGGTGAGACACCGGTGGCGACTGCGCTGCTCAGGGTCTCCCAGCCGCCCCCCCGCCTCTCCTCGCGCCTGCCGGGGGTCGACCTGACGTGGGACTCTGTGGTGGCCACCTGCATGGCCCGGGAGCCGGTATTCCGCTACGCCAACGTTCGCGACGTGCTCCGAGCCCTCCAGGGCGGGCCGGCCGCACCTCTTCCCCGGCCGGTTCTGCGCGAGTCGCTGCCGGCGGAGGTCACCCCCTTTCTCGGACGCACCCAGGAGGTCGGCGCCACGGCCGCCCTTTTGCGACGGCGGGGCGTTCGCCTTGTCACGCTCACCGGATCAGGGGGCACCGGCAAGACCCGGCTCTCCATCGAGGTCGCCCGGACGTTGGTTGACGATTTCCCCGACGGAGTGAGCTTCGTCAGCCTCTCCAACGTCGGCGATGCCGAGCGGGTCCCACACGCTATCGCTGCTGCCCTCGAGCTCAAGGAAGCGGCGGGAGTGCCAATCGAGGAGGTCTTGTCCACCTTTCTCCGGCCGAGAAAGCAACTCCTCGTCCTGGACAACTTCGAGCATGTTCTCCCCGCGGCATCCGTCATTGGCCGTTTGCTCCGCGCAGTGCCGGGGCTCTCGGTCCTGGTGACCAGCCGATCCCTTCTTCATTTGTCGGGGGAACACGACATGCCGGTTCCGGGCATGGGCCTCTCGACCTTGAAGGCGACGAGCGCGAAGGAGGCGCTCGAGAACGATGCGGTTCGGCTCTTCGCCGACCGTGCGCAAGCGCTGACCCCCAGCTTCGAGGTCACCGACGCGAACGCGGCCGACGTCCTCGCGCTCTGCCAGCGTTTGGACGGACTGCCGCTGGCCATCGAGCTGGCGGCCGCCCGCATCCGGCGGGACACGCCCCAAACAATGCTCGAGCGACTGTCGCAGTCCGGCGCGCTTCAGGTCCTCGGTCACGGCTTTCACGATGCCGAGCGCCGGCAGCAGACTCTGCGGGAGACCATCGCCTGGAGCGACAAGCTCCTCTCCTCGGAGGAGCGGGCGCTGTTTCACGCTCTAGGAATCTTCTCCTCCGGCACCACCGTAGAGAGCGCAGCCGCGGTGGCCGGTCTCACCCCGGACGCAGCGCTCGAGCTCCTCGGCTCCCTGGTGGACAAGAGCCTCGTTCAGCGCACGCAGAATCCTCGCATCGAGGACCGCTTCGTAATGCTGCAGACCCTGCGGGAGTACGCGCTCGTGGAGCTGGAAGCGGCCGGGGCCCTCGCCCTCTCGCGCCGTCGTCACGCCTACCAGTGCCTCGCCGTGGCCGAGCATGCCGCGTCCGTGCTCCGCGGGCCGGATCAGGGGCGGTTGTTGGCCGAGCTCGAGGCGGATCACGAGGAGATGCGAACCGGTCTCCAGTGGCTCAACGCCGAGGGCCTGCGCGATGAGGCGCTCCGCTTGTGCGTTGCCCTGGCCGCGTTCTGGGACGTCCGGGGCCATTGGGTCGAAGGGCATCGCCTGCTGACGTCTGCGCTCCACCAAGAGCCCGAAGCCCCCTCCCTCCTCAGGGCAGGTGCCCTCCACGGGCTCGGCGTCCTGGAGTGGTGCCTCGGCACGATCGAGGAGTCACGCCGCCATCACGAGGAGGCCATCGCTCTGTGCCGTTCGGTGGGCGATGACCGGCTCCTCGGCGAGGGCCTGTACCGGATGGGCCAGACCGCGCTCTTTCAAGGAGACCTTTCGGCTCTGCGGCGCGTCACCGACACGCTGGCCGAGCTAGCCGAGCGACTGAGCGACCAACGCCTTCGCGGCCTGGCACGCTCCAACCAGTCCCTCGTGGCGGCGGAGCTCGGCGACGTCGCGATGGCGGTCTCACTGGCAGACGAGGCGTTAGAGATCATGCGCCAGGTGGGCGACGCCTACGCTTATGGGTTCTTCCAAAATATTCGTGGCGAGATGGCGCGACTGGCCGGCGATGGGGTTCATGCCAGGATCGCGTACGAAGAGGAGCTCCGCGTCGCCGAGCAGCTCGGGTGCAAGCGCTTCCTGGCTGTCGGCAACGCCAACCTGGGTCAGGTCTCCGCCAACCAGGGCGACTGGAGCGACGCGCTGCAACGGCTCAAGATTGCCCTGCAGATCCAACAGGGTCTTGGCGAGCGCCGGAACATGCCAACTGCGCTGCTCAACGTAGCCGACGCGGTGATGCATCTCGGGGATCCGGAGCTGGCAGCTCGCGTCATGGGCGCGGCGGACGCGTCGCTCGAGAGTTTTCCGATTCAATTCATGGCTTCGGACCGCGGGCCAACGGAACGGTTCCGCCGGGCGATTGCAAAGCAGGTTCCCTCCGAGCTGCTGGAGCGGCTGCGCCAGGAGGGTGCAGGGCTCACCCTCGAGGAGGCCGTCCTCCGGTTGCTCGCCTACTCTCCATCGAGGTCTTGACGTTCGAGCCAAGCGGCGAGCTCATGGGCTAGAACCTGAACCGGTAGAGCGTCCGCGTCTGGTGACCGGCCTGGTCTTCAAAGGCAGCTCGGGCCACCCACGAGGTCTTGAGGGTAGCCGCCCCCCTCTGAAAAGACCGTCCAGAGGCCCGCCCAGGCGCTTCCCGTGGCCGTTAGCGCCGCCGTTAGCGCCTGGCCGCCGTTAGGGGTCGGCATTCCCGTCCCACGAACGACGCCTCCCAGGTCTGCTTTCCCGCTGATGCGGCCGTCGAGGCTTCGGGCGGGTTTGGCGGAACAAAAAGCGGCTGGCTCGAGCACAATCAAGTTCGAGCGGGACCTGGGAAACCCATGCGTCGAATCAGGTCTAGGTAGCGTGGGTCGTCCGCCACTGCCTTCCAGAAGAACCGGCGATTCACCAACAACAGCACCATGTATGGACTGCGGGCCTTGAAGGCCCGTTCCAGATACTCAAACAGTCGATCGCGGTCGCCGAGACGCGCGTACAAATCGGCAATCGCGAAGGGATCAATGTAAGTCGAATGCCCCTCCTCCTCGAGTCTGGCGAGCGTCAGCTTGGCGCGATTTGGGTCTCCGCAAAGGAAGGCCGTCTGCGCCAACCAACATTGTGAAAGCGGCGACCCCGGGCTCTTCAATTCGTCCGCGCGCTTCATCGCACTGAGCGCCTTCTCGCGTTCGTTCATGAGGGCATACGTCAGGCTGAGCTTGATGTTGCCCCATCGCCAGTTGGGGTTGAGGTCAATTGCTTTCCTGAACTCAGCCGCCGCCTCCGGTAGCCGCCCGCTCGCCAGCAGGCAGAACCCCAAGTTGTGCGTGGCGAAGACGGAGAGCGGATCGAGAGACTGCGCCATCCGCGCCTCGGCGATGGCTTCCTCGGGTCGATCCAGCGCGAGCAGATACATCCCGTACTCTCGGTGGGCGACATCGCTGCCGGGACTGACCTCGATGGCCTTGCGATAGTTCGCGCCGGCTGCCGCCCAGTCCCAGTCGAAAGAGAGCGCCACATCCGCTGCCAGCAGGTAGGTTTCCAGCAGGTTTGGATCGAGCTCCACTGCCCTTTTGAGAGCGGCCTTCGCGAGCAGCAACATCTCGCCGCTCTCCTTGGAGTTTAGTGCCGCCTGGGTGACGTACGTCTCTCCCAGCCCGGCGTACGCGATGGCAAGTCGAGGATCGTGTTCAATGGCGCGGCGGAAGAAGTCCTGCGCGCGAGGAAGCCCATCTTCTCCCGCGCCTGCCAGTGCGTAACGGCCACGCAGGTACAAGTCATATGCCTCCGGATCCGCGGCGGGCCGCGCTGAAGAGGCAGCGGAGAGCTTGACACGCAGCTTCTCGGTCGTCCGCCCGACAATTTCGCGCTCAATGGTTTGGAAGTCTGCCCGGTCACGCTCGAAGCGCTCGCCCCAGAGCTGCCGACCGTCTTTGACGTCCAGCAGCGCAACGTCGACCACGAGCCTTTCGCCATGGACGCTCAATTGACCGGTGAGGACGGATGCGACTCCCAACTGTTTGCCTGCGCTCAGAGGGTCTGTGCTGCTCTCTTTGAAGCGGGCCACGCTGTACTGCGACATGACTCTCAAGCTGGAGGACTCGGAGAGTCGGTTGATGATCCCAGTCGTCACGCCGTCGATGAGGTAGTCGGCGTTTGCATCTCGGGTCACGTTAGCAAATGGGAGCACGGCCACACTGGCTTCTGCCGTGGAGGGCGCGCATCCAGAACGTGCCTGCCAGCCCCCTGCGAGAACGATGAGACCTGCCAAGACAGTCGCCAGCGTGACGAGGGCGCGGCGAGGCTTGCGCGCCACCGGAAGTTTGGGCCCGCTCGGCCGAGTTGGGGCGGCAGCGTCGGAGCTGACACCGTCCCGCAACGCCTTGAGGTCCGTGCTGAGTTCCTGCGACGTGTTGTAGCGGCGTTCTGGGTCCTTCTCGAGACACCGACGGATGACGCGGTCGAGATCCGGTGGCAGGTCCCCTCGCACCGAGAGCGCCGTTGGCGGCGGGTCCCGCAGGATTGCTGAAATCAGCTCGGCGTCGCTCTCGCCCCGGTGCGCCCGTTTCCCGGTGGCCATTTCGAAGAGCATCGCCCCGAAGGAGAAGATGTCGGTTCGGGCGTCGACCGGCCGGCCCTGCAGCTGTTCTGGGGACATGTAGGGGAGCGTGCCCATCACCGCGCCCATGCGGGTGAGCATCGGCGTCGTGCTCAAGACGCCCCCTCCGGCGGGCTCCGACGAACCCATGAGCTTCGCCAGGCCGAAGTCCAGAATCTTCGGCTGGCCGGTGTTCGTGACCATCACGTTCGAAGGCTTCAGGTCCCGATGCACAACCCCCACCGCGTGCGCAGCCGCGAGGGCCTCGGCGAGCGGCACGGCGAGTTCCAGGAGCTTTTCCGTCGGGAGCCCGTTTGGGCCAATAACACGGTCCAGCGTCGTTCCGGACACGAGTTCCATGGTGATGAACGGGCGCTCACCCGCGTCTTCGATGGAGTAGATGGTGACGACGTGGGGGTGGCTCAATCCTGCGACCGCGCGGGCCTCTTGGGTCAACCGTTGGACCCACTCCGGATTGTTGGCAAGGTCGGCGGGAAGGAGCTTGAGCGCCACGTCGCGGTGCAGCTTGAGGTCACGAGCGCGATAGACCTCGCCCATCCCCCCAGCTCCGAGCTTCTCGAGGATCTGGTAGTGACCTAGCTGCTGCCCGATCATGTGCATCGCTCTCCTGGTCTCCCCCGCTCGCAATGCAGCCACGCTAATCGAGGATAGCCCACTGCCAGACCGAGAATGGCCATCGAGTTGTCGGAGCGGGTTCGAGAGGTCCAAGAGCGTGGTCGGGCACCGTCGCAAGGTCAGGCGACTGCCAGCCGAAGCTTGGAAACAGGCGGCTCGTCATCATCGACAGAGCACGGCGTTGCTGGCCTCAAAGCGACTTGCCGCGAACCTGCACAGAAAACGCACAGCCTGAGATGCAGCGGGCTCCCGCGGCAAGAGAGCGCCCGGCCAGCCCAGCCTCCGTCGGACGCTCTCAACGTCGGCGAGACAGATCGAACCGTATTTCGAGATTCGTCGGCGACGAACACCGTAGGTGTTATGAGGCGGAGGATTCCGTCTGGTAGAGCGTCCGCGTCTGGTGACCGGCCTGGTCTTCAAAACCAGTGGGGTGGCGCGCGAGCGTCGCTCGGGTGGTTCGATTCCGCTGCTCTACCGTGGGTGCCGCACGCTATAGGGAAGTGTCTGTGCGGGTTTGACCTGACCCTGCGCCCATCGGCGGGATGCAGGTCCTGCATAGCTGGTGACGTTGATTTGCCGGCGATGCACCCAACTGCGGAGCGCCGGTGGCTTCCACACAACAGACGGCCCCGAGCATCGAAGGAAGCTCGGGGCCGTCACGTCCGCATTCTTTGAACCGAGTAACGCTACGGGTCCGAGTTTCCGTCGTCGTCCTTACCGTACTGGCAGAGCAACGAGAGCAGCTTGCCGAAGTTGGGCGTGCCAAAACCGGTGGTCAGGTCCCAGCCCTTTTCGGCGTCGAAGCCGGTGACGCCATTGTCGCTGTTGTTCCCAATCGTGATGTCGTGCGTCAGGCCTTGGAGGATTCCCAGCGAGTGCAGGCTGTAGATGCGAGTATTGAGGAAGCCGAGTGGCTGGCCGTGGTTGAGCTCGTTTCCGAGCGCGGCCATTCCGGCCCATTGCGGTGCCCCTGCGCTGGTACCACCGAAGATGTAGAACCCAATCTGATCAGCCGGAAGGAAGCCGAGGAACACGATGACGCCGCCGACGACGCCCGCGTTGTAGGCGATGTCCGGGTAGCCTCGCTGGCCATTGAGTTCCTTCTGCTTCTTATGACCGAGACTGTTCAGCTGGTAGTTGGGCTCGTTGAAGCGCTGGCTGATTCCGCCACCCCCCGCGCCGAAGCCGTCGTTCCAGACAATCTCGCCCTGGTAGGTGCCATTCGGATCGGCATGGGTCGCCGTTCCGAAAAAGAGGTTGGTGCCGCCCACGGTGGTGACCTGCGGCGAAGACGCCGGATAGTCGGCAACCGGGACCGGCTGGATGTTCCCAGCCAAGTCGACACCCGAGGCACCGTCGTCACCAGCCGAGACCAGGACGGAGATGTGCTCCTGGCGGGCGCGCTTGTAGCTCGCCTCGGCGTCGTTCAGGTATTGCTTCCCGGGCTTTCCCTCCTGAAGAAGCGCCAGCTCCGATTGGCCATAGCTCTCGGACATGATGTGGCCGAACTCCTTGTCGATGGCGAAGTTCTGTGCGGCGAGGAGGTTGGCGTCGCTGTTGTCGACAGCCGCGATGACGACGATGTGTGCACCAGGCGCGATGACGTGCGACCACTGCACATCCAGGCTCGTCTCCTCGGCCCAGCCGATTTGGTTAGCGTTGGTGGGGTCGAACGGCGTGCTGCCCGGCATGTGAATGATTTTGAAGGATGGGGGGGCCGGCAGTCCGTAGACCGAGTCGAACTCCGCCAGGTCGGCTTCGGCCGTCGGGCTTCCAAAGGCCTCGATGAGGACGATGGTTTCACCCTTGCCGGTGACGCCGTCAGCGATGAGTTGAAAGACGCCATAGGCCTTGCGGATTGCATCGGGGCCGTAGCACCACAACCCTTCGGACTCATCGAACGGTGCCAACTCGCAGCCGAAGATTGCGGTGGACGCGGGCTGCGCCAGCACCGAGACCTTGTCGCCGCGGATGGCAGTCGACGCGTACGGACCGGCGAACGCGCTCCCTCCCATCATCAGGCACGTTCCCACCAAGAGACCCAACGTAAATCGGGACACCTCGAGACTTCTCGCAACTCTCATGTCAGCCCCTCCCTCACCGGGTCGCCCCGGTAGCGAAAATTTCTTACGTCGACGCTGTCTGTTTATGGCGCCGCACGACATCTATCAACAGGGTTGTTGTGACGGACACCGGGACTGCGTTTCGTTGTCGTGAATTCGCTTGCTGCACCGCGGCGATATTGCTGACCAGCGTGTGCAGCCAATGCTGGACCTAGACGGGTCTGTCTTGACCCGAGCCACGTGGCGGAGTTTCCAGCCGGCCGGAACGGCTTTCGGCCCGGGCATGAATGCCGTGCTGTCCACGCACGCTGTCACGGTACGCGCTCGGCGTCTGGGAGGTCAGCCGCCGAAACGTCGTGGTGAAGGCGCTTTGGTCCCCGAACCCGCAGCGCAACGCCACGTCCGCGATATTCAGCGCTGCGTCGCCAAGCAGAAGCTTCGCGCGCTCCACGCGCCGGCGAAGGATGTACCGGTGCGGCGGCAAGCCAGTACTCGTCTTGAAGCTTCGGACGAACGCAAAGACGCTCAGACGTGCGATGTCCGCCAGTCTGGGCAGCGTCAACCTCCCGTCGAGGTTTTGGTCGATGAAGTCGAGCACCGCCGTAAGGCCCGGCCTCACCAGACGGCGGCGGCGCACCGAACGAGGCGTCTCGGCGCTCGCATACTTGCTCACCAGATGGGCCGCCAGCGCGGCACCGAGCGTCTCCACGTAGTGGGCATCGGGAATGGCTGACCCCGCCTCGGCCTGGAGGGCATAGACGAGCTGCTGGATGAGCCCATCCTGGAGCCCGAAGGCGGAGCGAAGCTCGACGGGGAGGCTCCCCTGCCTCGGTCTGAACTCGGAGAGCAGCCTGGGATTCAGCGTGACGACGATGTTTTCCGCCGGGCCAAAGACGCGGATGCCGACCGGAACATTCGCCGGCAGGATGTGGATCTGTCCCGGCGTCACCTCCAGGTGCTGCGTTGGAGTGTTCGGCAACACCACTTCGATGGCGCGCTTGGCCCCAGTGGCCACCGAGATGACGTCCGACGTCGGACGGTACTCCACGAGCTCGCCGGCGGGCGTGGAGATCCGGTCCAAGCGCAGCAACGACCATTCGGCGAAGGGCGCCACCGGCCCGTCGTCCACCCCGGAGATGCCTGCTGGCCGCATGAGCTCTCGAATCTCGCCTGCGTGTCCGACTTCACGCGGAGTGCTCCTGTGGAGCCTCCAGGTCAACCAAATTGGGATGACGCGTGGCGGCAGGTTGCGGATGTCCGAAACCGCGCGCCGCTTCATGGCCTGGCGCGTCAGCCGAGCACGACTGCTGCGAAAGTCGCAACCGCAATCTTTCACAAGACTGCCAACGAGCTTGTGCCTTGTGGTGCCTGCGTTCGGCCATCCCGCTGGAGGAGCCCCGCGTCTTCTTCGACGCGTTGACCTCCGGGGACAGGCCGTCTCACACGAGGGAGGGTAACCATGAAAAAGAGAGCCTGGAGTCTTCTGGGTATCGGCGGCATCGTTTTGGCGGCCGCGCTGGCAACGACCGCTGCGGTGGCCGGAGGCGGTGAGGAGGGAGCTCCTCGCTACGTTGTTGACCCGAGCTGGCCGAAGCAGCTGCCCAACAGCTGGATTGTCGGGCAAATCGGCGGCCTGGCAGTGGACAAGCATGACCACATCTGGGTGAACCAGCGTCCGCTGACGCTCACCGACGACGAGATTGGAGCCGTGCCCAATCCCCCGACGCGCCTCACACCGCGATCGATTTGCTGCGCGCCGGCGCCCTCGGTCATGGAGTTCGACCGCGAAGGCAACCTCCTCCAGGCCTGGGGAGGTCCAGAGGACCCGACCAAATGCGTCGCTCCGGCGTGCATCTGGCCAGCCAATGAGCATGGCATCGTGGTTGACGATGACGACAACGTCTGGATCGGAGGCAACGGGGCCACCGACCGGATGCTGCTCAAGTTCACGACGGCTGGAACGTTCGAGATGATGATCGGCGGCTCGTTCAGCGGTCCTGCCGACAGCCTCTCGCAGACGACGCTCGGGAAGCCGGCCGGCATCTTCGTGGACAACAAGAGGAACGAGATGTACGTCGCCGACGGCTACCTCAATCGCCGGGTCATCGTCTTCAACCCCAGCACCGGCGGCTTCCTCCGGCTGTGGGGCGCCTATGGGAATCCACCTGTTGATTTGCCGGCCGGTCAGCCCCCGAATCCCAACGCCACGTACTTCAACAACCCGGTCCACTGCGTCATCCTTTCGCACGATGACCTGGTCTACGTCTGCGACCGGGTGAATAACCGGATCCAGATCTTCGATCGCGCAGGTCACTTCCAGAACCAGTTCGTGTACGACCCGGCAACACTGGGCAACGGCTCGACCTGGGTAGCGCGTCTGTCTAGGGACCCAGAAGAGAAGTTCCTCATCTACGCCGACGGAGAGAACAACGTTGTCCGCATCGTGGACCGCAAGAGCGGGACGGTCCTGCGCACGTTTGGACATAACGGACGCGGTGCAGGTCAGTTCCACTGGGTTCACCAGATGGGCATCGACTCGCAGGGCATCATCTACACCGGCGAGGTCGACACCTCGAAGCGGCTCCAGAAGTTCGTGACGAACGACGAGCACCATTGGTAGGTGTCAGCTGCCGTCCGGCGGGCGTCCGAACGACGCCCGCCGGGTGACTGCGTCGCAACGCCGCCTCCGCTCCTGAGAAGTCGCCTCAATCCGCCACGGTGCAGACCTCAGGCCGAAAGAGGCTGCCCGACGGATGGGCGAGGGATGGCCAACATTCGCGCTGGGCCCGCCGGCTGAGGACAAGTAGTGTCCGGACCCCCGGAAACGACTTTCCCCAGCTAGGAGGGCCTTTGGCCCGAGCCCTTAGCATTCCTCTCGGTGCACTCTTCATGCTTCTGGCTTGTCCGGGTTGGATGGGTTGCAGCCCATCCACCTCGACCTCCCTCGCGCAAACCTCGGACGGCGTCACCCGCTCTCTCCCGCGCACGGGAGACGTCCTCCAGCTCGCGCCGGACAACGTCGAGGGGGAGGCGGTGGTGGACGTCCCGGGCGCTCCGGGACAGCCCAGCCTCCGCATCGTCACTGGGACAGTGAAACTCGACCTCGTCGCTCAGTCGTCGGGATTCGTCATCGGCCCCCCGGCCTGGGCCGAGGTGGTGGTGCGCTTTTCAATCTCGCCCAAATCGCCCCTCCGTGGCACCCTGAATGCGGCGAATGGCATCGCTGCCGCGGCTGGCTTTGACGCCCCGTCGTTTCCGGATTCCAGCGCCCGCATCGGCTTCAGCGTTAAGGGAGTCACCATCGAGCAGTTGCCAAGTGGTGAGATCATCTTCTTCGTACGCGTTGCCGTCCGTGGTCTCTCCAACACCACCCTGATGCGGCTCACCTACCAGGCGAACCTCCTGTGGACGCCAGGCGGCGCATTCCCCCCGGCCCAGACGCCTGCACCGGCGCCGCCCGCGACCAAGTAGTCCCTGCGGGCCCGAGCGCTGCTGCGCAGTACGCGTTCCTTGGGACTCTCTCACGCTCCGGCAAATGGCACCGTGGGGAGCAGTCGTGGCGGCTGGCGATGGCGGGTGGCTTGCTCGAAGGCGAAGGCCAGTCGCAGCAAGGTGGGCTCGCTCCAGGCCCGTCCGAAGAAGGAGAGGCCGACAGGAAGCGAGTGCACCTGTCCCATGGGCACGGTGATGCTCGGGTAGCCGGCCACAGCGGCAGGAGTGCTGCTGCTGCCACCGAAGCTATCGCCGTTCACCAGGTCAATCAGCCAGACCGGTCCCTGCGTGGGCGCCACCAGCGCATCGAGGCGGTAGCGGTCCATGGTCGCGTCAATGCCTTCCCGGCCTGCGAGACGCCGGCACAGGCCCAGCGCCTTCTTGTACGTGGCGTCGGTGAGCGGTCCTTTGCTCTGCGCTTTGTGAAACCGGTCCTGTCCGAAGAAGGGCATCTCTACGGTCGAGTGCTTGTCGTTGAAAGCGACGAGCTCGGCCAGCGAACGGGGGCCGGAACCGCCCAGCCCACGCAAGTAGGCATCCAGGTCCGCTTTGAACTCGTAGAGGAGCACCAAGTCCTCCGGCCCATCCAGGCTGGGGGCCGTGCCGATGGGAGCCGGGTCGATAAGAATGGCGCCCGCGTCCCGGAGGACCATGAAGGCCGTCTCGGCGAGCGCGTCCGCGGCCGGGCTATAGCCAAAGTAAACGGGACGAGGGACGCCAATCCGGGCACCGCGGAGTCCACCGGCGTCGAGCCCACGGGTGAAGTCGACTTCGGCCGGCCTGCCAGACTGCCGCGAGGCAGGGTCCGCTTCATCCGGGGCGGCCAGCGCACCCAGAAGGAGGGCCGCGTCGCGCACGGTGCGCGTCATGGGACCGGCGGTGTCCTGGCTGTGGGAAATGGGGATGATGCCCGAGCGGCTCACCAGCCCCACCGTCGGCTTGAGGCCCACCAGACCGCACGCCGCGGAGGGAGAGACAATCGAGCCGTCCGTCTCCGTCCCTACTGCGACCGCGCACAGGTTGGCCGCGACAGCGGCGCCCGAGCCAGAGCTGGACCCCGACGGGCTGCGGTCGAGGACGTAAGGGTTGCGGCATTGGCCCCCACGGCCACTCCATCCACTCGAGGAATGGCTCGAGCGAAAGTTCGCCCACTCGCTGAGATTCGTCTTGCCCAGCACCACCGCGCCGGCTGCACGGAGTCGGCCCACCAGGAAGGCCTCACGCGCCACCACCGTCTCGAGCAGCGCCACCGAACCGGCGGTGGTGTGCATCTTTCCCGCCGTCGCAATGTTGTCCTTGAGCAAAACCGGGATGCCGTGGAGCGGACCTCGGGTGCTCCCCGCGTGCCGCTCCGTGTCGAGGGCGACGGCTTCGGCGACCGCGTCGGGATTGGCCTCGAGCACTGCATGCAGCGTCGGGTCGAGAAGACGAATTCGCTCGAGGTACTTCTCCGTCAGCGTGCGCGCACTCTCTTCCCCGCTGTGCATGCGCCCCTGGAGCTCATCCAGAGTGGCCTCTTCGAGGGGAAACCGCTTGCCCGCATCGGCTGTTTCCGGAGCAGCGGGGCCCGAACCAGCGCTCGCCCTCGTCCCCGCGGCAACCACACCCGTGACCACACCGAGTTTCAGGAGTTCACGGCGAGAGAGCTCCGGGGACGTCGGCGGCTTGATCGGTGGGAACATGGGAAGCCCTTCATATCTCGGGTGCGTCTGCAACGACCGTCTGGTACATGTCGCGGCGTCCAACAGGGAGGTGCACCATGTCTCGTCTTCGCTCGGCTTCCGTCGTCTCGCTTGCGTTGGCTCTCTCCACCCCGGCGTTTGCGGCCGACGCAGGAAGCCCGACCGGCCCGACCGGCACTCGCGGCGATGTGTCCATGGTTCTGAAGTTCGTCGAGAAGCAGACGGTCTCGCTGGAACAAGCCATGCCACAGAAGAAATTCACCTGGCGGCCCGGCAAGGGCGTGCGGTCGGTCTCCGAGGTCTACCTTCACATAGCCGGTGGGATTTATTTCCTTCTCGGCAAAGGTGGGTACGAGACCCCAGCCGACGTCAGTGCAGTGATGCAGTCGAAGAAGTGGGAGTCCCAGACGACGAACAAGGACGAGATCAAGAAGATTCTCACGACTGCATTCGCCTTCGCGCAGAAGACCATCGCCGACACAAGCGATGCCGACCTGGAAAAGACCCTCGACTTCTTTGGCACGCAAATGACGGAACGCGCCCTCTTTATCGGCTTGGTGAGCCATTGCTCGGAACACCTCGGCCAGTCCATCGCCTACGCGCGCACCAACGGCGTCGTGCCGCCTTGGAGCAAGCCCGGTGCGAGCGACTAGTCACTTGGCTCGGCGCGCCTCGTCGCCCGCACCGCGCGCTGCCTCAATTTCACCAACCTGGCTGTTGTCCGAGAATTGAGTGGCGTCGTTCGCCGTATGGCACTTGGGCTCGAGGCCTCGGGGCGACTCCGGGCTTGCCCGCCTGGGCGCGCCTTCGGGCACGGATGCCTAATGGCTTCACCGCTGTGGTCTTCGCCATCCCGCACATCGCGAAAAGCTCGAAAGCACTTGGGCTTCGGGGATGCCCACAAGCACCGCCAGCTCGGCCAGCACCACCTCGGCCGGGGGACCAGAAGCCAATGTGAAAAGCCTTGTGAAAGGTCCCACGAGGACGAAGGCCAGCCTCTTCGATGCTAGCTGGCCTGCAAAGGGCCGGCTGGGAAAACCTGGCGTGCCATCCATTGCCAGGGCAGTCCGTACGTCAGAGGACGTGGTCCGTACACGCGCTGGCGGCCTGGAAAATGAAAGGACACCGAGGGTTAGACTAGAAGCGGCCCCGAAGCCGTTCCTTCGACGGGAGAATCTCCAGACACGTTGTCCACCAGCCGGTCAGAATCGTCTCCACGAACTCTTCCGGCAGCTTCTCCGCGCGCATCTCCTTCGCCAGGCGCGCGTGGTCGTACTCGAGCGGGATGAAGCGAAATGGCGACTCCTTGTCATCGGTGTCGAGAAACGCGTACCAGACGCAGGTCCGCCCATCGTTCGCCGGCCGGCCGAGGGCGCCCACGTTCACCAGCTGCCTCCCACTCGGCAGCCGTCGCTGCCAGTGGATGCCGGTATGGGTACAGAGCAAGACGTCCGCCGCTGCCTGGTCGCACAGCTGCTCGAGAAACGCATCGGGAGCGCTCGTCTCCCAGAGGAATTCGTTCTGTTGCCGGGGAGAGCCGTGCACGAGCGCCAGGCGCTTCCCGGCCGCGTCCACGTGGGCCAGCGATGGAAGAGCGGCCAGCCACGGTCGGTGGGCAGTGGACGTCTTCTCCAGCGTGTAGGCATAGGAGAGTCTCGCAAAGTGGTTGTCACGCGGGTCGGTGTACCCGCAACCGCAGTCCTCGCGCGCGTTCCCCACCGCGTCGTCATAGTTGCCCTGCACCGTCTCCACGTTGGCCGTACGCAAGAGCTCAATCGACCGGTCGGGGTGGGGGCCAAAGCCTCCGACGTCCCCGAGGCAGAAGAGCCGCTCCGCACCGCGCCGGGTGGCATCGGCGAGGGCCGCTTCCAGGCCCAGCCAGTTGTTGTAGATGCCGCCGAAGAATGCCGCTCGCATTGCCCAGGGAAGACCTTTCAGGTGTTGCAGCGCAGTCCATCGAGGACGCAACTCTGACAGGCCGTCCAACCGAGCCGGATGGACTTCGCCGCTTCGGCCACGCTGCCCCCGAGGCGCGCACTCGCGTCTTCCACGAGGATGGGGCAGGTGTAGACGCCGTGAGCGGTGACGCACCGTCCGCTTGCGCACAGCAGCGAGGACTCCACCGCCGGCAGGAGCGGCTCGTCTGCCAGTCTGGCCTGGTACGGATGCGTCCGCCGCTCTTCGCGGCCGATGCGCAGGAGCGGAAGGAACTTGACGCGCGCCTGCCGGATTCCCAGGCCTCGAACGAAGTCGAGAAATTCGGCCCGGGCGTCTGCCCCTTCCAGACCCACCTCGTGTTCCACCACCGTCACCACCGGGCAGAGTCCCGCCTCGCCGAGCCTCCTCAGTGCCGCGACTATTTTCTCGAACGTTCCCCTCCCCCGAACCGGGTCGTTCTGCGCCGCCGTCATGCCGTCCAGGGAGACGCGAACGTCGAGCGAGTTCCGGCTTCGCTCGAAGCTCGCGGCGAGCCAGCGCACCGTCCCTTCGTCAAGAAGGATGCCGTTGGTGACGACGGTCAGGGCAGCAACCTCCAGCCCACGCTCGACCAGCGTCCGGATGTCGGGATGCAGAAACGGCTCGCCTCCCGTGAAATAGACGTGCCGCATGCCGGCGTCGCGTCCCTGGTCGAGCGCCCGCTGGACGTCGTTCACGGACATCATTGGAATCTGCGTCGCCTTTGGCCCGCAGCTGATGAAACAGTGGCGGCAGGCGATGTTGCATAGCGTTCCGGTGACTTGGACCCACAAGGTGTCCATCCACCGGAAGGGCACCCTCGGACCGGGAGCCTCGGTGCCTCCCCCATTCCGCTCTGGGACCGAACCGCTCACGCCGCCTCCGCCGCACGAGGGACGGAATCACGCGACGACGTTACGGGCGACTGGCGGCAAACAGACTCGATGGCCACGCCGCCACCCTAACAAGAGAAGAGCGCGTACAGGTCATCGCCAAACAGGGCACCGTCCGCCAGCAGGTTTCCGCTGACGGTGGTGGCTTCGAGGTCGTCCGCACTCCAGAAGAGCGGGAGGTTTCCTACGACGGCGAAGACGAGCATCATCCTGCGGCCGAGCGCCAGCCCGCCGGCCCTCGAAGCAACACGCCGGAGGAGTGCCACGAGGCCCTTGAAGCCGCTCGGGTTTTTGCCGCCACCCACCGCCCTAGTCCGGGCGCGCGGGCCGCCCGAACAGAACAACCCGCCGAATGAGTCGACCCCTAGGTCAGCCCGCAGCAGGGTGCGGGGTGCGTTGACGAAACCGCGGTCGGTGAGCACGGGGTCATGGGAGGGATAGCTTGTGACTGCCAGCAACGCCACCAAGAGCAGGTTCACCGCGGCATCGAGGCGAACACTGCCGGTGGACAAGCTGACTGGCACTGTGCCAGGGCGAATCCACCCCGGGACCACCGTCCAGGAGCGTCACGGCGCCTCCGAACTGCAAGCGGTGGACGCCCAGAGGAGCGCATGGCTTGCCGAGGAAGGGGAGAGAGCGCCGGAGTTCAGGTCGACGGCAGCTTGACCACCGCGCGCGCTCCGCCCGGCGGCACGCTCTCGACGGTGAGCGTGCCGCCATCAGTCTCGACGTACTCCCGACTGAGGGCGAGTCCGAGGCCGGTCCCTTTCCCTGTTGGCTTGGTAGTGAAGAAGGGTTCGAAGAGGCGCGCTCGCGCTTCGGGACTCAGTCCGGAACCGCTGTCCTCCACCTCGATGCTGACCACGCCTTGGGCATGGTTCGCACTGATGCGAATCCGCCGCTCTTTCGACTCGCGCTCCCCCACCGCGTCCGCCGCGTTGATGAGCAGATTGACCAGCACCTGCACCAGCCGCCGGCGGCGGGCCAGCACTTTCGGAAGACCCTGGCCCAGATCGCGCTCGAGCTTGATGCCGCGCAGCCGTGCCGACGCCAAGAGGACCGCCTCCTCCACGACCACCCGCACGTCCGTCGCCCCAGCCTCGCCTGGGCCCTCCGAGCGGCCGAAGCGCCGTAGGTCACGGACGACGTCGGTGATTTGCTCAACGGCACGGGCGCTCTCCGTCACCGCAGCCTGCACATCACGACGGGAAACCGTCTGAATGGCCTCCGCCTCCCGCTCCAGCAACTGCAAGTTGGTCGAGAGGTAGGTGAGAGGGTTACTGATTTCATGGGCCACGCCGGCAGCCAGCCGACCGAGAAGTGCCAGCCGGTCCGATTGGGCTCGCCTTCGCTCCGACTCCGCCAGCCGTTCGGCGGCTTCGCGGCACGCGCGCTCCGAAGCGATGCGCGACTCGAACATGCGGACGTAGGCACTGGCCCCCATCGTCGAGACCGTCGTTCCGGCTACCAGAAGGGCGGTCCACACCAAGGCGGTGAAGAGCGGAGCGCCCGCCGCCAGGAGCATCGCGCCACCCAAGAGCAGCACCAAAAGGCCGATGGTCCAGACCATCGCTCGGGCGTGCGGAAGGATGAGCCCAGCAGTGAATGGCACGGCAATGAGACAGCTGAACTCGGGACTGTGGATGCCACCGCCCAGGGCGGCGATGGCGCAGATGAGCAGCGTCGAGGCGACCAGAACGGATGCCACAACCACATTGCGCCGGGCAGGTGAAACGCCGCGTGCCAGCAATGGAGCTCCGAGCAACAGAGCGGTGAGGCTCACGCGCAGCAACAACTCGAGGCCATTGAAGTGACGGAGCAGGCTTCCGGCGAGCAGACCGATGCTCAGCATCGCCCCGACCAGAAAGATGCCGCTGCGCTCGATGCGCAATGCATCTGCCTCCTCCGCCGCGACGTCCACCGGCACCCCTTCTTCGCCTCCGAGCACTGTCGTGGTCTCCAGGGGCTCCTCGACTGCGGGAAAATGTCTATGGACTGAGCATGCTGCGCCGAATTCGAGCCACCACACCGGCCAAGTCGCCCGGCGCCTTGACCGGCTCGAAGCGCGTGGTCGCCGCATCCCCGCGCGGGACGAGGAGGAAGCGCGCTGGCAGAAGCGGACGCCCATCCGCGCGCCGCAGACCCGTCGCCTCCGCAGTCACCTGCTCGAACTGGATGACCGGTTCCCCATCCACCTCCTTGCGGACGGCCCGCCAGGGCAGCGGCACCTCTCCAGCGAGCAAAGGCCCCAGCGCGAAGCTGATGTTGTTGGTGGAGATGGTGGGATGCTGGGAAGGGTCGACCTTCTCCACGAGCTGGAGTTGCCCTCGAAGCCGCACCGGGGCAGCGCCCACGTCGAGTTTCCCATCGGGGGCGCGCCGCGCCGTCACCTCGACGGTCATCGCCCCACCACCCAGCAAGTGAGCTCCCAGGACGGCTGGATCGAGCGTCGCCGCGAGGTTGTCCACATTGGAGAAATAGAGGTGGCGAACCCCAGCGGCATGGAGTGCACCCCCCACACCCGAAACAGCGAGGGCTCGAAAGACGTCGCCGTGGCCCGCCGGGGCCAGCGAGGCTGCTCCGTCCGCCTGACGAAACAGGGAACCATCCAGCCTGAGCCGCGGCAGGCTTCGCTGCTGGAAGAGATGCACGGGAATTGCTGGAGGTCGGGCTTCCAGCGCGGCGCGGATAGCCGCGTCGGTGAGGTGGGAGGTCATCAGCGCGACCGGAACCGCACGGCCGGCGCGCTCGCTCACCCGCGCCACGTCGGCGAGCTTCAAGTCGAGGAAGCTGAGACCGTCGAGCACCGTTACCAGGGCCTTCACGGCCCCCCCGAAGCGGGTGCCAGCGCCGCCGGCGACCACCAGGGCTGCGATTTGCCCTTCGCGCAGCGCTCTCTCGCCGCGCTGTGAAGCCTGCGCGTACTCCTCAGTCCCAGCGGCGGGTAGCGCGACGATGTCGCCGGGCACGAGCGGCTCGAAGTGCTCCGCGCTCGGCGCAGCGGCCAGCTCGCCGGCGCGGAATTTCCGCGTCAGCGCTTCGAGGAGCAGTCGCTCGTCGCTGGAATCCGCACCGGGCATAGAGTTCGCGGGAGAATGCCACGGGCGCGTCCCGTACGTTTGGGCAAAATCGCGTGGCCACTGCGTGGCATGGCGCCGCTGGCCTGGGCTAGAAGGCACGGGCAGACGATGGATGATGCATCGCAGCCGACGGCCTCCTCGCGCGGACTCCCCGATGCCGTCGCCAGCGCACCAGCGCGCGTGAATCTCATCGGCGAGCACACGGACTACTGCCAGGGACTGGTTCTTCCGTTCCCCCTCCTCCTCCGGACGACCGTCCAGCTCCGGCGGCGGGCGGACCAGCAGGTGGTGGCTCGCACCACGCTTGAACGCGGTGCGGAGGTGGCGTACCGCCTCGGCGACGAGCAGCCCGGCCAGGGCTGGCTGGACTACCTCCAGGGTGTCTTCGTCGGACTGCGTCGGGAGGGGCTCGTCGTCGGGGGCGTGGAACTCGACATCACATCGGACATTCCGGCGGGCGCGGGCTTGGCGTCGAGCGCGGCGCTCAGCGTCAGTCTGCTCCGGGCGCTGCGGAAGGCCTTCGAGCTCTCCCTGGACGACGTGGCACTGGCGCGTCTCGCCCAAGCCTCGGAGACAGGTTTCGTCGGAGCGCCGGTAGGACTGATGGACCCCCTTGCGGCGAGCCTCGGCACGCCCGGTGCGGCGCTCTTCATCGACACCCGCTCACTTGCCATGGAAACGCTTTGGCTACCCGAGGCAGTCGAGGTCGGCGTCCTGCATTCGGGCATTTCCCACCGAAACACGGATGGCACCTACGCCCAGCGGAGGGGTGAAGCCGAGGCAGCCGCTTTGGCGCTCGGAGTCGAGTCGTTGCGCGACGTGGGGGACACTGAGCTGGCGCGCATCGCGCGACTCCCCTCCCCGCTCGACAGGCGCGCCCGGCACGTCGTCACCGAAAACGCCCGGGTCCTGGCCTTCGTAGCGGCCCTCCGGAACGGCGACAGCACCCCCCTCGGCGCCCTGCTGGCCGCCTCCCACCGCTCCCTCCGAGACGACTATGAGGTGTCACATCCCGACGTCGACATCCTGGTGGCGCTGGCCGAGAAGGAGCCCGGCGTCCTGGGCGCCCGGATGACAGGGGCTGGCTGCGGTGGGGCCGTGCTCTTCCTTGCCACGGCGGGGCGGGCAGCCGACGTTGGCGCCGGCGTCGCGCGGCGGTACCGCGCCGCAACCGGGCGCCCCGGGGCGCTCCTCGTCCCCGGCGCTTCCGGGGACAACGGATAGAGGTGGCCGGCCCCAGCGACGCCAGGGGGACGTTCCTCACCTTTCAAAAAAGCGCCGGAGCGCGGCCCAGGGGAAGCGTAGACTCCCTCGCCACCTTGGCACCCCTCTCCCCAGGACCTCGCCCGGCTGCGCCTCCGGCCTTCCGCATCCGGCTTGCTCGCCGCGGCGACGGCGAGCACCTCGGCGCCCTCCTGCACGAATTCGGCCACCCCGGAGCCGGGGACACCGGCACCGTCCACTGGGTGCTCAGCCATCCCGAAATTGAGGTGTACGTAGCCGGGGATGCGCAAGACCGTCCCATTGGGCTGCTCTCGCTCTCCCACCGTCCGCAGCTGCGACTCTCGGGCCGCGTGGCCACCATCGACGAGTTGGTGGTCGCACCGGCCTGGCGGCGCAAGGGGGTGGCCCGGGCGCTGATGCAGCGGGCCCTCGAGCGAGCCCGAGTGCTGAGCGTGAAGCGGGTCGAGCTCCACCTTCCAAGCCTGCCGGAAGAGGCCACGGTTGCCTTCTGCACGTCACTGGAATTCCAGGACGCTGAGCTCGGCGTGGTGGTCCGCGCCCCGTGAGACGCCGGTGCCGTCCTCGCTGCGCGACGCTCTAGGACGGCTGAACCGACCGCATCAGAGCTAGGAGCCGGTGGCGGGACTCGTCGGCGACGTCGACGAAGCGCACGCCTACCGCCCTCTGGGTGGGACGCACCCAGGCCACCACGGCGTCCACCGCAAAGCGCTCGCTCCCCACCACCAGGCTGAGCGTCAGCCTGCGTCCCACCACGTAGGCCCGCCGCGTCTGCAAGCACAGCCCACCAAGCGAGAAGTCGAGGGAGTAGGCATGGAGGACGCGCGCGGCGTGGACCGCATCGGTAAAGCGGACCTCTATTCGGGTGGGGACGCGCTGCTCGCGCCGACGCTCGGACGAAGGGCCAGCGGGCCGGGGCGGGTTCAGCTCCATCGCCGGTCCACCGCGACACGTGCCGCGAGGCGCGAATTGACGCGAACGCCGCGGCGCAAGGGCCGCTGGACGGCGCGCTCTACCTGGACAATGAGTTTCCGACCGAAGACCCTCCGGAACAGAGCCGACTCATGCCCCGCATCCCACAGCTCGAGGTCCACGGGCTGTCGCGCTCGAAGCTTGACCACCACCGCGCTGGGCAGAAGACGGCCCCGCACCCGCATCACGGTTTGCCGGTGGCTGCGGTCCAAAGAGTCGGCGAGCCGAAGCAGCGTGGCCAGTTTCCGCACCACCCGTACCTCGGCCGGCTGGAGCCCGTCCATCCCGGAGTGGTTGGCGTCCGGTGCACTTCTGCGGTGGTAACGGGCGATGCGGGCCACCAGTTCACGCTCGCGGTCCCGGAGTCCAGGAATCTCCGAGTTCTGGATGAGGTAGTAGCTGTGACGGTGGTGCCGGTTGTAGCTCACCGAGTTCCCGATGTCGTGCAGCACCGCTGCCACCTCAAGCAACGGCCGGGCCGATGCCGGGAGGCGATGCAGCGGCGCCAGGTCGTCAAAGAGCTGCAGCCCGAGCCGCGTCACCTGCGTCGAATGCGCCTCGTCGAAGTGGAAGCGGCGCCCCACGAGCAAGGCCGCGTCGGCGAGGCTGTGGTCATCGGCGGGCGAGTCGATGCGCCGGACCAAATCGACGAGAATCCCGTCCCGCAGGCCACGCTGCACGGCAGTGACCGACTCCAGGCCGAGGTGCTGGACCACTGACTCGAGGATGATGGCTCCGGCGCAGATAATCTCCGCCCGTTGAGGGTCGAAGCGCTTGCGCAGCTGCGCCGACGACATCTCGGCCAGCTCCTCGACGGCCTGGGTAATTTGCCGCGCGGTCGCATGGGCAGTGCCCTCGGCGGCAGCGAAGGCCACCACCGCGTTGATGGTGCCGCTGCTGCCCAGGGCACTCCTTGGGGCACGGGCAATGCGCGCCGGGAGGGACTCGGTGAGCGCCTCCCCGGCAAACCCCCGAATGAGCTTCAGCTGCTTTCCGGTGACACCGCGGGCCGTGCCGAAAAGCTCAGTCAAGCGGACGGCGCCCAGGGCGACGCTCCACATGGCAGTGGGGTTCTCGCCCGTGGCGGCTGCCACTTCGGTCGAGCCGCCGCCGATGTCCACACACAGCGAGCGGGCCGAGGGAGGCTTGCCGCGCAAGACACCGAGGGTGGTGAGCCGGGCCTCCTCCATCCCGGAGATAACCTCCAATCGAAGGCCGGCCTCGTCCCGGGCGCGGCGGACGATGTCGTCGCGGTTCTTCGCTTCACGGAGCGCGCTGGTGGCCACCGCGCGGACCTGGGCGTGGTAGCGCCGGCAAAGCGCCCCGTAGCGGCGCAGGGTGGACAGCAGGCGGTCGGCAACCTCGCGCGGAATGGAGCCGGTCCGGAAGACGCCCTCGCCGGGCCGCACCGGATCGCGCTCGCTGTGCAGTGGCTCGAGCGAGCCATTGGCCAGGCGGCGCGCGAGCTCGAGCCTCACGGCGTTCGTCCCCACGTCGATGGCAGCGAGGACTGGCTCTGTGAGGGGGGTGCGGCGCATCGGCGGCGGGACTTTCGGGCATTATCAGGTCAGTCCGACCGTCCGCGACCCCCTCGGCTTGCCCAAGCACCACGCTGTCACCTATTCGTGACAGGAGCCGGTCGCGAGCGCCCCCAGAAACCCCCTCCCCGTGGACCCCACCGACGCCAGTCTCTTTCTCAACCGCGAACTCTCCTGGCTCGCGTTCAACGAACGTGTGCTGCGCGAGGCCACCAACCCTGGGTTGCCACTCTACGAGCGCATCAGATTCCTCGCGCTCTTCGCCGCGAACCTCGATGAGTTCTTCATGGTCCGGGTGGCTGGGCTCAAGCAGCAGCTCGCCGGGGGCGTGGTCGCGCCGGAGGCCGACGGGATGCTCCCCGCCGAGCAGCTGGCTGCCATCTCCGAGCGCGTCCACGCCCTCGTCGCCCGGCTGGGACGGCTGTGGGGGGAGGAACTCCTCCCGGCCCTCACGGCGGCCGGCGTCTCACTCCTGTCCACGACGGCACTGGACACCACCTGGAAGGCGGCGGCTCGGGAGCACTTCACCTCGGGCGTCTTCCCGGCGCTGACGCCGCTGGCGGTGGACCCGGGCCATCCCTTCCCCCACCTGCGGAACAAGTCGCTCAACATCGCCGCCGTCTTGCGCCGTCAGAACAAGCGGCGCACCCGCGGAGTCGTCCAGGAGACGGAGCTAGCGGTGGTGCCGGTCCCGAGCGTGCTGGCGCGGCTCGTGCCCCTGCCCTCCCTCTTGGGGCACTCCTACATCCTCCTCGAGGACCTCATCACGCGCTTCCTGGCAGACCTCTTTCCCGGCTTCACCGTGGAGCACGCCGCGCCGTTCCGGGTGACGCGCAACTGGGACCTGGCGGTGGATGAAGAGGAATCCGAGGACCTCCTGGCCTCCATCCAGGACGACCTCAAGCGCCGCGAACGAGGCGCGACGGTCAGGCTCGAACTCGACGCTCGGGCCTCGGATGCGCTCGAGGAGGCCCTCAAACGAGCGCTCCATCTGGGTGCGGAGGACGTCTACCGTTCCGACGCCCCGCTTCAGCTCTCGGACATGGTGGCCCTGAGCGAGCGGGACCCTCGCTCCGAGCTGCGGGTCGAGCCCTTCACCCCGGCCCTGCCTCCCCCGCTCAGGGACGTGGAGAGTCAGTTCCCGCTCTTCGCCCAGAAGGACGTGCTGCTCCACCACCCCTTCGAGTCCTTTGACCCGGTGGTGCGCTTCATCGAGGAGGCAGCGGACGACCCGGCCGTGCTGGCCATCAAGCAGACCCTCTACCGGCTCAGCGCCGAGAGCACCATCGCCCAGGCTCTGAGCCGGGCCGCCGAGAACGGGAAACAGGTGGCGGTGCTGGTGGAGCTCAAGGCGCGGCTCGACGAGGCGAACAACATCGCCTGGGCGCGCCGAATGGAGGAGGCCGGGGTGCACGTCGTCTACGGGCTGCTCGGCCTGAAGACGCACTGCAAGGTGGCGCTGGTGGTCAGGCGGGAAGCAGGGGGCATCCGCCGCTACGTCCACCTCGGCACCGGCGACTACAACAACTACACGGCTCGACAGTACACGGACGTCTCCCTCTTCACTGCCCGGGAGGAAATCGCCGATGACGTCACCGCTCTCTTCAACATGCTCACCGGGTACTCCGTGCCACCGAAGTTCAAGCGGTTGGTCGTCGCGCCCTTCAACCTCGTCGAACGCCTGCTCCAGCTGATTGAGCGCGAGGCGGACCGGGCCAAGAAGGGGGAACCGGCGCGGATAATCGCGAAGATGAACAACCTCGTGGACTCCTCCGTCATTCGCGCGCTGTACGGCGCGAGCCAGGCGGGTGTTCGCATTGACCTCATGGTGCGCGGCATCTGCTGCCTCCGGCCCGGGCTCCCCGGCATCTCGGAGAACATCCGAGTCACCTCAGTGGTGGACCGATTCCTGGAGCACGCGCGCCTCTTCGCCTTCGGCGCCCGGGAGCGCGCGGAAGTCTTTCTCACTTCTGCTGACTGGATGCCGCGCAACTTCTTTCGCCGAATTGAGGTCATGGTTCCCGTCGAGGACCCAGCCCTCCGCCAGCGCCTCCTCGACGAGGTGCTCGGTCTCGGCCTCCGCGACACAGCCAAGGCGATGGAACTCCTCGCCGATGGAAGCTACGTCCCAGTGAGTGCGCCCGCGGGCGCTCAAGGTTTCCGCAGCCAGATGGCGGCCTTGGAGCTGGTGCGGCGCCACGACGAGCCCAAGCCGGCCGATGCGCTGCTGCGCCACGCCCCTGGTCCCACCGAGACGGTCCCGACCCGGAACGTCCCGCCGGCCTGAATTCCCGTCTGTCGGCCCCCAAAGGAGCCTCCATGGCTCTGCCAAGCTACCTCGCCTCCACGAGACAACGGCTCGGTCCGCTCGCGCCCGCCTTCCGGGCGGCGGCCGCCGTGTCGGCGTGCGTGGTCACGGGCCAACTCGCGGGGCGGACAGGCGTCGGCCTGGTGATGGCCGTGGCCGCGCGGCGGGTCGTCATCGCTGATCCCGGAGGTGAACCGGCGTCGCGCGCCGCCAATATGGCCATCGCCCTGGTGGCCGGCTCCCTGGCAGGCTTCGCTGGAACTCTCGCCGGGCACTCGCTCGCACTCTCGACATTGGGGATGTTTGCCCTGGGATGGGTGGCGGGTGTGGCTCGGAGCCGGAGCGAGGCAGCCGGCCGGCTGGCCGCGTCACCGGCCGTCCTTTTCGCCCTGGCCCAGATTCTTCCGGGCGACATCCGGATTGCTGCCGAGCGTGCCCTGGCGGTGGGCATCGGCGGCGCGGTCGGCGAGGTGCTCGTCCTCGGCGCGTACCCGCGGGGATGGTACGGGCTGACGGCCCGGCGGGCCCGAACCGGCATCCGCTTCCTGTGGGGCGCCATGCTCTCCCCCGGGGCGGATGTGCGCTTCGGTTTCGTCCTCGCAGCGACGGTGTCCGCGTGTCTCCTGGTGGTAAGAGCACTGGAGCTGCCACGCGGCTACTGGGTGGTGGTCTCGGTGCTGGTGGTGCTCCGGCCCGAAGCGGCAGTGACCAGGCGGCGCGGGCTCGAGCGGGTGGCCGGCACGTTGTCCGGCTGTTTCCTGGCGGTGGGCCTGGTGTACCTAGTTCGCTCGCCGCTCGCGGCGGACTTGCTCATCTTCGTCTTGATGGTGGGCTTTTTCCGGTTCCTCCCGGTGGCGTACGGATGGAGCCTGGCGTTCTTCACTCCAGCCGTGGTGCTCGGCATTTCTCTCCTCGAGCCAGGCAACTGGCACTGGGCAGCCAACCGGGCAGTGGATGTCGCTGCCGGCACGGTCGTCGCCTTGGGGGCAGGCTTCCTCCTGGGCAGCAGACGGGCGCCGCCCCCCAGCTCCGTCGTGTAGGGTCTAGTCCCTGTTCACGCCTGACGCCCCGCTCGCCGCGCTCCTCCCAGAGTCCCCCACCGCCGACGCGGAGGAGTTGCTGTCGCGCTTCCTTCAGTACGTGTCGAACACCGGGCTCACCCTCTACCCGGCTCAGGAGGAGGCGCTCCTGGAGCTCATGGCCGGGAAAAACCTCATCCTGAATACCCCCACTGGGTCCGGCAAGTCGCTGGTGGCGACCGCACTGCATTTCAAGGCGCTTTCCGAGGGAAAGACGTCCGTCTACACGACGCCCATTAAGGCCCTGGCGAACGAGAAATTCTTCGCATTGTGTCAGCTCTTTGGTGCCTCACGCGTGGGCATGCTCACCGGGGATGCCTCCATCAACCGCTCGGCCCCGCTGCTGTGCTGTACCGCCGAGGTGCTCGCCAATATGGCTCTGCGCGAGAGCAACCCCCGCGTCGATACGGTGGTGATGGACGAGTTTCACTACTATGGGGATGCCGAGCGAGGCTGGGCCTGGCAGGTGCCGCTGCTGGCGTTGCCCCGCGCCACCTTCCTCTTGATGTCGGCCACGCTCGGCGACACCCACCACATCGAGGAGAGCCTCGCCCGCACCACGGGACGTCCGGTAGCGCGCGTGTCCAGCAACGAGCGTCCGGTACCGCTGGAGTTCTCCTACCGCGAGACGCCGCTTCACGAGACGCTCGAGGAGCTGGTGAGTGAGGGGAAGGCCCCGGTGTACCTTGTCAACTTCACCCAGCGCGCTGCGGGGGAACAGGCCCAGGCCCTGACGTCGGTAAACCTCACCACCCGCGAAGAAAAGGAGCGCCTCCGGGCCGCGCTGGAAGGCACGCGCTTCGACTCGCCCTTCGGCAAAGACATGCGCCGCTACCTCCAGGTGGGCATCGGGCTTCACCATGCGGGGCTGCTGCCCAAGTATCGGCTGGCCTGCGAGAAACTGGCGCAGACCGGACTCCTCAAGGTGGTGAGCGGCACCGACACTCTCGGCGTGGGAGTCAACATTCCCATCCGGACCGTCCTCTTCACCCAGCTGTGCAAGTACGACGGGGAAAAGACGGCGCTCCTCTCCGCTCGGGATTTTCACCAAATTGCGGGACGCGCCGGCCGAAAAGGCTTCGACGAGCGGGGCTTCGTCGCCGCTCAGGCACCAGAGCATGTGATCGAGAACCTGCGGCTGGCGCAGAAGTCCGCCGCCGGAAAGAAGGTCGTCCGCAAGCAGCCTCCACCCCGGGGCTTCGTCCCCTGGGACCGGTCCACCTTCGAAAAGCTTGTGGCCCGGCCACCGGAGCCACTCGTCTCGCGCTTCGACATCACCTTCGGGATGCTTCTCAACGTGCTGCAGGGAGAACCGGACGAGCCAGGGGGAGGCTACGGGCGTCTGGTGCGACTGACACGCGCCAGCCACGGGTCCGAGCACCAGAAGCGTCAACTGCTCCGGAAGGGGGCGATGCTTTTCCGGACGCTGCGGAAGGCCGGGCTCGTATCCACCTTCAAGCATCCCCACGCCGCCGCGGCGGCGGTGGAGATCGCCGCTGGCCTGCAGCGGGAGTTCTCGCTGCATCAGACGCTGTCGCTCTACCTGGTCGCCGTCCTTGAGTCACTCGACCCCACGTCCGCCAGTTACGCCCTTGACGTGGTGACCCTGGTGGAGTCCATCCTCGAGAATCCCGAGGTGGTGCTCCATCGGCAGCGCGACGCGCTGCGCACCATCCGCATGGCAGAGCTCAAAGCGTCGGGGGTGGAGTACTCGGAGCGACTCGCGGAACTGGAGAAGGTGGAGTACCCCAAGCCGCTGGCCGACTTCCTCTATGGCACCTTCGACAGCTTCTCGGCCCTGCACCCCTGGGTTGGCCAGGAAAACATCCACCCCAAGTCCATCGCCCGCGACATGCTCGAGCGTTTCTGTAGCTTCGCGGACTACGTGCGCGAGTACGAGCTGCAGCGCTCGGAGGGCGTACTCCTGCGCTACCTCACCGACGCCTACAAGACGCTCGTGCAAACCGTCCCCGAGTCCTACCGCACTGAGGAACTGGAGGAGCTGACTGCCGCTCTCCGCCAGGCCCTCCGGGACGTCGACAGTAGCCTGCTCGACGAGTGGGAGCGGATGCAGCTACCGCCGGGGGTTGTTCCCGACGTCCAGCGGGTTGCACAACCCGAAGCGCCTTCGCAGCGTGCGGTGG
>Ga0302325_10001020_pt1 | contig 73598 bp, 52 predicted proteins | sample Palsa_T0_2_FD_201948 | JGI IMG/M metagenome (GOLD analysis project Ga0302325, IMG submission 201948) | Peat permafrost microbial communities from Stordalen Mire near Abisko, Sweden - Palsa_T0_2 | ecosystem: Environmental > Terrestrial > Soil > Palsa > Peat permafrost | place: Sweden: Abisko...
ACGTCAAGTGGATACTCGTATTGCCGACGTACCCGATGTTCAACACTGTGTTTTTAAACAGCTGACGCTCGACGGAAACATTCCACTGCCAACTGTTCGGCGTAATACCGCGCGGATTCTTGGCAGCACTTGGCGAGACGCTCGGGTTCGACAGAGCAGGTGCAACTTCGAACGTTCGCGGTGTCTGTGCATCGATGACGAAAGGCGCCGTGAAAGCGAGCCCTTCGTCGAGGCCAACTATTTCCCGTTGGAAGAACTGGCCCACACCGACACGCACGGCCGTCTTTCCATCGCCTCTCACGTCCCACGCGACGCCGATACGAGGCGCGATGTCATGGTTGTTGTTGTTGACCAAAGCGCGATTCGGGCCCGGCGTACCGGCTGAGAGCGGCAATGGAATCCCAAGCGTGGACAGGAACGCGGCTTCTTTGGTGCATGGCGACGTTCCCGGTACGACTACCACGCCGTTGCAGGCGTCCGACGGAAACGCAGCAGCTCTCGATGCGCTCCAGTCCGCCAGGCTAAAGTTGGCCCAAGCGTTGTCTCCCGAATATGGCTCCCGGTAGAAGGACCAGCGGAATCCATAGTCCACCGTCAGGTTCTTCTTGAGCTTCCAGGAATCGCCGAGATACCACTCGAAGTCGTGCCAGTTGACCATCGCGAACGGGTTGGCTGTCTTTTCAGAAGTGTCGGAATTGAAACTCTGCCCGGGGATAAGAATGTTTGCGAGCAAGTTGCCGGTGGAATACAAAGCCGAATAGCTGTTCGGATCGAAGAACGGACGATCGTTCGGGCCCTCGCCGTTTTCGATCTTGGCGTTCGTGCTGAAAAATACGCCCGCCTTGATGATGTGATTGCCCATCACCTTGGTCAGGTTATCTTGAACCGTATAGAGGTCCTCGTGGTTGCCGTAAGGAGGGATGGCCCAGATATTCTGGCCGCTGCCGTACGGACCCAATCCTCCCCAGCCGATCTGCGGGATGGCTTCTCCCAGTTTGAGCGAAGACGGCCACGCCGTCGGTACTAAAGCATCGATTTGACTCGCCAAAGTCGGGTTAGAGCCGGCAAAAGCGGTAATGATGGCATTGTGTCCGTAGCCGAACTCGACGTCATTGACCAGCGAATTGGTAATGGTGGAACTCAGCCTGGCCATGACGCTCTTGGACGGCTGGCTCCAATTGGCACCGAGCGCCGGAAAGATTGCATCACCCCAGAATTCGTTTGAATTTGGAAACGGGTTGGTCCAGGAATCGTTTGTCCACCGAACGGTTATCCTGTTCCGTTTGGTAACATCGTAATCGCCGCGCACGTTCCATTCGCTCCAGTTCTGACTGTTTCTCTGCGATTGCGCCCAGTTATTTTGGTTTCCTGTGGCCCCCGCGATGTTGGGCGTCGGATAAAATGACGCGTATAACAGGCCGACCGGATCGGGGTTTGCAATCTGCTCGGGATTGCCCGCCGCTTGAAATTGAGCAGGAATGATTGGAACGTTCGCCAAGCAACTCGTGTTTGTGAAGTTTCCCTGTTCCTCGGCAAGCGTCGGAACGCAAGCCGCTACCGCATTTCCCTGGATTTGGCGGTTCCACTCCTGATTCCACCAGATGAAGAGCTTGTTCTTGATGATTGGGCCGCTGGCGTTGTAGCCCCAGTCGTTACGGCGGAGTTCCGCTTTGTTCAAACCGTCCTTATTCGAGAAAAAGTCATTGGCGGCCAGGGCGTCATTCCGGCCACTGTAGAAAACGCCGCCGTGAAACTGGTTGGTTCCCGACTTCGTGGTGAGGCTGATGATTGCGCCCGACGCCTGGCCGTACTCCGGGCCGTAGGAATTGCGCAGCAGTTTGAATTCAGCAATCGTATCAACTGACGGATAAACCAAAATCGTGCGGCCCGAACCAACGTCATTGTTGTTCACGCCGTCAACCAGGAACAAGTTGTTGTTGTATGGGTTGCCGTTCACGGAGAAATCGGCACCGCCTGCCAGACCCTTGTCGAGGTGGTCGAATGAGTTGGCAGTTGATACGCCCGGCGACAGAGTGACCAGGTTCATGAAGTTTTCGCCGTTGAGTGGTAGTTCGCGTACCTGCGTGCCTTCGACGACTTCGCCAACCACCGCACTGGTCGTCGCAACCTCAACTGCGTTCGCTTCGACTACGATCTTCTCGCTCTGGGTGCCCACTTGAAGCGTGACATTCACTACAGTGGCAGTTGAAACGTGGACGACGACGTTTTGCTCGACTTCTTCTTTGAAGTTCCCCTGCGAGAAGTGAACTTCGTACGTGCCGAGCGGCAATTGTTCGAGCGCGAATGCCCCGAGGTCGCTCGTCTTCGCCGTAAATGTCTCGTTGGTGCCCTTGTTGATCGCCGTGACCGTGGCGCCGGCGATGGATGCTCCGCTCGGATCGCTGACGATACCCGTGATCGAACCGTTGTAGTTCTGCGCGCGCGTGGCGAGCGGCGCCACCAGCAGCGCAAGCAGCAGGATGCAGAAGAAAGCGCGGATCATCGTCCAAGCGTGATTCGAATTAATTTTCTCAGTTCGAACAGTCATCGCACACACCTCGCCGGAGATTTTTTCCGCCCTAACCCGAAGAAGAATCGCCCATTCAAGATTTGAGTTGTTACAGCACCCCGGAGCGGGTTGCATCGATCCCGAATTCGCAAGAATCGACAGCCTTCAGACCCACCCCAACGAAATAATCAATTTCTACTAGTAGAGTATCTAAACTTTGCGGAGTTGCTTGTCAAGAGAAATAATGATATTGCGGCGTAAAATAATGATATTCTAGTGCTAGGGCGGAACCGCTGTGGTCACCTTTCGTCAGCGGGGCCGGGCCCCTAAGCGCAACATTCAATAAGTAAACGTTTACTTCGGGCGGTGTGTGCTATATTCTCACGCGCTATTTGAGCTTGGACCGCGCGCTGCTCGGTGCTTCGACGGGGATGAGGGACAATGCCCTTTCGATTGAATAGTTTACGAGCAACCCCGCGCTAGACAACGAACTCATTGGGAGCACGTAGAATGGCTTCTGACGCCAGGAAAAAGAAGCCCGCCACTCGAAAAGAGTCCAGGGTCACCCTCAAAACTCTCGCGCAGCATCTCGGACTGACACCGGGAACGGTCTCGGCCGCGCTCAATGATTCTGCGGCAGCTCGCTCGCTCCCCGGCCACACCAAGCAGCGCATTCTCGAAGCTGCCCGCGAATTCAATTACCGGCCGAATTACTTCGCTCAATCCCTGCGCCTCCGCCGCACATACACTATTGGAGTGATCGCCGAAGAGATCGGCGACGCCTACGGCGCGATGATCATCAGTGGCGCCGAAGACTATTTGCGAAAAAACAACTATTTTTTCCTCACGGTCTGCCACCGTCACGACCCAAAAGTTCTGCAGACTTACTCGCAACTTCTTTTGGCCCGCGGCGTCGAGGGCTTCATCACCACGGACACTTCCGTTTCGGCGCCGCTCGGGCGTCCGACCGTCGCAGTTTCAGGACACGAGCGCGTTGACGGCGTCACAAATATTATTTTGGACCACAAGCTCGCCGCGCGTCTCGCGCTCACTCATCTTGCGGAGCTCGGCCACGAAGAAATTGCATTTCTGAAGGGACACCGGCTCAGTTCTGATTCCGCCACGCGTTGGGAAGCGATCTGTGAAGTCGCCGCTGAATTGGGCATTCGGATTCGGCCGGAACTCACCATCCAGATCGACAGCACCGTATCCACTCCGCATCTGGGCTATCCGTACGCCAAGGAGTTGCTCGCGCGACGCCAGCCGTTTACCGCGCTTTTCGCCTATAACGACGTGTCCGCGATTGGCGCGATGTGGGCGTTCCGCGAGTCGGGATTACGGATTCCCGACGACATCTCGGTGGTGGGATTTGACGATATTCCCGCGGCTTCGTTTGCGGATCCGGCCTTGACCACGGTCCGCCAACCGCTCGAGCGTATGGGAGAGATCGCCGCCAAGACGCTCGTGCAACAGATTGAAGGCATCGCCGATTCTACCCATCAGATTGTAGTCGAGCCGGAATTTATCGTGCGTGCTTCCACCGGGCCCGCCCCCTCGTTATTCGGAAAGTCCGCTGCGGCTTCCACCGCCGTCAATCGAAGCTAGAACATTCCTGCGGCGCTAGAGCGCCCGATCAAGGACGAAACTTTTCCCGGAGCGCTAGAGCGCTCCTTCCCCCGCATACATAAATGATGTCCGGGGACTACAGAATAAATGCGGGGCTCCCACCCATTGCGGAGATCCCGCCGTTTGTCGAACGAATCTGAGTTCACGCTCGCCGGTGGGAAGGCTGAACTTAAAGGCGCTGAACGAGATTGATTTTGTTAGGCTTGAATCCTTACACTGGCCGCGAGTGCCCTGAAGGTGTGCGTTTCTGGAGTGCGGACTGAATTGTTTCGCATCATCTCTATTTCAATTTTGTCGATTGCGGCATTCGCGGGCATGTTCCTCGTTCCGGCATTTCTCGCGTGTCCTCCGGCGTTCGCGCAACTCTCCACATCCGATCATCTCGGTGAACCTGGCTTCTGGCCTACTCAGAACGTGGCGTCTCGAGATCAATTTGCCGGCGCCGCTGTATGCGCGAATTGCCACGCCGCGAAAACCGCCTCGCAGAAATTGACGTCGATGGCCCGCGCATCCCTCCACGCCGACGACTCCGTGATCCTTCACTCCCATCCGAAAATGAATTTCGCTGTCGGCGATTATCACTACGAGATTAAGACGGGCGCGAAAGAAAGTTCGTACTCCGTCGCCGATGGAACTGGGGGATCGAACACAATCAGCGCCACCCTGCTTTGGGCATTTGGCATTGGCAGAGTGGCACAATCCTATTTGTTTAAGAAAGACGATGGGAATTTCTACGAATCCCGCGTAACTTATTTCACGACTTTGCAAAATCTGGATTTCACTCCGGCGCGCGCTCTGGCTTCGCCGAAAGATGTCGCGGAGGCAATGTACCGCCCGGTGCCGTCAGCCGAGATCGTTCGCTGCTTCGGGTGCCACACGACGGCCTCCACAATCGGCGGCCAGTTCGATGAAAAAAATCTCGTTCTCGGCGTTAGTTGTGAAGCGTGTCACGGGCCCGGGGTGAAGCACGTCGCAGCCATGCAAGCCGCTGCGTTGGCCGGAACCACCGAAAATTCCGCGGGAACGATTGTCAATCCGGCTCGACTTAATCCAGTGGACATGGTCGATTTCTGCGGCGCTTGCCACGGGACGTGGTGGGATGTGAAATTTTCCGGCGGCAAAGGCGTTACCACTGCTCGATCGGCGCCCTTTCGCCTTGAGGAAAGTAAATGCTGGGGCAAAGGCGATGCGCGATTAACTTGCATCGCCTGCCACGATCCTCACGAAGAAGTGCGAACCGATCCAACTTCGTATGACCGCCCATGCCTCTCCTGCCATCCCGCATCCGGCACGTCGAAAACGGCGGCGACTCATCCGTCCGCACATCCTGCCGGCACGAAGGACTGCGTGACGTGCCACATGCCGAAAGTCTACGACCCCGACATGCACTACAAATTTACCGACCATCGGATTCGGATTGCCCGGGAAGGCGAGGCATATCCCGAATAGCGGGTGTTGGAACGAGGAAGACGCGGCGCGGAAATGACAGCGAGAAGCGCGCTCTTCAATTCTCTTGGACTGCCACAGGTCGAGAGCCTCGAAGCGCGTAGAACAAAATATATAGGTAGCAAATCGCCGGTAAAATGAACGCGTGATGTATTCCGATCCGATCCGCCAGCACGCCCTGCAGCTCCGGCAGAATTGCTCCGCCAACGATGGCCATCACGAGAACGCCCGAGCCATCCCCGGTCAGCGGCCCGAGCTTGGCGATGCCCAGCGTGAAAATGCTCGGGAACATTACGGAATTAAACAGCCCGACCGCGATGATGGTCCACATGGCGACGTGGCCGAGCGTCAGCATCGACGCGCAAACCAGCAAGCACGCGGCAATCGCGGCCACGGCTAAAACGGTTCCCGTTCGAACTTTCTGCAAGATGGCCGAGCCAATGAATCTTCCGACCATCGCGCCGCCCCAGTAGTAGGTCACGTAGCGCGCCGCTGTGATCTCCGTCAAATTTCCAATTTCCGGTTGCCCCAGATAATTGATGAGCAGGCTTCCGATCGAAACTTCCGCGCCGACATACACGAAAATCCCGATCGCACCGTAGACGAGTTGCCGGTACTTCCATAGGCTGGCCTTCGGCGCATTGCCACCGTGACGTTCCGCCTCCGGAATTGCGGGCAGATTGTAACGCCCGATCACGATCGCCACGGCGATGAGAACCACCGCGATGATCAGATAAGGAAGCTTCACTGTGGCAGCTTCCTGCAAGCGGTAGGTTTGAATTGCAGCGGCCGGCATCTGGCGGATTTCATCCATCGTCTTGGGGTTCGCAGTCAGAATCATCACGCCGCCCAGGTAAGGCCCGATCGTCGTCCCCAGTGAATTGAAGGCTTGCGTCAGATTCAGCCGGCTCGAGGCAGTTTCGGGCGGGCCCAAGACAGCTACGTATGGATTTGCGGCCACCTGTAGCGCGGTGATTCCGGCGGCGAGAACCATCAGTGCGCCGAGAAACAACGGATACGATGGAACGCTCGCCGCGGGAATGAAAAGCAGCGCGCCGAGGCTCATGGTCAATAAACCGCCGACCATCGTCTTCTTGTACCCGATCGTGTCGATTACTTTCGCTGAAGGAAGGGAGAAGATGAAGTACGCCGAAAAGAACGCGAACTGAATCAACATCACTTTCGTGTAATTCAGATCGAAGGTGGCTTTCAGGCGCGGGACCAGAATGTCGTTGAGAACAGTGATGAAGCCCCAAAAAAAGAAGAGCATCGTCACGACGATCAGCGCGGCTCGATCGGTGTGCGCGGGCTGATATCCGGATGACGCTGGTTGCTTACCTGTGCTGACGATCGTCAATAAGGATTTTTTATCGCCGCCTGGATTGTAGATATCCACGCCCGGAAGCGGCGATTCCGCCCAGATGATGCCATAGAAGAGTCTCGCGACAATAAGGATTTTCTCTCATGAGTTTCATGCCGGGTATCTCACCGCGCAATCCGCGCTCGAATGGCTTTGCTTCAAGGGTGGCTCGACGCTGAAGGAAATCCCGTACGGAAAAGGCCGAGTATTTTGGGCCGCCTATCCAATGGAATTGGCCGAGTCCAACGGCCCCGCGACCGAACTTTGCAAATATGTTGCCGATCGCGGCGGCTACGCAACTCCGACATCTCAAAAATACAACCCGAGCGTTCTCCCGCGGAAAAAACCTGCGGCCGACGTTCGAAACTCGCAAGTTAGGGTTTGAGCGTAAGAAAGGTCACGCCGTAGCCGCCGAGCGTGATCGTTATTTGTGGAGTAAATGACACTGCGACGGCAGACGGCCCGGTCACGATGTTGGTATTCGCGTCCAGTGTGAGCGTCGTGGCGCTCGAAAATGTTCCGAGAGCCGAAACGTCCACAACGACCGTCCGAGGATCGCCCGTGCCATTGTTGTCGCTCGCGGCATGAACGGCGCGGTCCGCAACCATGACAACGACCGAGCCGTCGCCATTCTTCGTCGCGAGAACTTCGACGGTTGACGTGTCCGTCGCGGTGAGAGCGAGGATGCTGGGCGGTGTCGCGGACGGGAACATTTGTCCCAGCGCTTGATCCACCCAATAACTCAGATAGATGCTCCCGGAGTCAAAACTCACTTCCCCGAATTGCTGATCGGCATCGTAATCCCAGTGATAGAGGGCCTGATTGCCGGCTTTGCCGAGCTGCGAAAAAACATACGGCCGCCAAGCGGCGAAAAACGCGCTCGTGCCGCGGTCATCGGTAACGAAAGTCTGGCCGGGATTGCAGGCGCTCATCCCATTTCCGGCGTCGTAATCCGCGTTCACATTATTTTCCGTCACCCATACCGGAACGGCAGCGAGATCAGCGCGCGTCTGCAACTCCTGATAAAAATAGCTGACATCGCTCACAAATCCAGGGATGGTTCCGAAGAGTTGGGTGTCGGTGTCCGTCTGATCGCAAGAGGAATAAAAATGCGTGGAAACGATGTTCACTTGCGCATTCACTCCGCCCTCGCTCGGGGCGGCCACAAACGTCGGCAAATTGTTTCGAGGATCGCCATCTCCCGAATCGAAATCGGAAAGCTCCAAAGCGGAAAATTTGATCGTCGGATCAACGGCCAGCATTGCCGGAACAACGGCGTTATAAAGTTGGACGTAGTCGGCCGGGGTCAGTCCGTTGATGTTGTACTCATTGAAAATGCCCCACCAGGTGATCTTATTTGTGCTTGGTGACACGAAGAGCTGGCCGCCCCAGGTGAATCCGCCGGTGTTGTAATACCTGACGAGGTTGGCGCTGTAGGCCACGAATTCGTTCAGATTCGCCATGTCGAACTGCCCGTTCGCATTATTCATGAACGCCGGAGCTACCGCGATTTGAAATTCCGGGCTGTGATCCCCGGCGCTCAGCACCGGCTGCACGACGGCATCGAGAATGGCGAAATCCCAGTCAGTCGCCTGCTGCGGATTCGAGTTGGCAATCATCGGAACGGCCTGGGAAACTCCCTGCAGGCGAATGTGCTGAGGGCCTAGCGTATTCAGCGGCGTGACACTCGGATAATTCATAAAGAAGGTGTAATCCCACTCGGCGGGCTGAAAGGAGGTGGACATAAATTGCTGGAGAGTGCCGTTCACTCCTTGATTGGGAGCGACGGAATTGGACACGGCCACCGAAACGGCGATGACTACCGAAAGATTTTGTGTAACAGAAGAACTGCCCGACGTTGCGGTCACGCTCGCCGCGTAAGTGCCGGCGAGGGTGGCGACGCTACTGGTTAAGATAATGCTTCCGGCTGTCGTGCCGCTAGGCTGAGTGATTTGAGCGGTCGTGCCATTCGGCAAGCCGTTCACTGCGACGGTTGCCGCGCTCGAATTTCCGGTAACGGTCGCAGAAATTGTCGCCGGCGTTCCGTTCTGTTGCGCCACGATCGTGCTGCTCGATAACGAAAGATTCAAACCGCCCGGCTGCCCGCCGCCAGATCCACCGGTGCCGCTGCCACTGCTACCGCCGCCACAACCAGCAGCTAGCAAGCAAATCGCGGCTAGGCACGACAACATCGCCCCACCATGAAGAAACCGGCGAAATTTCATCCGCACTTTCCTCGCATCGGACGAGCGTTTATTCACCAAATGAACCTTTCCCGCTGTTCCTATTCCCACTTCCCTTTGCCTTCCACAATCGAAATGTAACGATTGATCGGCAAATCCGTGAAGCGCTCAACGGCGCCGCTGGGCTGCGGCCACTTCACTTCCAGCGAATCAATCTTCGAACGCTGCCCGATCCCTAGCACAACGCGCGGATCATGAGATGACAGGAAGCTCCCGCCTCCAACCTTCATCCGGTTGCGCTTCAAATCGCCCGCCTGATAAGTGATTCGCGCGCCGATCGCATCGGGATTCGACCTGCGGCCGAGCAGCCGGACGCCCAACCAATGATTCCCCTTCCCAAGGTTGTTACGCAATAGAACTGGGGCACCGTCGTTGTTACTGATGAGCACGTCCACGGCACCATCATTATTGAAGTCGCCGATGGCCAAGCCGCGTGCCGCAAACGACTTCGAAAATACAGGGCCGCTTTGCGCGCTCACATCCGTGAAAGATTTCCCGTCATTTCGAAACAGCAATAGCGGTTCTCGGTAAGTCACCTGCCGCGAGAATTCGCCGACTAGATCATCGGGATGTCCGTTCGCAAGCATCAAATCGAGATTCCCATCATTGTCGTAATCGAAAAACTTCAAGCCCCATCCGCTCATCCAGCGCGTCGCCATGCCGATACCCATCGGCATCGCCACATCATCGAACGTTCCATCTCCATTATTTTTGTAGAGAGAGAAAATTTCCTCGTCGATATTCGCGACGAACAAGTCCATCCAGCCGTCCTCATTGAAATCGGCCGAGTCAACGCCCATTCCCGAGCGCGCTCTCCCCGCATCGCTATAGCCAACATCGGCAGCAAGTCCCATTTCCTCAAATCGTCCGCCGCGATTCACAAACAAAAAATTCGCTAGCGTGTCGTTCGAGACGAAGAGATCCATACGCCCGTCATTATTGATATCCGTCGCCACAACTCCCCAGGCCTTGCCCAAATGCGCGGCAATTCCCGATTCCCTGCTGACGTCCGTGAAAGTGCCGTCGCCATTGTTGTGAAAGAGCCAGCTCGGGCGCGGCTTGTAAATCCGGGGGATGCAGTAATGATGCGTGCCATCGTTATCCACGCCGCATGGGAGAGATTTGTCGAATTCGGCGAACTGGCAAACGAAGAGATCGAGGCGGCCGTCGTTATCGTAATCGAACCATACGGCGCTCGAACTCCATCCCGGTGCGGCCACGCCGGCTTTTTCCGTGACGTCGCTGAATGTCCCATCGCGATTGTTATGGAAAAGTACGCTGCGCCCGAACTGCGTCACGTACAGATCGGGAAATCCGTCGCCGTCGAAGTCTCCCGCCGCGACTCCGAAGCCGTAGCCGCCGCATCCGACGCCCGCTCGCGCAGTAACATCCGTGAAAGTGCCGTCACGATTGTTGTGGTAGAGCGCATTCCGCAGCGGACGTGGAGGAGTGTAGAAATCGGATTGGCCGCTGTTGACCAAATAGATGTCCATCCAGCCGTCGTTGTCGTAATCGAAAAACGCGCAGCCCGCGCCACCCGTCTCCGGAAGATATTTTTCGGCGGACTTGCCCGCCGTGTGCACCCATGTAATACCGCTGGACGCGGCAGGAATTTCCTCGAAAGGAAATTGCGGAGATGCCGAGAGCGCGCCGAGAAAAGGAAATTTTCGAAGTCCCGCGATTGCAGGCAACGCGCCGAGCTGTTGAAGGAATCGGCGGCGCGAAAACAATTGAGAGAGCCCCGATGACAATTCCTGAAGTTTCCGCCGCCGCATCCCCGAAACAATACCACGGCGCAGAAATAACGATTATCTTCGAGTTGTTCTTGCTTCGCGGCGCGGCCTCGAGCCACAGCCTGTGTTATTCTGCGAATCTGCTGGACGGATTAGATTCACGTATGCGTATCCATCGGCTTCGTCATCTCTATCAGGGTTTCGTCATCGTGCTTCTGTTTCTCGTCTTTATTCCGTCTTCCCTTTTCGCGCAGGCTGATTCGCAGGTGCCCGAACAGAGTCCGGGAGATGGCTTCGACGATATCGCAAAATCAGCCGCCGCAGCACGCGACGCGAACAACATTGACGTAGCCGTTCAGAATTACCAGCGGGCGGTCGCAATTCGCCCGGATTGGCAGGAGGGCTGGTGGTATCTTGGGACTCTTCAATACGACGCCAACCACTACCCGGAAGCGATTGCGGCTCTGCAGAAACTTGTGCTACTGGAGCCGCGGATAGGTCCTGCGTGGGCATTTCTCGGTCTCAGCGAATTTGAAACCAAGGATTATGAGAACGCGCTCGCGCATCTCGAACGAGCGCAGGCGATTGGCACCGGCGATGACGCGGATCTCGCGCGCGTTTCGACATATCATCTTGCCCTCCTGCAAATTCACGCAGGCGAATTCGAACGCGCGACGACTCTCCTTGGTTCGGAGTTCGGACAAGCCGGGATTCCGAAGCAAGCCAAGGCCGCGCTGGGCCTCGCGTTGCTTCGCGTCCCGCTCTTGCCGGAGGAAGTGAATCCATCCAAAGATGCTTTGATTGAAGCGGCCGGCGACGTTGCGGCGATTGTGCTGCAGCAAGACGCGGCGAAAGCTATAGACGCATTGCAGGTGTTCGTGAAGGAGTTCCCCGGGACTCCCTATTTGCATTACGCCTATGGTCTCGCGCTCGCTTCGGCGTCTCAGAATCAAGAAGCGCTGATCGAGCAGCGGAAGGAATCTGAAATTTCTCCACGTAGCCCGCTACCTCAAGTGGAAATCAGTTCGCTCGAGATTTTTTTGCAGCATCCGGAGGCAGCGCTGAGCGCTGCGCAAAAAGCAGTGAGTCTCGCGCCGAATTCTCCCGCGGCGCATCGCGCGCTCGCGCAAAGCCTGGCGGCGCTCGGCAAACATCAGGATGCGGCGCGCGAAACGCAAGCGGCAGAAACACTTTCGCCCGAGAGGCCGCAACCGGACGAAACCATCATTCAGCTTTACCGCCTCCATTCGGCCACCGAGGCTCCAGCAAACGGCGAGCTTTGGAAACTCGCGATGCTCGACTATTCATCCGGGAAATTCTCGGAAGCAATTTCGACTTTGAAAACCTGGGTGGTCGATCATCCGGATGACGGAACGGCGTGGGCGGTGATGGGCCTCTCGGAATTTGAGATCAAGGATTTCGACAATGCACTGATCCATTTGCAGCGCGGGCAACAGCTCGGCCTCAAAGGTAGTGCGGAGGCAATTCAACTTGCGCGATATCGCCTCGCCGGTTTGCTCAATCGGACAAGCCAGTTCGACCGCGCCCTGGAACTGCTCGCGCACGAAGACACTTCTGGGCCTCTGGCCGAGGGAATCAAAATAACGCGCGGGATGTCGCTGCTTCGAATTCCCATGCTACCGGAAGAAATGCAAGCGCCGGAAACGCCGTTGCTGGAATCGGCCGGTGAGATCGCCGCACTCATGCAACAGAGCAAATACGACGATGCGTTCGCGAAATTTCAACCGCTTCTAAAAGACCATTTCGGCACGCCGTTTCTTCACTTCACGTTTGGTACGGCCCTCGCCGTTCTTTCCCGATACGATGCGGCCGAGGAACAAATGAAATTGGAAATAAAAATCTCGCCGAAGAGCGAACTGCCCTGGGTCAGCTTAGCTTCCATCGAGCTTCGCGAACATCGGGCCGCAGAAGCGGCTGGCTTTGCGCAGCAAGCACTCAATCTCGCTCCGAATTCCGCTGAAGCTCACTATTTGCTCGGACGCGCCCAGCTTGACCTCAGTCACACGGACCTCGCCATCCACGAACTGGAAGCAGCAAGCAAGATTGCGCCGACCAGTCCTGAGATTCACTTCAATTTGGCGAAGGCGTATGCGAAAGTTAACCAACCGGAAAAAGCGGATGCGGAGCGCGCGATTTTCGTGCGATTGAATGCGCTGTCGGAGCAGCAGCGCGGATTGAACGGCAATCAAAATTACACCGGTCCGCGCGACGCGACCGGACTTTCCATTCCGCTGTCAGGTGATAGCGGCGGCACTGCGGAGAAGCCGAACTAGACGTGACGCATCAATTAGCTCGTCGCTCGCTCGCGAATTTCCTTGGCGATCTTTTCGATCTGCTTCGCCTGCTTGATGATCGATACCGGCAGCGTTGAATTCAAATTCGTGGATTCGACCTGTTGCTTCAGTTCCGTCGCCATCTCAAAAAGTTTGTCGACATCCGCTTTGACAATTTTTTGATTTTCCTGCGCGATCATCCTCGCCTTGTCGTTCCCCTGCCCGACGCCCGCATTGTCGAGGCCTGCAGGAGCGTCCTGGTTCTTGGGAGCGTTCGGCGAAGGAATGGGCTGGGGGGGCGACATGGTATGTTGCTGCGGACGAGGTTGGATGACGAACATGCCCGCGACGCCGGCTATACCCATCAACAAGTTCCTTCTGGATTCCTGCATGATCCCTCCCGAAGTCTGCCGCGATCCGGGTTTTCCGAAGGGGCGTTCTCTGGGCATATTACGCGCGCCGGCACATAAAGACTAGTCGAAGTTGACTCCCGCCCTCAACGTGACATGCGTGACGTGAATCGCGGCCTCCCAAAAGTCCATACAAGTTCGTGAAATGGCTCTAACTCTCCTCTTTACTAGAATAACGATTTTCTATAGCATCCCTCGGGCTTCGTCAAAAAGCCTTTGCGCTGACCATCAGTTCTCGTCGCACGCACATTTCACGGAGGCTTCCATGCGGACGCACTTGCGGCGGCAAATTCTCCTGCTTTCTTCCTTGCTCTCCGTGGCATCGTTGCTGTGCGCGACGCCGCCGGCCTTTTGTGGCGACGATATTCCGAAAGCCGCCTGGCAGCGTCCAATCGGATTGCCAGTGACTGATCCCGGCACGAAAAAGCCGACCCTCGATCCCCAGCACATTGACGATGGATTTTGGCAAGGCGCGCCGGTGGGAGGATTTGGAGCCGGTACTTTTTCGCGGACCTATCGAGGGGATTTCGCCCGCTGGCACATGAAACCCGGAATACACAAGTATCAGACGGTGTATGCAAATCAGTTCTCGATGTTTCAGCAGCAAGAAGGCTCGGGCGGCGGCTCTGCGCAGGTTTTATTCACCGATCATCCGCGCGACGGCGAACTGGGCAGTTGGAAGTGGGACTATCCGGTGGGCGCGGGAAACTACTACGCTCTCTACCCGCGGTCGTGGTTCGACTATCGGTCGCCGCAATTTCCCGCGCACGTTGTGGTCGAGCAATTTTCTCCGATCATCCCCAATGACTATCGCGAATCGAGTTATCCGGTGGCCATCTATCGTTGGAACGCCGACAACCCGACAAATAAAACGATCACAGTGTCCGTGATGCTCTCCTGGAGCAACATGCTCGGTTGGTTCCGAACGTACTCGCGCAACTTGAGCAACTCGCTGAGCCAGGGTGATTTTAATCGCTCGCAGAGTGAACCGCTTGGCTCCGGAAACACGATGAAAGGCATCGTGTTTGACCGTCACCGCGCGGGAGACGCTAAAAACGAATGGGACGGGCAGTTCGCGATTGCCGCGATCGAATCGCCCGGCGTGGAAGTGACTTATCACACCACGTTCATTCCAGACGGGGGCGGGGCGGAGCTATGGAAGCCATTTTCGAAGGATGGAAAGCTCGCAAACAGCGACCTCTCGTGGACCAGCACCGGAGAGCTTCTCGCAGGCGCCATCGCCGTGCGCTTCACGCTGAAGCCCGGCGAAAAACGCATCGTGCCAATGGTGATTTCCTGGGACCTTCCTGTCGAGCAATTCGGTTCCGGGCGACAGTGGTACCGCCGCTATACCGATTTTTACGGAACGAATGGACAGAACGCATGGGCGATTGCGCGAGATGGACTGCAGAATTCCGAAAAATGGTGCGATGAAATTGAGGCCTGGCAAAATCCATATGTTACTGATGAGAGCAAGCCTCTCTGGTATCGCGGCATGCTATTCAACGAGCTCTACACTTTGACCGACGGTGGCTCGGCGTGGGGCCGGCCGGTTGGATCGGATCCGAAAGCGGCGCCGAGTTTCGCGTTTATGGAGTGCTTTGATTACCCGTACTACAACACGCTCGACGTGCTTTTTTACGGATCGGTTCCGCTGCTGAAGTTCTGGCCTGACATTGACAAGCAGGTGCTTCGTCAATTCGCGGAGGTGGTTCCGCGCGAATATTCCGATCAGCAAACTTGGGATTGGAAAATGCAACACACTCGCGCCGCCGCATTCAAAATGCGTAAGGCAAAAGGTGCGCTCCCTCACGACTTGGGATCGCCTTTTGAAGATCCGTTTTATTTGCCGAACGCTTACAACTGGCAGGACTCGAACGGCTGGAAGGATTTGAATCCGAAATTCGTGTTGATGATTTATCGCGACTTCGCGCTCACCGGCAGGAAGGACACGACATTTCTGCGCGACACGTGGCCGGCCGTGAAGGAAGCCATGGCGTATCTTCAGCAATTCGACGGCGGCAGCGGCATCCCGGAGAGCACAGGGGATCCCGATCAGACGTACGACGAGTGGGTGGTCAACGGCGTGAGCGCATACTCCGGCGGATTGTGGCTGGCGGCGCTGCGGGCATCGGAAGAAATTGCGCAGACGGTCGGGGATACCACGTCTGCTTCGCAATATCACAATCAATTCGACAAAGCGCAGAAGGCGTACATCGCGAAACTTTGGAATGGCGATTATTTTAATTACGACACGGGCACCGAGTTCAAGACCAACGTACAGGCTGATCAGCTTGCGGGACAATGGTATGCGGGGATGACTGGCCTCGGCGATTTGGTTCCTCGCGAGATGCAATTGAAGGCGTTGAAAAAAATCTTTGACTTGAATGTGATGAAATTCGGCGGCGGAAATTTTGGCGCAGTGAATGGTATCGCCGCCGATGGGTCGCTGCTTCACAGCAACGAACAAGTGGAAGAAGTGTGGGTGGGCACGACATTCAGCGTAGCGGCGCTGATGCTCGACGACGGGATGAAAGACGAAGCATACCGAACGGCATGGGGCCTTTACCACACATCGTACGAGACGAAAGGATATTGGTTCCGCACGCCGGAAGCGTGGGACATCCACGGCAACTATCGCGCGTCAATGTATATGCGTCCGGCGGCAATTTGGGCGATGGAAATGACGATGCCGAAGCGAACAACAACGGCCGTGGCTGAAATTCACGCGCAGAAGTGAGCCCAAAGTTTGTGGCGGCGCATTGCTGCATTGTAGCGCAACATTAGCGCGATAAAATGGTAGTGAAGGCGTACCCTAACTCGGCCGAAAGCTGCCAAAGTTGTATGCAATCGTGGCCATCGCGGCTAATCGGCTAAGAGCGGCAGAAGACCGATCATCACCACGCACGAGATGAGGGGAAGCACCAATCCGGCCCTCAGATTTCCCGTTTGCGTGGAGACAAAGCCTACGGCCCAGGGCATCGTCGCCCCACCGAACGCCGCGAAAAGGAACATTCCGCTCGCGGCGCGCTTCATCCGTTCGCCGAAGTGCCGAACGAGGCTGGCAACGAGCAGCGGATAGATACTCGCGAGCCCGAAGCCGCTCAAAATTATCCAGACCGCGGCTTCGCGGAACGTTGAGACCCACAGCAACGCCCCATTGCAAATTCCCGCCAGAAGAATCCCAGCGAGCAGCACGGATTTCTCGCGCATCCGGCGAAGGATCAGCGGCGCGAGTCCGCGACCCGCGAGAATTCCGGCCCAGAACAGCATTGGCGCGAGTTCCCAGCGGCTTGCCGCGCTCGTTCCCATTCGTTTTGCGAACGCAGCGATCCATCCGCTGAGCGAAGTTTCGGTGCCGATGTACAAAAAAATCAGCGCTGCCAGCACCGAGACGATCTGAATCGGAACTTTTGGATTGGCTCCTGAAACGGGCGCGTCGGGAATTTCTTGAGAACGCGGCTCGATATCCATGAGCGCAAGCGAGGCTGCGATGATTGCCGCGAATCCCGCTACGGCGAAAAGAAAAATCGGGAACCAGCCGCCGCGGTACGCCAGAAGCACGAGTCCCGGGCACGCGATCGCGCCGATTCCCCACGCCAAGTTTGCGATGTTGAGAGCGGATGCCCGGTTTGGCCCCGCGACGTCCGCTACCCAGAGATTCGTGCCGGAGAGAGTTAATCCCAAGCCGTAGCCGAAGAGCGCCGCCGCTCCCAGGGCGGCAAGCTCACTTCCGGAATTGAGCGCGGCGATTCCAACGGCGATGAAAGCGAAGCCGATCGCGAGAGTGGTGCCGTAGCCGCGCCGCGTAATCAAAATACTGAGCGACAGAATGCCCGCGACGTTCCCGATGAATTGCATCGTGAAGAACAGGCCGGCGTGCTCATCACTTAAGGACCAGCGCGCAATCAAGATCGGAAGAATCGGCCCAAGCAGAGTGGTGACAATTCCGGCGAGTACGAATCCGGCGTGGATCACCGTGTTGGCGGCTCGCTGGGGCCCATCAGATATTTCGCGTCGGATGTCGTTCATTGGCGGACACATTGTAGCCGCAGATTCAAGCGAATCAACGTGAGGCGCCGCGCGAGCTATCGTGTACGTGAATTATCTCTGATTTTCTCGAGAACGTTCCCGCATGTCTGTCGAGTCCTCCACCTGATGCGCGCAGCGGCGATTTCGGCGGGACCTTCGAACGTACTCTGGGTAACAAAATGGCCCAGCTCATGCGGAACGCACCACAGAGCCGTATACGAGTCCAGAAATACGCGGGAAGAGAGGTAAATTCTTCCGCTTGCGAGTATGGAAAAGGCGAACTTGGTCCTGTGGGCGTGAAAGGCATCTCGCGATTGCAAGAACTTGTGGTGCTCGAGGATGACAAAGGTCATCGGCCGAGCGGAACTTGGGAGCGCACGGAGCTCGCCGCTTGACACCTCGGCGACGCAAGACACGAACTGTTTCTGTCGTTCGGTACCGCCAATGACGACGACGTCTCCAGCCAGCGTCGCGCTTGGCACGAACAAGAACCAAAGAAGGACTAGAGACCGAATACCCACCCAAAAAGAGAATTGTTGCCGGTAGTCCACGGAGGGCCTCCTCGCCACGATTTCGCGGGTTGCAGAGAATTCCGTTTAGTCCGGGAAGCCTCACCCCACGATCAGCGTTGGCGGGGAGTTTTGCGCGAAGAACGCTACGCGCTCAATGGAAGGGGTCTGTAACTCTCGGGAGATGTGGCTAACATCTTACGACGCTGAACGCAAACAACTTAGAGGTTCATATAGCAGCGCGGCTTCACGGTTTCTTTTGGGTGCAGTGATACACTTGCATCCGCTCGGGAGGAGTTGTGCAGCCGCCAATCTTCCGCTTTGGGACTTTTGAGCTTCACCCACGTTCAGGAGAACTCCGCAAACAGGGAATGAAAATCCGGCTCCAGGGGCAGCCGGTGGAAATTCTTGCGCTGTTGTTACAGCGACCAGGCGAGACCGTGACCAGGGAGGAGCTGCAAAAGAAACTATGGCCGGGCGACACCTTCGTGGATTTTGAGCAGGGCCTGAATAACGCCATCAAACGGCTCCGGGCGGCGCTGGACGACAATGCCGGCAGCCCTCATTTCATCGAAACTCTACCCCGTCATGGCTATCGTTTCATCGGAACGGTGAATGGTGCCGAGCCGGCTACCACAGTGCCAGCGAAACCAGTCCGCGGCCGGCGAGCCATCATCTGGCTTGCAGGTTTCGGCGCACTGGCCGTCATTGCGGTCGTAGCTATCCTAGTGGGTTTCGATGGGCATGCCTGGCGCGACCGGCTGTTCGTGCATGCAACAAAACCGCGGATCCAAGCGCTAGCAGTGCTGCCACTGGCAAATTTATCCGGCGATGCTGAACAGGAGTACTTTGCCGACGGCATGACCGAAGAGCTGACTATTGAGCTTGGTAAAGCCAGTGCGGCGCGCGTGATCTCGCGCCAATCCATCATGCAGTACAAGGGCAGCAAGAAGCCGCTGCAAGAGATTGCCCAGGAGCTCAACGTGGATGCAATTTTGGAAGGTGCGGTCGAGCGCTCGGGCAATCGCGTTCGAGTCGGCATCCGTCTCTACCAGATCTCTCCTGAGCGCCAACTCTGGGCCAAGCAATTCGATGGGGACATCCGCGACGTACTGAGGCTTCAGGATGACATAGCGCGCGGGGTCTCCGATGAAATCCAGATCAACCTGACATCGCAGGAGCGTGCTCAATTCGCGAGCGCTCGCTCCGTGGACCCGGAAGCGCACGACGATTACCTGCGCGGCCGGCTCCAAATGGCCCAACTATTCGATCCTACGGACCGTTCCGCGGACCCGGATGCCAACGGTGACCACGTTCAGTTAGCGATTGGCTATTTCAAGCAAGCCATCGAAAGGGAACCGGCGTACGGACAGGCCTACGCTGGACTGGCCGACGCGTACGTTGCGCTGGCGAGTCCTGCAGTAGGCATTAATCCCCCGAAACAGATCTTGCCCGAGGCAAAAGCGGCTGCAACAAAGGCGCTGGAACTCGATACCTCCCTTGGAGAAGCTCATTTCGCTATCGCCCAAATCATCGAGCTGTACGACTGGAATTGGTCCGAAGCAGAAAAGGAGTATGGGATCGCGCTCGAGCTGAATCCCAACTTTGCCGACGCCCATCTGCAGTACGGGCGATTTCTGCAAGCTATGGGACGTAACGACGAAGCCGTAAACCAGATGAAATATGCTGTTGAATTGGACCCGTTCGATATACAGACTCGCGTAACCGTTGCATACGTGACCTATTCATCCCGTCAGTACGATCTGGCGATTCAGCAATTTGAAACGATACATGACGATCTTGGTCTGGGATGGGCGTACCGTGAGAAGAAGATGTATCCAGAGGCTATCGTGGCTCTACAAAGAACCCTAGCTGAGTCGCGGCGGGACACGACTGTTCTCGCGAGTCTGGCGGATGTCTATGGGCTTGCCGGGAGGAAGGGCGAAGCGCTGAAGTTGATCAGCGAGTTGAAAGAGAGAGCCGGGCGGCACTATGTCTCCAGCTTTCTCTTCGCTGAGGCATACGGTGATCTCGGCGACAAAGGGCAAGCGCTGGCGTGGCTGGAGCGCGCTTACGAAGATCGCGATCAATGGATGGTCTTTATTGCCTCGTATCCGGGCTTGGATCCCTTGCGTTCCGAGCCGCGCTTTCAGGCGCTGCTGCGCCGTATGAACTTGACGCCGTGGCCAGGGCGGGGTGGTTCACCCTAAATTTGAATTGGAATGGCGTATGGCCAATGAACCCTAACCGTTACATACGCTGGTTTAAGTTAGTGTCGGTTTTTCTTGTGCATCAACTGTAGGCACATGGGGCGTCGCATTCTTCGCGTATTACCTTGGCAGCGCAGTATTCGAACTTCTCGGCCTGTTCGGTCGCGCTTACTCTATGCGCCCCGTCCATTGGATTTTGACCGAGACTCCGTTCTTTCCAATACAAATAGTCGTCGGTCTGTATCTAGGATGGCTGTTTAGCTGTCATTTTAAGCAACGACCCATGCTTTGGGTATGGGTCTTGCCTTTTCTAGTCCTGCTATACGCCCTGGCTACATTCAGAGACGGGTCGTCGTCCGCATTAGACCAAACGACCGGGCGTCTATCGCACTATTTTGGGTGGGGTTGCCGACCAAAAGATCGATGCCTCGATCAGTTGCTGGTCACAATGCCCTTTTACGCAGCCGTGGCTTATTCCGTTGGAGCGCGGCTGGCTCTCATTTCGGCGGAGCCGCGTCATTGACTTCGCGCAACACCGATAACAGCATTAGAGGGATTCAACGAACCCGTTGAAGAGTCATTGAATTGCCGAAGACGGAGACGTTTAGGGCGTCGCCTACCAGAGAGTAGTGCCAGATCGCTGTAGCATTGGGTGCGCCGCCGTGCGCGGCAGCATCTGGATAGCGCAACGTTATCTGATCTTTGTCGAACGTATAGGTGCAGGCACCGCCAACTTCGCGGCGGTTTAAATTGTATCGGGCGGAACAATTTCCGTTCGGGAGGAATTCGACAACGTAGCTGCCGTCAGCGCTTCGCCACTTTCCCACGATTCCGCTCTGTGGAGCCGGAGCCAGTCCGCACCCCGCAAGAAAGAACGCGCTCTGAAGAATGAGGGCTAGCAGGAGATTTGAGACGGTCGCTAACTTCATCATCGCACCTCGGCGAGATTACTTCAGCTTGGCGTATTCGGCTTTAGCTTGCTGGAGGATGGGGATGTCGGGGTCGGCATCTTTCCAGAGCGCGAAGAAGTCTTGATACGCGGTGCGAGCGCCGGCGGCGTCGCCCGCTTCCGCGCGCGCCCGCGCCAACCCGAGATGCGCCAGCGCCCCAGACCAGCAGTTCCACACGATCCCGCGGTGATCGAGCAGCTTCTGGAATTCCGCCGCCGCCGCGGTTCCCTGCTTCGCTTGCAGGTAAGCTTCTCCGCGCAAGTACACTTGATACACGCACGAGTTGTTTAGACTCCCGACGATCTCTCCAAGCTCGTAAGGCGCGGCGGGCTGAAGCAGTTCGACGGCCTTCGATCCATTTCCGCGGCCGAGTTCAATTTGCGCATTGATCGTCGGAATCCACGCGGACTGAAGAATCGTATTCACCGGGTAGCTCTTATTCAAGGAATCGGCCACCGCGCGGGCTCGTGCCGCGTCACCGCTTCGCGCAAAGACTACTCCGGCAAGAACCTGGGCGTCCCGGCTGTCGGGCGACAACGCAACAGCTGTTGCGGCCTCGTCGTGCGCATTTTTCTCGTAGCCGTAAACCGCTTCTCGCAATCCGCCGAAAACCTGCCAGAGCGCGCCGACCTCTTTCGAGCCGTCCGCCGATGCCGTTTCGGTGGCTCGCTTGGAAAACTCACGAGCCTTCTTTAAGTGGCCGCCGTACGCTTCCGTGTCCGCCTCCATTGCCTGCATAACGTCATCAATACCGGGCTTGCCGGCCGCCCACTCGACCTCTTTGCGCATCGTTGCCGCGTCGTCTCGAAGAAACGCGAGGCCGTAAATGGATTGGCGCATGAAGGCGTCAACCGATTTCTTGGCCTCGGCTTCGTTGAATACGGTCTGCGCTTCGTCCAGATGATTCAGGGAAATGTAGGTGGCGGCAAGATCTCCGCTGATGATTATGTTGTCCGGCTCAAGCCGAAGCGCTTCACGGAATTCCGGCACGGACTGCTCATATTGGCCCATTTCGGTGTACTCAACGCCGAGGTCTAGGTGCGCCTGAGCATCACGTGGGTACGTCTGAATCCAATCCTTGTAGCTCTCGACAGACTTCTCCAGCTCTCCCACGCCGATGTCGTAGTAGAACGTCGCGATATGCAGCTTTTCGCGTTGCGTTACGCGGTCGCGAAGCTCGAACGCCTTGGTGATTTCGCTCTTCGAGAGTGATATCTGATTGAGATCGTATTCGGCAATGGCCAGATTCGCGTGGGCCATCGCAAAATTGGGATCGAGCTCGATGGCGCGCCGGAATTCGGTGGCGCCCTCGAGAACGCCCTTCTCGCGCCGCGCCTTCACTCCGAGACTGAAAAGCTTCAGCGCCTCGAGCGAGTTCGTCGTCGCCTGATCGAGCGGGGCGTCGAATTTCTGAATCGAAGCGAGCGATTCGCCCAATTTTCCTCGCAGCTTCGAGGCCGTGTCGCTCAGCGTAGCCAGCAGCTTCTCTTTGCCGTTCGTCTGCGCCTGCTCGCGCGCCACGGCGTCGCCGGTGTTGCAATTGAACGCATCGAGCGAAACTACATACTGATTGCCAAGACCCGCGATCGATCCCGCCACATAGACTTTTCCGCCTGCCCGCTCGCAAATCTCTTTCGTAACATCTTTCGTTAAATGCTCTTCTGGCGTCCGGCCCATTAGCCGCAGCGTCTCACTCACCTTCTCTTCCGAGAGAATGTTCAGGAAGGGTGACTGACCGAGGTCCACCGCCAGCGCTTCCTTCAGCGTCGGACCGTCGAACACGGGTTCGCCCGTGGTGTTCGCGAAATCCGCGAGAACGATGGTGTCCTTCTCCGTGAGAATCGGCGCGCGGTGAAAATAGAAATAGCCGCCCACCACAAGCGCGAGAATAATCGCGGCCGCCGCGGCCGGAACCATCCATTTCGGACGCGCTGCATCCTTAGGCGTGGCCGTGGCGGACGCCGCAGCAACGGACGGCGATGATCCTGCCGCTCCGCTCGCCACCGTAGATATTTTCGCCGAGCTGCCCGCGCCTTCCTTCGCCGGCGTAATTCCCGTCCCGCTGCCGGCCGGGAGTGCGCCGCCGGATTCCGCGATCGCGCGGCCGGCGTCGATGTCGCGCTTTAGGCGCTGTAAATCCGTACGTATATCCGCGGCGCTCTGATAGCGCATTGCGCGATCCTTCTCGATCGCCTTGCTGATGATTTCCTCGAGTTTCTGCGGTACGGCGGGATTGAGCTGGCTCGGCGGTGTCGGCGGGCGATTCAAAATGCCATCGGTGATGATGCCGGAAGTTTTCCCCGGATAGGCGAGTTGCCCCGTTGCCATCTCGTAGACGACGAGCCCGAACGAAAACAAATCCGTTCGCGCGTCCACTTCATCGCCGCGCACCTGCTCGGGCGACATATACGCCACCGTGCCCATCGCCGTGCCCGGCGTAGTGAGAAGTTCCGGGGCCACGTGGGGAGAATCCATCGAGGTGACCGTATCGCCCTCGAGATCAGTTTTCCGGTCGGCCATCAGCTTAGCCAATCCAAAATCGAGAATCTTTGCGTGGCCGCGCCGCGTGATGAAAATATTCGCCGGCTTGATGTCGCGGTGAACGATTCCCTCGGAGTGCGCCGCGTCGAGCGCATCCGAAATTTGTACGCCGATATCGAGCACCTGCTCGACCGGCAGCGCCTTGTTCTCGATCCTGTGCTTCAGCGTTTGGCCATCGAGAAACTCCATGGCGATGAACGACTGGCCGTCCACTTCGTCCACGTCGTAAATCGTGCAGATGTTGGGATGATTCAGGGCAGACGCCGCGCGCGCTTCGCGGCGAAAGCGTTCGAGAGCCTGGCGGTCCGCGGCAAGATTTTCCGGCAGGAATTTCAGCGCGACGAAGCGGCCGAGCTTCGTGTCTTCAGCCTTAAATACGACGCCCATTCCGCCGCCGCCGATTTTCTCGACGATGCGATAGTGGGAAATCGTCCGGCCAGACAGCGGGAAAGATTCAGCCATCGCCGCGAATCTTATGCTGGCCGTTCGACCAAGTCAACGCGCCGCAGAGCGTTCACAATTCGGTCACCGAGATTCGCCCAGTTAGAAGAATTCGAGTGAACCAGCGCTGACAGCAACGCATGATTTACGGCAGCGGGATGCGGTAGAGATTGCGGCGGGTGGTTTCTTGAACGTAGGCGTATACGGATATGCTCACTGCAGAGCTGACGAGATGCGGGATTGCTGCCGCAGGTTTCGCGTTGGTGATGTCCTCGATGCGAGCGATTCCACCAGCGGGCAGCTTCGGAATGTCCGTGCCGTGCCGAAGGGGGAACACATAGGTATTTCCTCCGCTACTGATGTTGTAATCGACGAGAAACAATTCTCCGCGAACGTTCCACTGGGTCACGCAGTACTCTCCGCACAGAGGCACGGGCTCGCCCCCAGCCAAGGGATACGCTTTTGTTGAGACTGTGTGCTCCGGATCGGCCGCCTGCGCAGCTGCAACAGCCCACTGACCGTCGGGAGATATTGCGACCAAGTCGAAAACGGGTTCGGGGCTTATCTTTTGGCGATCGGTTCCGTCTGATTTCACGCGATACAAGTAATTTGTTCCGCCTTCATCGACGGCACGAAAAACCAGATCGCCGTCCGGCAGGAAAAAAGGCGAATCCTCATTTGCGGAGGCGCCGACGCGGACAGATGCTGAAGGCCGATTCGCGGAGGAAACGATACGCAAGGGTGACGAACGGCGATTCGCCGGCGCGACCCACAAACCGGAACGCCCGTCCTCACCTGTCATTGCAAAGGCGATTTGTTTTCCATCCTGAGAAACCGAGTAGCCGTCCATCGAATAACCTGGCAGAAGCCTCTCGGTCTTTCCGCTAGCCAGTTCCCTTTTCCAGAGTTCGAACCCCGTTGTCTGGCCATTGGCCATCAAAAAATAGAGCTTCGTTCCATCGGGCGAAAATGAAGGCTCCATTGCAGCGCCTTCCGATGAGACTTGATGATCGCCGTCGTGGTCGTGAAACCAGACCGTCGTGTCAACTGAACCGACAGCGGTGACGAATGATTTTCCATCCGGAGCCATGGCAATGCCTGCCTCGCTCGTAGGGCCGTTAGTCACCTGCTCCGGCTGGCCATCCGGGAATTGCTGGCGCCAAATATGAAGGCCGGCGCCGTAGGCGGCACTAAGGTAAACGAATTTGCCGTCAGGAGACCAGGCACCCGCGTAACAAGTGCTGTCGGCCGGGCCAACGATGCGAGGTTCTCCGCCGCCGGAGAACGGGACGACGCGGCACTGAACTAATTGGCCTCGATTGTCCATTTCAACGACGAGGACCCAGTGGCCGTCGGGAGAAAGATAGGAATGGTGGGCCATGCTGCGCCCGCCGGAAGGCGAGTAAACATCGCGACTCTGCCCGCGTGCTTGATCGGTGGTCACTACTACCATGTGCAAACCGTCCCTGATCTCGGAGAAAAGCAGCCCCTTTCCATCGGCAATCCAAGTGAGTGAGGAAGCGTTGGGAAGCATCAAATGTGGTTCGACGCCTCCGACGACTGGCACTTCCCATGTATCCCACGGTATGGCCGTGCCATAAACAATTCGAGAACTATCGGGAGAAAAAGCGGGACTTATTTTCTGCGTTGAGTCGTGGGTGAGTTGAACCGGCTCGCCATCAGGCAGAAATTTGACGTAAACCTGCCCGGGCCCAAAGAAAGCGTCGTTTCCGCGGATGAAGGCGAGCATGCGGCCATCGGGAGAGAGAGTTGGATAGACGGCGGAATCCGTGAAAAACGTTAATTGCTCCCAATTGTTGCCGACGGAAGCGTTCTGGCGGGAATGACGAATGAAAAAGTAACCCGCAAACGCCGCGATCAACGTCAGGGCGATGGCGGCTGCGACAAGCGGGAGCGCGAATCGCCGGATCGCGGGACGCACCGGTGAGATTGCCGCGGCGGATGCGCGAGTTGAATCTGAATCGCGCTTTAGGCGCTGCAAATCGATTCGAATGTCGGCGGCGTTCTGATAGCGCAGCTTGCGATCCTTCTCGAGCGCCTTGTTGATGATCTCTTCCAATTTTGGAGACACGCCGGGATTCAGCCGCACTGGAGCGACTGGCGCGCTGTTGAGGATCGCGCCGGAAATCGCGCCGGAGGTCTCGCCGCGAAACGGCCGAACGCCTGTCACCATCTCGTACATCACGGCACCGAGCGAAAACAAATCCGTTCGCGCGTCCATTTCTTCACCGCGCACTTGTTCGGGGGACATGTATGCGATGGTGCCCATCACCGTACCAATGTGAGTGAGTTGATCCACGTCGCTCGCCGTAGGCATCGACGAAATATTTGCGCCGCCTACCGCGGGTGACAGCTTTGCCAGACCGAAATCCAAAACCTTGGCGTGACCGCGCTCGGTAATGAAGATGTTGGCGGGCTTGATGTCACGGTGGACGATGCCTTTGGCATGGGCCGCATCGAGCGCGTCGGAGATTTCGGAACTTAGCTCCAGCACTCGATCGAGGGGCAACGGCTTTCCGGAAATGCGATCCTTGAGGGTCTGGCCGTCGAGAAACTCCATGGCGATGAATTCCCGGCCGCCGTCTTCGCCAACGTCGTAGATTGTGCAAATATTCGGATGATTGAGAGCGGAGGCTGCTTTCGCTTCACGCTGGAAGCGTTCGAGCGCGTGCGCGTCGTGGGACAAATCGTCCGGAAGGAACTTCAAAGCAACGATTCGGCCGAGCTTCGTATCCTCGGCCTTGAATACGATGCCCATTCCGCCGCCACCGATCTTCTCCACGATGAGGTAGTGCGAAATCGTACGTCCAACAAGTGGCGAAGAATCAGGCATGGCCGCGAATCTTATGCCGGCCGTTCGGTCAAGTCAACGCGCCGAGGCGCGATGTCCCTGGGAGGTGAAAATGTCCGGCTTACTTATACGACGTAGAAACGATCACTTTTCCAGGAGCCGGAAGGCTCGATGGACGAGGAGCCGATCGAAGCGAACTAGTGGGAACCGGAAGCGGGTGGCGCCGCGGGCTTTTCTGGATACAATCGCTCAAATTCCGGGTCGCCGTGAAGCAGTGCAAGCTCCGCGTCGCGGCGCGCCCAGACGGCGTCGTGAAAGCCAGCTTCCCAGGCCTTGCGCAAGGCGTCCAGCGCTTCCGGCTTCCTATTCAGACTGCAATAGGCGCAAGCCGCATTGTAGAGAATCGAGGCTTCGTTGGCGCGCAACGTGAGAGCCAAGTTGAGTTCGCGCATGGCGTCTTCCTCGCGTCCCAACGTGGCGAAGTAGGCCCCTAGCAGAACGCGCGCGCGCGGATCCTCGGGTACTTGTTTCAGATGATTTTCGAGTACCGCCGTACTTCGCTGTGTCATGTCGCGCCAGGCATCGTTTTTTCCTAACACGGCAAGAGAGTTCAGGATGGGGACATAAACGTTGTAGTCCTCTCCGCTTGCTTCAATCGCGGATTCAGCAACGTCTACGACTTCCTGGTAACGTCCTGCAGTAAACAGCGAGCGGCAGAGCAGATAATACGCTCCTTCGCAGTCGCGCCTGCGCTCGATGGCCTTCCTGACCATGCGCACGGCTTCGTCATGCAGTTCGGCGGCGTAGAGGACCCAAGCTTGGCTCACCTGCACTTCCGGCAAATCCCAGCGCAAAGCCACGGCCTTCCCGGAAGCCTCGCGCGCGCGTTCCACCCATACTTGCTCGCGGCTGAAATTGCAGTAGAACATGGCGCAGGCATTGGCGCAGGCTGCGTATGCCAGCGCGAAACTCGGGTCCATGGCCACTGCGTTTTCGAACATTTGCAGCGCGAACTCAAGATCCTGCCGTGTCTGCCGCCGCGCGTATCGTTTGCCACGAAGGTAGAGATCGTAGGCTTGCAGGTTTTCCGTGGGCTTTACGGCCAGGGCCTCGAGCTCCTGAGGAGAGAGAGTCACGCGCAGAGCCTCGGCGATTTTGCGGGCGATTTCGTCCTGCACTTCGAAGACGTCTTTCATTTCGCGGTCGAAGCGCTCCGACCAGACGGGAAAATCGGTGCGCGTGTCCACGAGCTGGGCGTTGATGCGCAGCCGCGCGCCGGCGCGGCGCAGCGTTCCGGTGAGAACGTAGGCCGCGCCGAGTTGCTGGCCGATTTGCGCGGGAGTCACTGACTTGTCGCGAAAAGCCAGAACTGTGGCGCGGGAAAAAGTGTTCAGCCCGCGGATTTTGGAGAGTTCGGTGAGAACGTCTTCGGTGATGCCGTCGCGCAGATATTCATCTTCCTTCGAGCCGCCCTGATTTTCGAAATAGAGGACGGCAACTGACTTTTGTTGAGCTGCCGGCGCGTGCACCCCAGAAGCCGAATCGCCCTTGTCGGCGGCGTGCCGGCGGCTGGATTCGATGTCGCGCTTGAATCGCTGCAAATCAGCATGCATTTCCGCTGCGCTCTGGTAGCGCAGCTTCCGATTCTTTTCGAGCGCTTTGCCGATGATCCGTTCGAGTTCTGCCGGGACGTCGGAATTCAGCCGGACCGGCGCAACCGGCGATCCCTCGAGGATGGCGTTGGTGACGACACCCGAAGTCTCGCCCCGGAACGGCAAAACGCCGGTCAACATCTCGTAAAGGACCACGCCGAACGAGAACAGGTCGGTGCGTATGTCGAGTTCTTCGCCTCGCACTTGCTCCGGCGACATGTAAGCGACTGTGCCGATGGCTGTGCCGGGACTGGTGAGCATGGCCGCCACGGCATCTACGGTCGCCGCGGCTGACTCAGTCGAGACGCCGCGTGCCTGGATGAGTTTTGCGAGACCGAAGTCGAGAATCTTCACCTGTTCCCGCTTGGTGAGAAAAATGTTCGCGGGCTTGATGTCGCGGTGAACGATTCCCTCGGCGTGCGCAGCGTCGAGTGCGTCGGCAATCTGCGCCGCAACTTCCAGCGCTTCCTCGACGGGAAGCGACTTACCCGAGATGCGATGTTTGAGCGTCTGGCCCTTCATCAGCTCCATGGCAAGGAAGGGGCGGCCATCGTGCTGGCCGATTTCGTAAATGGTGCAAATGTTGGGATGATTCAAGGCGGAGGCAGCGCGGGCCTCACGCTGGAAGCGCTCAAGTGCCTGACGGTCGTTGGCCACGTCGTCCGGCAGGAATTTCAGCGCGACGTGACGGCCAAGGCTTTCGTCCTCGGCCTCATACACGACGCCCATCCCGCCGCCACCGAGTTTTTCGAGCACGCGATAGTGGGAGATCGTTCGTCCGGAGAGTGGAGAGGAATCGGGCATGCACGCGAATGTTATGCTGCGCCCAACGGCAAGTCAACAAAGGCGAACTTCTTACGCGCCAGCGTTGGCAAAGCATTTGAGTTTTGAAAACTCGTGCGGCTGGCGGTTGCGAACGTGATTTACCCTCGCGATGACGCGATTAACTTTATTGACGGAAAAGAAGAATCGATTGGGGATCACACATCGAAAGTCCGGTTAACTCCTCAAGGAGTGGACCAGGTCTCCGCGGCTAGCAACGGCAGATCGTTCAGCCAATCTTCCTGTTTTAGACCCACCGGATAAATCACGTGCGCGAGATTGTCTTTGGTGTAGGCCAAAACGAATGCCGAATGGCCTACTTCATAATTATGGTTGCCATCCGGGCGCATGGCGCCTTTCTTAGCTACCGGAAGATTGGCGGCCACTTGTGCCGCGGCGATGGCGTCTTCGGTGCCCGTGAGGCCGATGAAATGCCTATCAAAATGATCGAGGTAGGTGCGCAGCACCTGCGGCGTATCGCGGCCGGGATCGGTGGTGACAAAAACCACCTTGAATTGGCCGGCTGTAGCCGTCGGCAGTTTCCGCAACGCATCCGCGATCATGTGCATCTGCATCGGGCACATATCCGGACAGTGAGTATAACCGAAAAAAAGAAGCGTGACGTATCCCTCAGTTTTGCCGTGAAAATCAAACGCCGTTCCAGAGGTATCCGTGAGCGTGAATTTTGGTTTTGGTAACGGTGGAGTAACCAACCCGCCGTGATAGTTGGATTTGACGGGCGCGGCGGGCTCGGGCGCCTTTGAAGACGCCTGAGCCCACACGCCGGTGACCGCCGCTGCCCATAAGAGAAGGCCGAAAAGGCAGCGTCTTGAGAATTGGGCTCTCATAAAGTGCCCATTGCCGGCGTCGTGCGTGTTAGTGCACGACGACTGTGCCGAACATGCCGTCTATATCATGCAGTGCACAGTGATAGGGAAAAACCCCTGCGACATTGAACGTAACGCGAAAGCGGGTCGTCCCGGGAGACGATTGCCCGCGTCCGGCCAAATCTTCCGGCGCTGCTTGCAGAAACCCGGTGTTGACACCGGTGGTATCGGTGGTGTTTCCAAAATCACTGGCCGAGTTTACCGTCGCACCGAGCGCGCCGTCTGCTTCCTGAGTCACGTTGACCAGCGCCATATCGTTGTCAAGGGTATCGGTCGATCCCGACGTTATCGTATGCGGTTCAGTCGGATCTATATTCGTGAATTCGACCGTGTCTCCCTTGTGGATAAAGATCGTTTGCGGGAAAAAGCGCACAATGGCCAGGTACTGCCGCCCTCCGCCAGTGGCCACCAGGTCGCCGGTCATGAGCACCTCATTTTCGGCACGCGGAACATTCCTTAGCTCTTCGACGGCGTTAAATGTGCGGCTGAGAATGTTGTTCGCCTCGGCGCGGGCCTGGTTGTCATAGTCCGACTGCGTGAAGGGCAAAGATGCCGCATAAAACGGTGAGGACGGATCCGTGCTGAGAACGTGTACGGTTCCGTACATATTGGTGTGAAGCAGACAAACGAATTTATAGTTTCCGGCCGCGGGGAACGTCACCGTAAAGGTTGAGGGGGCTGTGCCACTATTCAATCCGGCGCTGGAAACGCAAGCAGTCCCGTCGTAGGTGGCAGTGCCGCCGTTATAGGGGTTAGGGCTGGGACATTGACTCCCGAAATAGAAAGGCGGGCCGATTGGTGGTCCGGATGGCGGCCCGAATGGCGGCGGCGGCGCTGGACGTGTCTGTCCCGGCTCCAAAAAAGTAACTGTGTGCGGTTCGTTCTTCGGCTGCCATGTCCATTGGATGCTGTCGCCCGCGTAGATCCAAACTTCGTTCGGCAGGAAAGCGTCGGCCTGATTGGCTTGGTGGTTGCTCTCCGCTCCCACCTTCAAAGACCATTGCCAGGCACTTGCCGGCTGGGGGGTGAGAAGAAATGTCAGCAGCAGGAGCAAGCCGACGATAAGTGGAATGTGAACTTGACCGAGTTTCGCAAAAACGACTTTGAAGGTCTGGATCATGAGTCTTCTCCTTTCGGATTGTGTAAGCGGAATCTTCTTCAGCCTTCGGAATCGGCGGGGAGCGCGTTCCTGGGGAAGAGACTCTACCATTTCGAGCTTTGGCTAACAAGTGGATTGAGAAGAACGAAGGAAAAATGCAGGCCGAAAGGTTCAAAGCTACGTTTGATCAAAATAGACGCCTCAACTCTTTGAGTTCTGGGGTCAATTTTTCGATGCTGGGATGATTTTGTAATGCGAGCTAGTGAGAACCGGAGGCGGGCGGTGTCGCGGGCTTTTCGGGGTAGAGGCGCTCGAAGTCTGGGTCGCCGTGAAGAATGGCAAGCTCGGGGTCGCGGCGCGCCCATACGGAATCGTGAAAACCGGCCTCCCAGGCTTTGCGCAACGCATCGAGAGCTTCCGGCTTCCTTTTCAGAGTGCAAAACGCGCAAGCCGCATTATAAAGAATCGAGGCTTCGTTGGCGCGCAACGTGATGGCCAGATTGAGCTCGCGCATGGCGTCTTCCTCGCGTCCCGTACTCGCGTAGTTGACGCCCAGCAAGACCCGCGCGCGCGGATCCTCGGGCACCTGCTTTAAATGATTCTCCAGCGCCGCAATGAATCTTCTGCAAATGTCGAGTCCCACCTCTTCTTTTTTCAGAGCGCCGGCAGCGTTTAAGATGGGTACGTAGACGTTGTAGTCTTCACCGCTTGCTTCAATCGCGGATTCAGCGACATCGAGAACTTCCTGGTGGCGTCCCGCGGCGAACAGGGAGCGGCAGAGCAAATAATATGCACCCTCGCAGTCAGGCCTCCGTTCGATAGCCTTCCTCACCATGCGCACCGCTTCATCGTGCAGTTCGGCGGCGTACAGTACCCAGGCCTGGCTCACCTGCACTTCGGGCAAATCCCAGCGCAACGCTACGGCCTTGCCGGAAGCTTCCCGCGCGCGTTCGACCCACAATTGATCGCGGCTGAAATTGCAGTAGAACATGGCGCAAGCATTGGCGCAGGCGGCGTATGCCAAAGCAAAACTGGAATCCATTGATACGGCGTTCTCGAACATTTGTAGCGCGAACTCGAGATCCTGCCGAGTCTGCCGCCGCGCGTATCTTTTCCCGCGCAGGTAGAGGTCGTACGCTTGCAGATTCTCAGTGGGCTTCACCGCTAAAGCTTCGAGCTCCTGCGGCGAAAGCGTCACGCGCAAGGCCTCCGCGATTTTGCGGGCGATTTCGTCCTGCACTTCGAAAACGTCTTTCATCTCGCGGTCGAAGCGCTCCGACCAGACGGGAAAATCGGTGCGCGTGTCCACGAGCTGGGCGTTGATGCGCAAGCGCGCGCCGGCGCGGCGCAACGTCCCTGTGAGGACGAAGGCCGCTCCGAGCTGTTGCCCGATCTGCACGGGGGTGACTGCTTTGTCGCGGAAGGCCAGAACTGTGGCGCGGGAAAAAGTGTTCAGCCCGCGGATTTTGGAGAGTTCGGTGAGAACGTCTTCGGTGATGCCGTCGCGCAGATATTCATCTTCCTTCGAGCCGCCCTGATTTTCGAAATAGAGGACGGCAACGGATTTATTCGCCGGCGCCGTGCCGACCGTGCTCGGTGGGCGCACATGCGACGAGTCAGCCTTTTCGGTCGCAGGCTGGCGGCTCGAATTCGAAAGAAGGCTGCGCTTCAGCCGCTTGAGATCGGCGCGGAGTTCGGCAGCGGTTTGGCAGCGCATGTCGGGGTCTTTTTCGAGCGCTTTTTCGATGATCTCTTCGAGCTTTGCCGGCAGTTCGGGATTCAAGCGCACTGGCGAGACCGGCGCTTTGCCGAGAATGGATTCGAAAATGACCGCGGTACTTTCGCCGCGAAATGGCAAAGCGCCCGTGGCCATTTCGTAGAGCACCGTGCCGAAGGAAAAAATATCCGAGCGCGCATCGAGTTCCCGTGCGCGCGCCTGTTCCGGCGACATGTACGCAATTGTTCCCAGCGTGCTTCCGGGACTGGTGAGATGTTCGGGATTAACGCCGGCGAAATCCCGCGTTGCCGAGGCTGACAGAGCCGTCGGTGGCGCGAGAGTTTTCGCCAAGCCGAAGTCGAGAACCTTCAACTGGCCACGCTTGGTGATGAAAATGTTCGCGGGTTTGATATCGCGGTGGATGATGCCGGCGGAGTGGGCGGCGTCGAGCGCGTCGGCAATCTGCTCGGCGTAATCAAGCAGCAGATCCATCTCGAGCGGCTTGCCGCCGAGGCGATGCTTCAAAGTGGTGCCGTCGAGAAACTCCATGACGATGAACGCCTGCCCGTCCTGCTCGCCGATGTCGTGAATGGTGCAAATATTCGGATGATTCAGCGCAGATGCGGCCTGCGCTTCGCGCTGGAAACGGGCGAGTGCCTGGGGGTCGGCGGCGACTTCCGGCGGCAAGAACTTAAGGGCGACGAAGCGATGGAGCCGGTTATCTTCGGCCTTATAGACAACGCCCATCCCGCCGCCGCCTAACTTCTCGACGATGCGGTAGTGGGAAATCGTTCGACCAGAGAGTGGGGAGGAATCAGGCATGAATGCGAATCTTATGCTGGCCGTTCGGCCAAGTCAACGAGCCGCGAGAAGCTGTCGCTTAGATATGTGCAGGCCGGCGCCTTCGAGCGCAGATGGCCTTCACGATACTCTGTGGCGGAATTACCGGGACCTTGGCGGACAATGCAAGGATGTGGCCGTTTTGGATCGCAATCCGCAGCAAGGGTCCGAGCCGCGGATCCTTCACATCTGAAAGATTGCGAAGCGTCACGTGACGCGTCCGCTTTCCAGTGCCCTCGAGTAGCTCGTGCGGGTCAGGCAGCTCAGTGCCCCAATCGAAGCCCAGATTCACGTGTTTTGAATAGACGGCAATGTGGCAGAAGCCCTCCTTGAGACGTCCGGTAAACGAATAGCCAATTGCGACGGCGCTGTAGGCATCGTAAATCGTTTCTGTTGCCATTGGAGCCGCCGTGAGCACCTTCTTGCGCAGCGCAAGGGCGAGCGCGATCACCGGCTTGTCGTAGGCGGAGAGAAACTTCAGCAATTCGGGGATGGGTGGCCGCACGGGCATTCGATCAAGCGCGCGATTTTAGAGATATTGCAAAACCATCTCCAGCGTAGGACTTACGGAATATCGAGGCCGGCATCCTCGCAGTCATAGAGAAAGTTTCTACTGAGGCAGACCCATGCGCTTCAGCAGATTGGTGTAGCGGGGATCGGAGCGCAGCGAGTCGTAATCGCGAGCTACCTTTATGTAACTTATGAACGCGCTCTTTTCGGCATAGGCCTTCTCCAGCCAAGCAAACGCTTTGTCCGTGTCTCCCAGCATCGCATAGATGCCGGCAAGAAGCGCCGGATCGATGTACGTGTGTTTTGACTCCTCTTCGAGGAGCTCTGCCTCTCTCTTCAGCGCTCCACGAAAGCCCGATTTGGCGTATTCCTCCTTCATGGCCTTTACCACGGCGAGGCGGCCGGGTTCATCGCTGAGAGTCGCGGCCTTTTCCTCCGACTCGAGCCAAAGCTCATATTGTCCCGTAAACCAATAGGCCTGCGACAAATGGGTGTAAACATTGGCAAAGGCCGGATCGATTTCGACGATCTTTTTTGATTGCGCAATGGACTCGGCGTATTGCCCGGTATAAATGTAGGCCTCCGCCAAATTATCAAGCCCATTCAGGTTCAGTGGATCGAGTTCGATGGCGCGCCGCAAGTTCTCCAGAGTTTCATGCAGTTTTCCCAGGAATTCGAGGTGAATGGCATAGAGGACGTGCGTGCGCGCACTGTTAGGATTCAACTCCAGCGCTCGCCGGAATTCCCGTTCGGACGCGTCCCAATCCCAGTTCAAGTCCTCGGAGCTTGCCAACGAGGCATGCGCCTCTGCCAGCGTCTCATCGATTGCTAATGCCTTTTTGGCCGCGGCGATCGCCTTGGGATTCATCTCCGCGTTCGACGCGTTCGTATAGACCGGGAGAACGCTGTAGTATTCCGCGAGACCTACGTAGGCCTGCGCGTAGTTGGGGTCCTTATCAATGGCCTGCTGAAAATAATCCTTCGCCTTTGCCAACCCGTCGGGCGTGCGCTTATCCCAGTAGTAGCGGCCCTTGAGGTATAGCCCGTAAGCCTCGGAATCGTTTGTTCCGCCTTTGGCCAGTTGAGTCTTTTGCTCACCGGTCAATTTCTCTCTGAGACGCGCTGAAATTTCGTCGGAAATCTCACGCTGCACGGAGAGAGCATCCGAAAGCTTGCGATCGTATTGTTCGCTCCACAGACTCCGATTCTTGCGCGTGTCTGTCAATTCAGCGCTGACGATCAGTGAATCGCCGTGCTGCGTGACGCGCCCTGTGACCACCGCGTTCACTTGCAACTCACTCGCGACTTTTTGCAGGTCGAGGTCCTTAGCTTTGTAGCGGAACACGGAACTGCGCGGGCGCACCGTCAAGTTTGGGAGCCGCGATAGGTCGCCAATCAAACTTTCCGTCAGCCCGTCACTCAGGTAATCGGCATTCGGGTCCGCCGTCACGTTCGTAAACGGCAGCACAGCTAGAGAATCAATGTTGGAACCTGAACCGGGCGCGAGCCAGCGGTACGCCCCGTAGCCCAGTCCGGCCAAAATCAAAATGCCCGCTGCAACGGCTGCCAATAAGCCCATCTTGTGCCGCGACAATAGCCCGACGGCAACTTGCGTATCGGAACTCGAAATTCCGCTAGCCGTCTGAACCGCGCTCGCAGATGCGGACGGCGAGGACGCTGCAACTGCAACTTGCGCGACATTCGTAGAAGATCCGCCGGGACTTACGCCTGAGCGGCCCGTGTCCGTGTCGCGTTTCAGCCGCTGCAAATCAGAACGCATCTCGGAGGCGTGCTGATAACGCAGGCTCCGGTCCTTCTCTAGAGATTTGTCGATGATCTCTTCCAATTTTGCCGGCAACTCTGGGTTTAGGCGAACCGCTGGCACTGGCGCTCGTTCGAGAATGGCATTGAAGGTGACGCCGGAACTTTCCCCGCGGAAAGGCAACTGTCCCGTCGCCATTTCATAAAGAACCACTCCAAACGAGAAAAGGTCGGTTCGCGCATCCAACTCTTTCGCCCGAACTTGCTCCGGCGACATGTACGCGACGGTTCCCAGCGTGCTCCCGGGACTGGTGAGTTGGTCCGCGTCCACTCCCTGCGTAGCCAGAGTGTCCGCGTTACTCGTCGCGTGCTTTGCTGCACTGACCTTCGCCAAACCAAAGTCCAGAATTTTTGCGTGACCGCGCTTGGTAACGAAAATGTTCGCGGGCTTGATGTCGCGATGGACGATACCTTCTCCGTGCGCGGCGTCGAGCCCGTCCGCGATCTGAATCGCCACATTGAAGAGAGTCTCCATCTCCATCGGGCGGCCGCCGATGAGATGTTTCAGCGTGACGCCATCCAGATACTCCATGACGATGTAGGCTTTGCCGTTCTCCTCGCCGATATCGTAGATCGTACAGATATTCGGATGGTTGAGCGCCGAAGCCGCCTTCGCCTCTCGCTTGAATCGCTCCAGTGCTTGCGCGTCGCCCGATAATTCCTCCGGGAGGAATTTGAGGGCGACGGCGCGGTCGAGCCGCGTGTCTTCGGCTTTATAGACGACACCCATCCCGCCGCCACCGAGCTTTTCGATAACGCGATAGTGGGAAATTGTTCGTCCGGAAAGTGAAGAAGAATCGGGCATGGATGCGAATCTTATGCTCCGTCCAACGGCGAGTCAATCTGCGTCGGGGATGAACATAACTTTCTGGTGGATGCTCCCAGCGAATCTATGCGCTGCCGGTGCCGAGCTGGTAGCACTGCGATTGCGGTTGCAAAATCTGAAGCTGAGCAAGCTGGGTCGGAGCTGTGTCTGAGAAATCATTTAGCATGGCGGCAAGCCGAGCCCGGGGAGAGGCGACACAAACGAGCCGTCGGGACCCCCGGATCTCGCTAGGAGCTTGCTCTGGAGGCAAATTCGTTGCGCCGGGGGCAGGAGAAGCGTAGTGTTGTGCAAGTCAGAGGTCAAATCGGAAATTCTGGGTGTTGAAGTTGGAATCTTCGACCTAGCAATAAAAAAAGAAAAAAAATGAAAAGAGGACTTATGCGAGCTCCGCCGTTATTGCAGAAAAGCATTCTGATTGTGCTTTTGTTGGCGCTGATCGCCGGCGAGACTCACGGGCTCATCGCCGGTCAAGCGCCACCGTCCTACAAACCAGCCGAACTCGACAAACTAGTATCCCGAATCGCACTCTATCCTGCTCTTCTACTTGCACAAATTCTAGCTGCGGCTACCTACCCGGATCAAATTCCTGACGCCGCCAAATGGGCGGATGAACATCATTAGAGGAGCCGAGGAACATCGCGACCACTAGTTTCGGCCGCTCTATTCCGGGTTGGCACCCATCGTAAGGCGCCGGCTTGCTCCATATCCTCCGGCCATTTTTTCGGCACCTTGCTAAGAAAAGTTCAGCTCGATGAACCCGATTAAGATAAGTGTTGTAGTCTTGCTTCGCCCTCTCGCGGCAAACTGAGAACGATGGTAGCTGCATGAATGATCTCTTAAGGCAGATTGTTTCGCTTTCGCTCTTCGGGAAGTGCGTTGCCGCAGGTGTCGGAATTCTCATTATTCACGCCACGTTTCGCGTACTGGAACAGACGCTGCCCCGGCGCTTTGGCCGGGCCGATGCGCGCTATAAGGTTCGCAAGCTCATCGTCTTTTCGGGATACCTCTCGATTCTCCTTTTCCTCGCTTTGGTCTTTGAAGATCGCTTGGGCCGCCTCAGTTTCGCCATCGGTGTTGTCGGCGCGGGTGTGGCAGTAGCCCTGCAGGACGTGCTGGCCAGCTTTGCCGGCGCCTTCTCCATTGGTTTTTCAAAGCTGTACGCCGTGGGAGACAGAGTTCAGATCGGCGATACTCGTGGTGACGTGATCGACATCGGCCTCCTGCGAACCACACTGATGGAGACGGGAAACTGGGTCAGCGGGGACTTGTACAATGGCCGGATCGTTCGCATTCCTAACAGCGCCGTCTTGAAAGGATCCGTTTTCAATTATTCGCAAGGGTTCCGGTTTATCTGGGATGAGATTAGAGTGCTGTTTACAAACACCAGCGATTGCCAGTTTGCAAGGGAGACGCTTTTGCGCGTAGCCAAAGAGGCGATTGGCGAGTATCTGGTCGAGGCGCAGACCTCATGGAAAGTGATCAGTGACAATTATCGAAGCGAAAACCCTCCGTTGGAACCTACCGTCGCACTTGTCGTAAACGGCGGATCGTTGGAATTCACCGTCAGCTATGTGATTGACTACACGAAACGAACCACCATGAAAGATCGACTGTTTATGAAAATCGCAGAGGAAGTTTCGACTAGCGACGGGCGGCTCCAATGGGCATCATCGGGAGTTGCTCTCGTTAACCAGCCGACGAGCCCGGACGCAATCAAAACGCAGTCGTTACCTTCGACCCGCGCCGCGGGTCACGCGGCGGACTGTCTTTAATACCCTTTAGCTTGCCGCTTCTCCCACGGCCCATGTGGAATATCCCTCGAGCCTATCCCCCGACTGGGCACCCTGATCCGCTATTCCGACAGTTCGCCTAGGATAATCAAAACCCAATTTCAATTCGAAATTCACCAGAACTCGGTAAACGAAACGCGATTTCCCTTTTAGCCTTCCTGATGGCCCGCCTTGTATTCCCGAGGTCCTTCCAAATCAACCAAATGTTCTTCGGCGACGCGGTCTGATATTCGTTCCATAAGTGTTCAGTCGCCGCCAATCAGATTGCCGATGCGCGAAAGTAGAAAGTCCACGAAACGCCGCGCGTCAATTCCTGTCGCGACGTGGACGTTCGGCGTCACGGGCTCGACGCCGACCGATTCAACGTGATCGCCGCTCACCGCCTCTTTCTCGACGACATTCTTGCGATTCGCGACCGTCATGCCGCGTGTGAACTTCCCTTGCGTCTCGATGTCCACGCGCATGTCCTGCGTGGTCATGAACGTGTGATCGATCGCGCCGCCCACTGCAAGCGCATCGTGAATCGCGCCGCCGTGAAAAATCCCCGTGCCTTTGTACGTTCCGATCTGATAGCGCAGCACGGTCGCGGCAAATTGCGTTTCTGGTCCGGGATGCTGCTCGAGCTTGGCCACGTCTTCATCCGTGACGAGCGTGATTTCGGTGACGTCGAGGCCCACCATCGTGATCGGCCAGCCGGCATTGAAGACCATCGCCGCGGCTTCCGGATCGCTGTGAACGTTGTACTCCGAGACCGCGTTCACGTTTCCGCCGGTGATGCCACCGCCCATCAAAATCACTTCCTTCACCAGCGGCACGATGGACGGGTCTTTGCCGATAGCCAGCGCGATATTGGTTAGCGGCCCGATGGGAACGAGCGTGACCTGATGGGGATATTTGTGAATCGTTTCGATGATGAGATCCGGGCCGAACGCGGGATTCGCGTGGCACTGCGATGGCGGCAATTTCGCGCCACCCACGCCGCCAGGGCCGTTCCAGAATAATCCGGTGGCGAGCGGTTCGAGCAGCGGCCGCGTTGAGCCTCCCGCAATCGGAACGTCGCAGCGCCCAGCGAGGCTGGCGATTTTCAGCGCGTTATCGAGGCCCATGTCCGATGTAACGTTTCCCGCGACGATGGTCACCGCCTCCACCTTCACTTCCGGCGAATGAAACGCGAGCAACAGCGCAATTGCGTCGTCGGTGCCCGGATCAGTATCAATAATGATTTTCTTCGGCTCGCTGGCGGGCCGCGCCTGCGCCGCGAGCGTCGCGACAAACAAAGGGCAAAGGAGCGCGACGGCTGCAACCACGAAAATCCATCTCATCGAGATCAAGCGACACACGCAATTCACGAAACGAAACTGGCCCAAGGAAATTCTCCTGTTTTGTCTGTCACGATTTGGAAAACTTGCGCGGGAAATACTAGCACGCAGTGGGGACAAATAATATTTCCGTCGTCGTATCAACGCACGCTTAACAGCCGTTTTGGATGTTTTCGATCAAGGGCGCTTTTTGCGTCCGCGTCTTTGAATAAACCTGGCAACACCTGGCCGAGCGATGCGCGGAGAATTCCGTCTGTCCATAACGCGAGACACCCGCTGGAGCAGCGATCGCGTCGTCTCAATGAAATTGAGAATCGTTGACGAAGATTCTCCTCTTCGCCACGCCGCATGTACGTCAATCGTTGCCAGCGGGTCTCGGAGATTCAGCGCCACCAGCCGGTCGGCAAACGACGGATGCGCCGGATTTTTACCTACCGCAATAAATACGCCCTTTCCTGATGCCGCCATCATTGCGCCGGCTTCGTCGTAACAGGTGGATTCCGTCAAAGCGATTCTGGGACTCAGCCCCGCATCGCGGCACAAAGAAAGCGCGAGGTCGTGCACATTTGGGGAAATCCAGCGTTCAATCAGCAACAAGGTCTCGTGGCTCAGATCCTTCAGACGAAGATAAGGGCGCTTCGCCAGCGGATTTGTGCGTGCCAGAACGACAGAGAGATTCTCCCTAAAGAGTTTCTCCGATGCCAATTCAAGCGCAGTCGCCGGCCCGTGCGAAAATCCGACATCAATCTTTCGAGCCAGCAACGCTTCGCTCTGTTGCCCGGATAGAATGTCCCGAACATCAACCTCTATCTTCGGGAACAACCGCATATGTTGATTGATCACCAGGCTGACGACGTCGCCGAGGCCCTTGCCAAGTCCCACGCGCACCGTGCCCAGCTCGCCGCTTTTGGTTTGACGAGCGACATCCACGGCAAGCTCAACTTGTTCAAGCACTGGTCTTACGGCATTCAAGAAACGGCATCCAGCATCGGTTAGAAACACCTTCGCAGAGCGACGCTCGAACAATTGCACGCCAATTTCGTTTTCGAGCGAGCGGATCTGCCGGCTCAAGGGAGGCTGCGCCATCCGCAGCCGCTTGGCCGCTCCGGTGAAGCTCAGATCTTCGGCCACTGCCACGAAATAACGGAGATGATGGAGTTCCATTTGGCGCCGGAGTATATCCGAATCCGCCTTCGCGTCCATACCTTTTTCATATAAATACCTTTTCAGTATGCAAGAAACACTGTTTTTGGTCTTGACACAGAGTGACGCCAGGATTCAGAGTGCCACCGTTTTGCTTGCGCAAGTTAATTCGTGGCAGGGTCGCGCAAGAGCGGGCGCGATTTCGCTCCGGGCGATTCCGCTTGTGATTAGGCGTACCGTTACCCGTTTCCGCTTATCTATGATTGAAATACTCGAGGAGGTTCCGTCATGAATCCAAAGAAAATCACATTGCGTTTGTTCGCACTGTTAACGTTTGCCAGTTGGCCATTCTCCCCGGCGTTCGCCCAACATGCACAGGATGCACGCCCCGCAGCGGCGGCTCCAACGGTCGCCTGCGCGAGCCTTATGAGTCTTTCTCTCCCGAATACTCAAATCCTTAGCGCCACCGAAATGACCACGCCAGTCGCATATTGCAATGTCGTCGGCGTGATCAACAAACGCGTCAGCCAGCAAGACCCCGATCATTTCACCTACGGCATCGGCTTCGAGCTCAATCTGCCTGACGTTTGGACGGGCCGCTTCGAGATGCAAGGCGGTGGCGGCACCGATGGTTCGCTCGCGAACCCCACGGGATTCTTCGGCACCGAACTCAGTGAAGGCTGGGCCGTCGCCTCGGATGACGGCGGCCATGAGGATGCTCCCGGAAATCCGCTGCTTGGATGGATTGACGACGATGCCAATGCGGGCGGCACCGCGCATTTTGGCGTGGACGAGCAAGCGCGCATTGACTACGGATACAACGGCATCGAGCAGACCACGCTAGTTTCCAAAGCAATCATCGCCAAATATTACAGCTCCGCTCCTCAATATTCCTATCTTTGCGGCTGTTCGAACGGCGGGCGCGACGCCATGGTCGCCCCGCAGCGCGTTCCCGATTTCTTCGATGGGATCGTTGCGGGTAATCCGGGCTTCGATCTTCCGCGCGCAGGCGTTGCAGAAGCGTGGAACGAGGTTCAGCTCGCCCCGCTAGCAACCAGCACCGATTCCAACGGCCAGCCCTACGTGGGCGATACTTTCCAGTCGCAGGATCTCGAAGTCGCCTCCGCCGCAATCCTCAGCGCTTGCGACGCTCTCGATGGTCTCGTTGACGGCATCATCGACAACTATTCTGCCTGCACCGACGAACGCGTTTATCCGGCTCTCGAGGCCTACACGTGCAGTCCCACCGGCAGCAATGGAAACACGCCCCACGGCGGTACGTGTCTCACCGCCGGGCAAGTGACAGCGCTAAAGCGCATTTTCGCCGGCGCGTTCAACTCGCACGGCCGGCGCCTTTATTCGAGCTGGTTTTGGGACGCCGGCATCTGGGATCCGCCGTCCGCTTTTGGGGCTGGCTTCTCGTTGTGGAACGTGGGTTTTCCTGGGCCGCCGAGTCCGACGAATACCGCCATCAATTTGACGCTAGGCGCGGGCGCGATTCCCATGGTGTTCACGACGCCGCCTGTGGTGACTCCAGTTGATGGGACCGATTCGCAAGAAGGATTTATTTTCAACTACAATTTTGACACCGACGCGCCGAAGATCTTCGCGACGGCACCTGGCTACCGCGAGAGCGCGATGGACTTCATGACGGCGATTCAATACATGGTGTTCAACCACGCCGACTTGCGTCCCTTCGCGCGTCGCGGAGGAAAAATCATCATCTACGATTCGGTGGACGACGGAATCTTCTCGGCGGTCGACCTCGTGCATTGGTACAACTCGCTTCTGCCGCTCCACCCGGGCCCGGAGGGGAGCGCGCAGAGTTTTGCGCGTATGTATCTAATCCCCAATATGGCGCATTGCGGTGGCGGTCCGGCAACCAACAGTTTCAATGCCAACATGCTGGCGGCCCTGACTTCGTGGGTTGAAGCCGGCGATGCTCCCGGCCCGATCGTCGCGGCGAACACGAATACCACCTCGCCGTTTCCGAGCGGCGCACCCTTCGATCCGCGCGTCGCGCAAAATTTCCCGACGGGCGGCACGCGGCCGCTTTGCCCCTACCCCGAGCAAAGCCGCTACAGCGGCTCAGGCGCGACAAACGACGCGGCCAACTTCGTCTGCGTCAATCCCGGGGGGACTCAGCCAGGCGGGCGCGCGTTTGTGGGCTCGAATTAAATTAATCTGTTCGAATAAAGTTGCTTCTCGTTCAGGCTGACGCTGAGGAAAGTGATCTTACTTTCTTAGCGCCGGATTTGTGATCGTTGGCTGCAAAAACACCCGGAGGCGGGAGCCTCCGGGCTCTAATGCAACTTCTTGCGATCTTCGAGAAATTCAGAGCCCGGGGCCCCTGCATCCGGGAAATGCCGTACGGGCTTACCCCATATTGACGCAAGAGATTTTCTCCTCGCACGCCGCCGCGCGTCGCTCAGCAACAATCAGCCGGCCGAAGACCCTCCCGCAGCGCGTGCGCGCTTTGCGTCCTCGGTTGGCTCGTTTGTTGTTTGCACTTCGGGTGCCGCGAGTGCTCCCGGAATGCCGTTAATCGCAGAAATCCCGGGAATCTCGTCGCCATCTGCCGCGTTCAAGTCACGGAATTTTCTCGCGGCCGGCAATACTTGGCTCTCAAGCGATGCCCTCGCATCGTTGAAACAATCCACGGCGCCCCTGAGGGACGAGCCCATGTCCTCGAAATGGACGATAAACGTCCGGATGCGTTCATGCAATTCCCGCCCCAGATCGCTGATGTTTTCCGAATTCTTGGCCACTGCTTCTTGCCGCCAACCGAACGCCACTGCTCGCAACAACGCGATCAACGTCGCCGGTGTCGCCAGGATCACTCGCTTATCGATACCGTCTTCAATGAGCGTCCGGTCTTGCTCGACTGCGGCGGCAAAGAAGGATTCTCCCGGCAGGAAAAGAACCACGAACTCGGGCGCGGGTTCGAGTTGCTCCCAATATTCGCGCGAAGCGAGCTCGTTCATGTGAGTTCGCACTAGTTGCGCGTGCTTGGAAAATTCGATGCTGCGCTGCTCCTCGGTTGGCGCGGCAACGGCATCCAGATAGGCCTGCAGCGGAACTTTCGCATCCACCGCGATCCGGCGATCGCCGGGCAGCTTCACGATCATGTCCGGCTGCGGGCGTCGCCCGTCCTCTTGCTCTGTAGTCGGCTCGGTGAAATCGCACTGCGCCGACATCCCCGCGAGCTCCGCCGCGCGGCGCAAAGTCATCTCGCCCCATCGCCCGCGAACCTGCGGAGTTCGAAGCGCGTTTGCGAGGCCGCCGGTTTCGTTTTGCAGCTTCAAATTCGTGCTTGCCAGCGATTTCAGTTGTTCTTCGAGGCTGCCAAACGCGCTCTGCCGCGCCCTCTCGAGTTCGTCAATCTGTCTCTCGTACCGGCCAAGCGCGTCTTTGAGCGGATTCACGAGGCCTTCGAGTGCGTGCTGCCGCGTATCGAGATTGCCTTCCGCGCGCGCTTGTATCGACTCGAACGCGCTCCGTGCGTAAGTCATGAATGTCTCGTTGTTGGTTCTCAGAGCCGAAGACGATAGCGCGTTGAACGCGTCAACCATCCTTACTTCCGCGTCCTCGATTGTTTTTCGCAGTACGTCGAAGCTGATTTGCGACTGCGCCAGTTTGTTCTCGGCCACCGCGCGGCGCTGGCTCTCCGCGAGCAGCTTGTCGCGGTCGCCTGAAAACGCATCGAGCGCCGAGCGCGCGTCCTTGAGTTCGGCTTGCGCCGCGGCCTTTAATTCGGCTTCCGCTCTCAATTGTTCCTGCAGCCGGGTGTTTTCTTTTGATCTGGCATCGGCGGTGTTACGCATCTCCGCCACTTTATTTCGAAGCTCGACGGCGGTGCTTTCCAGGATCCGCGTGTTGCCATACGATTGGAGCGTGTATGTCTCGAGCGCATCTTTCGTTTTCGTCGACGCGATGACGTATCCGATGATTGCGCCGATCAAAATTCCTGCCAGCCCGATTGCTCCAACAAACATCATTTCGTCCATGCGCTACTCTCCCTGTGCCACCGATTTCAGATCGCTTCCGCGTCGAGATGGAATTTCACCGTCTTATATTCGAATGCGACCGTGGCTCAGCGTGCGCATGATACCACCGAGACAGTTTTCGTTTTGCAGCAACTTCGCTATTTTCGTTTCGAACTGAGGAAATCTTAGCCGCAGGCAGAAATAGCGCCGAGACCTTAGTCTCTATCGTTCAAGCTCCCAAGCAGCCTCTTGTACCGCCGGCCTGCCCTGAGTTTTCGAAGGGAGTCCCGCCGGCTCTCGGCCTTTCGATGCCGCTCTGTCACCATCCTTGGCAAACACGCCGCACAGCACTCGTAGCGCCCGGCTTCAGCCGGGCATCTTCGATCACACTCGCCTAACCGCGCGGAACGTGCGCAATCACCACATGATAAAAGTCGTACCCTCTCATTTGCCTCGCCGCCAATCCAAAATATTGCGCTCGATACTCGCGCGCCCCAGCGTCACGGTCGAGCTCTAGTCCTTTTCGCCTCAGGTAATCAGGAACGTGCTCTGGGAGAAGCCCGAACGTCCACGGCTCCCCTATCTGCGATACGTCGCGAAGCAGCTCTGCTGCGCCGTCAAATTCGACGGAGCCATCGAGCGCACCCGAGTGGACATAGGTGAAAACCACGCGGCTCCCCGCCGCACAGCCTCCGACAAATCGAAGAACCGCATCCACCGCCTCCGCGGTCAGGTAGTTCGTCACTCCTTCCCAGACGAATAGCGCGGGAAGCGCAGCGTCGAACCCATTTTCTGCCAGCCTTTCGCGCAGATTTTGCCGGTCGAAGTCAATTTCAACAAATCGAATATTCTCGGGAATGACTGGGATGATCTTTCGCAGTTTGGCCAGCTTCGATGCAAGCGTCAGGGGATGATCCACTTCAAACGCGGCCGCGAGGCCCGTTTCGACGATTCGGTAGGCCCGGCAGTCAAATCCTGCGCCAAGGATGACGATCTGCGGCATGTCCGCCTCCAACGCTTGTTGCACCACATCGTCAATCAAGCGCGTGCGCGCGATCGCCGAAGTGCGCGCGCCGGGCAGCCGCTTGTCGGCGTACCAGCCCACCAACACGCCCAGCAGCGGCACCTTCGAAAAAGTGACCGCCCTCCGCAGCGACGTCCGAAGAAAGTGGCGCGCAAAAGGATCACTGAAAAGCCTACTCCGAGGCGAACGCACAGACTCCATCGCCCGAAAGAACGCCATATATTCGGCTGTCTGGCTAGCTTGATCCGGCGTCATAAAACTATAATACGAAAACTTGCCCTCCATTCTTACGTCAACGTACGCGTTCTTCAATTCCAAACGCAGTTTTGAAATTTTATGTGGAGTGATCCATCCCATTGAATTGGCGGCGGTTGCGAGATGTGCGGTTTTGTCGAGATTTGCTGGCACCCCGGGGTCGCGTGCTAAGGTGGAAACGCAATGTTTTTCGAGCGAAGAAACGACGCGAGTCGGCGGCCCCGCAAATTTCCGGAGTCCAGTACTCAATTCTAATCGAGAGACGAAAACGATTAGAAATCGGCGCAAACGGCAGAAAACAAAGATCACGAGCCATTTCTAATCAGGACAAAAACAGGGGGTCTCTCGAAGCGTTGTGGGACTGGCATGGGCGAAACAATGCCGGGATCGATGGATGCCATTCAAGAGGAGATGAGTTTGACAGCGCAACAAAGCGCGGCATACCCTTTGCGGGCGCCTGGCGTATGCGACGCGCCGAATACAGCGCGCCCGGCGCAGTCGCACCCGCAGCCCAAAATGCCGCGAAGCAAAAAACTCGATCCCGGGGGCCAGCACCGCATTCTGGTCGGCCCGGCGGGCTGGTCCTATTCCGACTGGAAGGGAATCGTCTATCCGGCGCGGCGGGAAAAAGGATTTCACGAGGCCGAATTCCTGGCGCGATATTTCGACACGATTGAAATCAACACTTCGTTCTACCAGCCTGCGCGGCCCGAGCTCTGCCGCCAATGGCTCGCGCAAGTTGCCGCGAATCCGCGATTCCTCTTCAGCGCAAAGCTCTGGCAGCGATTCACGCACGAAATGGGAGCAAGCCCAGCCGACGTGGCAGCGGTGCGTGAAGGCTTCGACATCCTCGCCGAAGGCAATCGCCTGGGCGCTGTGCTGCTGCAATTCCCTTTTTCGTTTCACAACACGCCCGAAAATTTCAGCCGCCTCGACACGTTGGCGAAGGAATTTTCCACGTATCCGCTGGTTGTTGAAGTCCGGCATTCGAGCTGGATGGTCCCGGCATTCTTCGAATGGCTTCGCGAGCATCGCGTCGGATTCTGCAACATCGATCAGCCGGTGATCGGAAAATCGATGAAGCCGAGCGAGCGCGCCACGTCGCGCATCGGCTACGTTCGACTGCACGGCCGCCGCTACGACACCTGGTTCAGCGACGATCCCGAGACTCCTCCCTCCGAGCGCTACAACTACCTTTACGCCGAAGAAGAGCTCGCGCCGTGGAGCGAGCGAATTGAAAAAACGGCAGCACATGCGGAGACAACGTTCGTCATCACCAACAATCACTTCGAGGGCAAGGGCATCGTCAACGCGCTCGAGCTGATTCATCTGCTTTCGGGCGCAAAGGTGAGCGTGCCCGAGCCTCTCCGGCATCACTATCCGCGTCTTGAAAAAATTGCGGATCAGCCTGCGAGCGAACCTACGCTATTTCCTGTGTGATCTGCCGCGATGAAAAAAGGAGTGACTTACTTCTTGAAGAGGTCTTCGAATGCCTGCCGCGCATCTCTTGGATTCGACGGTGATCCTGGAGCAGCCGGTGTCGCGGACGGCGCCGGAACCGCGTACGCAACGGGCGAAGTATCTTTTTCGATGGTCATCCGGAATTCGAAAAATGTGCAGTCGTTCCTGGCATCCTTCTTCGCGATGCGCTCGGTGATTTTTTGCGTGCACTCGAATTGCGCGCCGGTATCGAAATTGCGGCACTGCTTGCAGGAATGCAATTCGAACTGGCAGCGCGGGCACTGGCCGTTCGGGTCGAATCCCGGCATCAACACGGCGCCGCAACTGGCACAGCGCCCCCGCGTCACCGTTCCCACCATGCGCGGAGTTCGCGGGCCGAGTTGGTCCTGCCGCGGCCGCGGCTCCGGCGGCCGATGGTCCTTCTTTTTCTCGTCACGATCGCGTTCGCGCTCGTGGTATCCCTTTTGGTTATACTTCCGGTCCATGAATTCCTCCGAGGGGATGTCCCATCATACTCTGAATCGCCAAGCCCACACGCTCAATTCGCGCATGTGCCCCACTGCACATCAACATTTGCCGATATCACGCGCGCCGATGGCGACGTCGGTATCGACGAAGCGGTGCGCGGCATCCGGAGCGGGCGGGTCTGAGACCCGCCCCTACCAATTTTGAGCCGATCACGCACGTTGTCCGTTGCGGGCCCAGCGGGCAGAGAGGCCTTGAGCCGGCAAATCGGGCTGAACGAATTTATGCGGCTTGCCTGCCAAAGCGAGAATGGCTTCGGCGACGATGTAGCCGCTGCGAACGGCGCCTTCCATAGTTGCGGGCCATCCGGTGCGCGTCCAATCGCCGGCGAGAAAAAGATTTTCGATGCTGCAGCGCGGGCCTGGGCGCCACTGATCGGAACCGGGCTCGGGCGAAAATGTCGCGGCGACTTCCTTGATCACGGTGGATTTTAAGAGCTTCGCGTCGCGCGTGGCGGGCAAAACGTCCTGCAACTCGCGCACGCACATCTCGACAATTTCCTGGCGCGAACGCAAAACGAGATCGTAGGACGCGCTGATGACGAGCTGCAGATATTGTCCAGCGTCTGCGTTCTCGGGCACGACGCCAACTCTCTTCACAGCGCCGCCACCATTCGATGACGATGCCTGCGAGGCATCCGAATACAAAAACGTTTTATTGAAAATCCATTGGACGGTGTGATCGAGCAGGGTGAGGAACGGCTCGTCCATCACGTGGCGGTCGAACCAGAGATGAATTCCGGTAATGGGCGCGTCGTGCAAATGCTGCAAGCCCGCGAAATTTGCATCGGACGCAGCGAGCCCGGGATCGATGATATCGAGCACGGCAGATTGCGGCACTGCCATCACGAATGCGTCAGCGGTTTCTTCCGAACCGTCATCGAATACGATCGATTTCATAAGTCCTTGTTCGATGCGCAACTCGCGCACCGTGGCGCGGGTGCGCACTTCCCCGCCGCGCTTCTCGATCGCTGCGCGGCAACCATCGTAAAGATCGGAGAGCGGCACGGCGGGAATGCCGAGGCGAAAGCCCTCGCGATTCGAGAGAAATGCCTTCCAGAAAACGTCGATCCCGTAATGCGCATCGGTGCGCGCGAGTTCTTCGTCAAGCGCACTGACGAGCACGACGCGCCAGAATCGCTCGATGGCCGCCGGCGTTTGCTTCATGCGATGCAGCCAATCGAGCATGGACGTGCCTTCCGCTCCCGGAGGATGCCCGCCCGTCAGCGCGATTTCCATCATGGCCCGGCCAATGGCAATTTTGTCCGCCCAAGTGAGCGCCGAGAATCGCATGAACGAAAACATCATGTGAAACGGCGGCGCGAGCGACGATGGCGAGATGGTGAAGCGATCGCCGCGCGCATCGGCAAAATAAAGTCGATCGTAGTATCGAATCTGGCCGGCGGAACCGACGCGACGATAAAAATCCGTGAGATTGGTGCAGCAGCCGAGCGTGACGTGCTGGCAATTATCGACGTGGCTTCCGTCGGGAAGGAGATACGAAGTAGCTCGTCCGCCGAGATGCGGCCGCTTCTCGAACAGCCGCACGCGAACACCCGAATCAGCCAGCGCGACGGCGGCCGAGAGCCCTGCCAGCCCGCCGCCGATCACGTTCACGCATTCGAACGACATAATTGGGATCCCGCCAACCGAGGCGCGCTCGCGCCAGAATCCAGACTTTCTCGGCCGAAGAAAGGCGCGCGGGCGGCGACGCCAGAACGTCGTAGCCGCGCGATTCGATTTTTTCGAGAATGCCTGCGTAGATTCGAGCGAGCGCCCAGAGCGCGGCGCGACTATCCTCTTCCACGAGATCGAGCAACGGCCATCCGTCGCCGTAGTATTGCCATGCGCGCGCGGCTTCAAATTGCGCAAGCTCGACGAAATTTTTGCTGGCCGCGCGCCGCCGGAATTCTTCGGCTGAGTTGCAATCGAAGCGGTCCAAATCTTCCTGCGGCAAATAGACGCGGCCCATTTCGTAATCTTTCGCGATGTCGCGCAAAATATTGGTGAGCTGAAATGCGATGCCGAGGCGCTCGGCGAGTTCGGGAGCGCGCGGATCGCTGAATCCGAAAACATGCACGCAGCAGAGGCCGACGGTGCCTGCGACGCGATAGCAATATTCACGCAGACGATCGAACGTTTCGTAGACGTTCACCGTCAAATCCATTTCCGCGCCCGAAATCAGATCGTGGAGATAGCGCTTGGGAATTTGAAAGCGCTCGACCGTATCGCGAAACGCGGGCCATGCGGGCGATCCGCTCACGTCGCCGGCGAGAGCGCGATCCATTTGCGCGCGAAGCGAGGCGAGGCCGCGCTGCTTGGCGCCGACTTCACCGGGCTCGTCGGAAATATCGTCGGCGCCGCGCATGAACGCGTAGAGCGCGCAAAGAGCGTCGCGCTTCTGCGCCGGAAGCAGGCGAAAACCGTAATAGAAATTGCGCGCGGCAAGTCGCGCGACGATCCGGCAGTAATCGTACGAATCCGGAACCGACAATGGCTGAGGAAATGGGCGATCGGGAATCGGACGGCCGGACATGTCGCGCTCAGGCATGAGGTCCCGCGATTCCGGTTGTGTTTTGCGGCGGACTATTTTGCGACGTATTTTGTGACGGGCCATTTTGCGAGGAACGGTTTTGCGGCGATGATGCACCGTTCGAATCCGCCGGCCACAACCACGACATGCAGCGCTCGAGAATTGCGCCTCCGAGCAAACGAATTTGCGTCGCGCGGCCGATCGCGGGCCGATGGTGCAACGTGTCGTAGCCGGCTGCTTCAATTCCGTCGAGGACTGCGAGCCCGCCTTTTGTAAATAATTCGATATCGATGCGAATCTCGGCTGAAACTTGGCGGGCGAGCGGGGCACCCTGGGAGAAGAGCGCGCGCGTGCGAACAATCAATTCCTTCATGACTTTCACGAAACGCTCATCGAATCGCCGGGCGACCACGTCGTCCGCCGTGAGGGCGTTCTCGCGGAGAAGATCGAGCGGGATATAGATGCGGCCTTTCTCGAGATCGCGATCCACGTCCTGCCAGAAATTAGCGAGTTGCAATGCCGTGCAAGTTGCGTCGGAGAGCGCCTGGCGCGCGGGATCACGATATCCAGTGAGATAAAGGACCAGCCGGCCAACCGGATTCGCGGAGTAACGGCAATAGTCGAGCACGGCTTGCCAATTTTCGTAGCGATGAACGGTCTGGTCATGGCGAAAGGCAATTAGAAGATCGCGAAATGGATCTATGGGAATGTCCAGCTCACGGACGGTCCCAGCGAGTGCGACGAAAACGGGATGCGACGGATTGCCGCGATACATGTTCTGTAATTCTTCGTCCCAGGCATCAATAAGCTTCAACGCCTTTTGCGGATCGGGGACTTCATCGCCGAGATCGTCGGCCCAGCGGCAATAGGCGTAGACGTTGTAGAAATGATGATGCAAGCGGCGCGGCAGCAACCACGACACGACGTTGAAATTCTCGTAGTGGTGCGTTGCAAGCCAGCGAGTGTACCGGCGCGCTTCTTCAATCGAGCAACCTGCACGCGGCAGATTGCGTGCTATCTCCAGTTCGGGTGTCGCCTGCATGGAAATCCCGGACGAGCCGGGACAATTACGGAATAACTGCGGTCTTCAATTCCCCGTTCCGATGCTTCATTTCTTCAAAAATGTGAGGCAGTTCGGAAAGCGGAGCTTCGCCGGTAATGAAATCGGCCGGCCGGACCTCGCCACGGGCGATGGAATCCAGGGCCTCGCGAATAAATTTGGGCGAATGATGGAAAGTCGATTTTATGGTGATCTCGGAATAGTGAAGCGCGGCGGGATCGAATTTGACTTCGGAGCCGCGGGGGCAACCGCCAAACAAATTCACCGTGCCGCCCTTGCGCACCATTTGCACGGCCCATTGCCAGGTGAGCGGCGAACCGACCGCTTCGATGACGGCGTCGGCGCCGCGCATGCCGTCAGTCAATTCGCGAACACGGGCGATGGGATATCCCATTGAAGACACGTCGAGCGCAGCCATGGCGCCAAGGCGTTCGGCAGCGCGAATCTGGCTCTTGCGCTTGCCGAGAGCGATCACGCGCACGTTCCGCGCGGAAAGAACGCGAATGAATTTCAAGCCGATGGGGCCGCAGCCGATGACGACGGCAGTGTCGCCCGCCTGGACATTCATTTCATGGATGCCGCGAAGGACGCAGGCCAGCGGCTCGACCATCGCCGCGTCTTTGAAAGGCACGTGATCGGGAATCTCGAGCATGTTCTGCTGGACGATTCGCGCCGGAATTCGGATGTACTCGGCGTAGGCGCCGTTATTGAAAAGAAGATCTTCGCAGAGATTGGGCTGGCCTTTGCGGCAATAGAGACAGACGCCGCAGGGGGCCGAATTTCCGGGCACGACGCGCATTCCCGCCTTAACGCCGACGTTAACGTCGTCACCAGTGGATTCAATTACTCCCGCGAGTTCGTGGCCAAAGATCGAAGGCGGCTGAATCATGCGCGCGTGGAAACCCTGTTTCCAAACTTTGAGGTCGGTGCCGCAGGTCAACGCAACTGCAACCTTAACCAGGACATCTGCAGGGCCGATGGGCGGAATGTCCACCGTCTCGACTCTGAGATTTTCGCGGCCGTAGAGAACTGCGGCGGTCATGTGACCATTATGTTCGCTTTGATGGGTGCTCATGAATTCACGACCACCACTTTTAAGGTATCACCGGCGGGATGCGCTGCCAACTCGAGTGCGCTGGCGATGTCCTCCAATGGGAACCGGTGAGAAATCAACTGCTTGACAGGAAGCCGGCGTTCGAACACGAGCTTCGCGGATTCCGCCTGATCTTCAATTGAAGCGCTGTAGCTGCCGAGGATTTCTTTTTCTTCTACGCCGACGGCTGCCGCCGGAAAATCGAGCTGCATCACGGGATCGTTATGCGCGAAAAGAAGGACGCGTCCGCCGGGACGCGCGAGTGCGAGCGCTTCGGGCACGAGGCTGGGGCTTGGCACGGCCAGGAGAATCGCGTCTGCGCCACGCCCTTCGGTGCGGCGGCGAATTTCTTCGAGCAAATTCCCGGTTGCCGGATCGAAAGATTCCGCGGCGCCAAAGCGGATGCTTGCGGCGCGGCGGCCGGGCATCGGATCGCTCGTATAAACGGTGGCGCCTTCGTATTTTGCCAAAAGCATAAGGAGGAGGCCGATGGGGCCCTGGCCGATGACCACGACGATTTCGCCGGGAGCAACGCGCGCCTTGCGGACGGCTTTGAGGCAGGTGTTCACAGGCTCGACGAATGTGGCTTCCTCAAATGAGACGTCGGCGGGCAGAGGAATCATTCCGCGCTCGACGATCCAGGGCATGGCGCGAACGTATTGCGCGAAGCCGCCGCCATTTGGCTCGAAACCGGCGGTGAGACCCGTCTTTTTGTAGCCGGCGCATTGCGAGAAATGCTTGCGCTCGCAGAAATAGCAATCGCCGCACGGAACGTGATGGAAACTGACGACGCGATCGCCGGGCTTGAAGCGGGTGACGCCATCGCCGACTTCAACAACGGTGCCGGCCAGTTCGTGTCCGAAAATCTGAGGCGGCGGAACGAAGCCGTGATGAATTTTCTTGATGTCGGTGCCGCAAATGCCGCAGGCGGCGACGCGGAACAGGACTTCACCATCGCGAATTTCGGGAATCGGCACGGTTTCGACCCCGACGCGGCCTTGGCCGCGATAGACGGCCGCGCGCATCGTCTTCGAACTCGGCCGAAGACTTGAGCCGGAGTCGATGATGGCGGTAGTGCGGCTCATCGCGCAGTTACTCCCTGAAATTCTTCACGCGGCTGTACATCTGAAGCGAGCGAGAGACCCCGTACATAGGATTCGAGAAAGCGCTGTAGCGTTTCGGCGGCGCTCTTGCTGCGGCGGCCGAGGCGAATGACCGCTGGCACGGCAAGCGGGTGGCTGACTACATACTTTGCGACACCGGGGATATTCACGGCACCCGAGTCATTTAAAAGCGAGTTCACGCCTGCGGGAAGATCTTGATGCAATGAATCTGAGATTACGCGAATCGCGACGGCTGGAATTTGGCGCGCGCGAGCTGCCGAGAGAATCGCGAACGATTCCATGTCGGCGGCATTTGTGAACGGCGCGATTTGAGATTTCTCTTCGGTAGTTGCGGCAATCTTGTCCACGCTTACGAGCGTTTCGATGATTGTGGCTCCGTTTGCAGCGGCGAGCGCTACGAGATCGGCGTTGGAAATTATTGTTTGAGGGTTGCCGAGTGGTCGATTGGACCCGGAGGCGGGGGACCCCGGGCTCTGATGTCGGACAGACGTGGCCACGATCACGTCGCCTGCGTTCAGTTCAGAGCGGAGCGCGCCGGCGAAGCCTGCAGCGATGACGGCGTCGTATGGCTCGCGCATCAGAATTTCGGCGCAACGAGTTGCGTTTTTCGCGCCCACGCCTGTGACTACAAAATCGGCGGAGACTCCGCCGAAGTCGAATTGATGAACGGCGACACCGCTTTCAACACGCGCGCGCAGGTTCTGCGCCTTTTTCCAGGGCGCGAATTCCGTTTCGACGGCAAATGTGACTAGAACGTTCATGCTAAGCGGCGGCAGCGACCGCGCGCCGGACTCCCGTTGGCAAATATCCGTTTGTTTCATACCAATTCACGGCGCGTTCGAGCGCGGCGTTGACCGGGCCTGCCGCGAAACCCAATTCGCGCGCGGCCTTCGAGCAATCCACGAACATATTGTGCCGCGCGATTCTTACGCCTTCGACAGGAATTTGCGGCTCGCGGCCGAGAATTCGCGAAATTGTGTTTTCGGCGTAGGCATAACCGAGCGCGACGCTGTGAGGAATTTTCAATCGCGGCGCGGGCGTGCCGGTGATTTCCGCGAGCGTGTCGAGCACTTGCTTGAGCGTGAGATTCTCCGCGCCGAGCAAATAGCGTTCGCCGATGCGGCCCTTTTCGGCGACAAGGAGATGGCCCGCGGCGACATCTTCAACCGCAACGAAGTTCAAGCCGGTCTCGACGTAACCCGGCATTTTGCCAGTGAGGAAATCCACAATAATTTTGCCCGTCGGAGTCGGCTTCCAATCGCCGGGGCCGACAGGCGTGGTGGGCATGGCGATGACCGCAGGCAATCCGGATTGCGCGGCTTTGATCACTTCCTGTTCGGCAAGCCACTTGGAACGCTTATAGTGGCCGACCATTTCATCGAGCGTTGAGTTTGTGGATTCGTTCGGAAGTGACGGGCGATCGACGGCGACGGTTGCGACTGTGCCGGTGTAAATGAATCGTTCGACATTGGCGCGGCGCGCGGCTTCGAGCAAGTTGCGCGTGCCGGTGACGTTGCTCCAGTAGATTTCTTCGGGGTGACGCGACCAGAGACGGTAGTCCGCGGCTACGTGGAAGACCCAGGCGATGCCGGTGAGAGCTCGATCGAGAGACGCAGAATCGCGGAGGTCGCCTTCGACGCGCTCGACGTCCATTCCGCGCAGCGCTCGCGCGTCGCTCTCGCGCCGAGCCAGAATTCGCACAGAGTGCCCGGCGGAGAGAAGTCGTCCCGCGACGTGGCTGCCCACGAAACCCGTGGCGCCCGTGACGAGCGTCTTCATAGAATTCGGAAAACCTCTTCCTTCGGCGCGCCGTTGCCAGGGATGAGAGCGCTGGTTGAGTGTCCGTTGTCATTGCCACTCGAACGACTACTATTCGAATGGCCACTTGAATGGCCGTTGCCATTACCGTACGCGTGACCGCTGCCGTTGGTTTTCGCGCCCTTCTTTGCTCCGCCCATGCGGCCGGAGAGCTGCCACTTCAGCATTTTCCAGGTATCGCCCAATTTTTTATTACCGCCGAGAACCGCGGAAGGCTCGTAGCCGGACTGCACCATGCAATCCTGGCAGCGAGGATCGCGGCCGCGGCCGTATTTTTCCCACGGCGTGTTGTCAATGAACTCTTTGAATGTGGCGTGGTGCGCGTCGGTCATCAGGTAGCATGGGCCCTTCCAGCCGCGAGGGTTGTAGGTGGGATTGCCCCAGGCCGTGCACATCAGTTCGCGCTCGCCGCGCAAATATTCCATGTAGATCGGCGAGGTGATGACGTTGAAATCTTCGAGGAGCTGGCTCGCGCGCTGAAATTTTTCTCGCACTTCCTCGCGCGACATGAAAATGTCTTTTGTTTGAACGGCGGCGTAGGAATACGCCGGAGACATCATGTAGCCGTCCACGCCAAGTTCGCGGAGAACTTCGAAGAGCTCGGCGATTTCTTCGAGATCGGTTTCCTTGTAGATGGTGGTGTTCGAGCAGACGAGGAAGCCGGCGGCTTTGGCGGCTTTAATGCCGTCAATCGCTTCGCGGAACACGCCGTCTTTCTCGACGCACAAATCATGGGTTTTTTCGAGGCCGTCGAGATGAACGTTGAAGAAAAAGCGCGACGTGGGCTTGAATTCGTTGAGGCGCTTGCGAATGAACATTCCGTTGGTGCAAAGATAGATGTTCTTCTTGCGCTTCAGGATTTCGGAAGTGAGGCGCCCGATTTCGGGATAAATCATGGGCTCGCCGCCGCAGATGGAAACGATGGGAGCGCCGCAATCATCGAGCGCCGCGAGGCACTGCTCGACCGTCAACATTTCGTTGATGGTGGATTTGTATTCGCGGATGCGGCCGCAGCCCGTGCAGGTGAGATTGCACGCGTGCAACGGTTCGAGCATCATCACCAGCGGAAATTTTTCTTCCCCGCGAATCTTTTTTCCTGCGAGGTAGCCTGTCAGATTGGCCGTCAGGCTAAGCGGAAATCTCATTCAATCCCCCGATGCAATTTTCGATATGCGATGCCTTGCGGCCCCGGCTTGGTGGCGGTGAATTCGGTTCGTGCGTCCCGCAAGTTGCGGTAATGCGCCAAGGCGTATAGCGGAAACGAATTTCGATACAAGTGATATTTCAAGTAGAAGACGGACGGGAAGCCTGTGCCGGTAAATTCTTCCTCGTCCCAAGTGCCATCCTCGTTCTGAGCGTCCACCAGATATTTTACAGCGGCGTGAACGGCCGGATCATCCGCTCCGCAAACGGCGAGCAATCCGATCAAGCCCCAGGCAGTCTGCGATGCCGTGCTGGATCCCCTGCCCTTCCAATTGGAGTCGGAGTAGGAGTGCAAAGATTCACCAAAACCGCCATCCGGATTCTGAACGGAGCGGAGCCAATTCGCGGCGTGCTGGCACTCGGGAGCGTTGCCCAAGCCAAGAGCTTCCATCGCGCGCAAAACGCCGCTGGTGCCGTAAACGTAGTTGACACCCCAGCGGCCGTACCACGGGCCATCGGGCGCCTGATCTTTTTGCAGGAAGACGAGCGCGCTTTCCATCGCCGGATGGTCAGCGGGCCAGCCAAGTTTTGCAAGAGCCTCCATCGAGCGCGCGGTGACGTCCGCCGTCGAAGGATCGAGCATGGCATTGTGATCGGCAAAGGGAATGTTGTTCAGGAGCGTGAGATTGTTGTCGCGATCGAACGCACCCCAGCCGCCGTCGCGATTCTGCATGCTCAACATCCAAGCCAAGCCGCGGCGGAGAGCGCTCTCCATGCGTTGCTTGTCGGGATATCCGACGCGGGCGAGAGCCATCAGAACGAAAGCAGTGTCGTCGACATCCGGGAAGTGATCGTTGCGGAATTCGAAGGCCCAGCCACCGGGTTCGGCGTCGCGATTCTTTATTTGCCAGTCGCCGCCGCCGGTGATTTGCGCGTCGAGCATCCAGTTCGCGGCCTTTACAAGTGCGGAGTGCCGGGGATCAATGCCCGCTTCTTCGAGTGAAACCATCGCGATGGCGGTATCCCACACGGGCGAAACGCAAGGCTGCATGCGGATTACGTCGCCATCTTCGACTTCGTGAGCCGAGAGGTGCTTGATCTGCTCCTGGACGATCGGATCGTCGAAGCGGTGGCCAAGAGCGTGAAGACAGAAAATCGAGTTCTGCATCGACGGGTAAATCGCCGCCAGTCCTTCGGTGCGATCCATGCGCTCGAGAATCCACTTCTTGGATTTCTTCAGAGCGAGCGCACGAAACGGCTTCCAGGGCAACTGCTCGTAGAGCTTCATTGCCCGGTCAGTGGCAAGAAAGAAATTCCGCCAGGAGACCACTTCGCGATCCCACTCGAAGGCTTTACGCTTGCGATCGGGATCGGCAAAAAGCTCATCCACAAATCCAACGGGACTCATGTTCCACTTGGGCCTTAGCCCGTACAGAACGGAGAGTGTGACAACAATGGCCCGCGTCCAGGAAGACATTTCGTAGAGATTCACGAAAATCCAGCGCGGCAGAAGAACCAATTCTGGAGGAATGGCCGGGGCAAGGTCCCAATCCACGGCGCCCATCAAGGCCAAATGAAGACGCGTATACGAGTTCGAACTCTCGATGCCGCCGAGAGCAACGACTCTCGCACGCGCCTTGCGCATGTGAGGAGCCTGAATATCGTCTCCGATGAGCTTGAGGGCAAAATAGGCCTTAATGGTCGCGTTCAGTTCAGCCGGGCCCTTCGGAAAGATGTTCCAGCCGCCGTCGGGCAATTGGAGGCGTCTGATGTGGTTCGCGAGTTTCGGAATCTTAGGGGAGTTCTGTTCTCCGATGACGTAGTTGTAGACGATATAGTCGGAATTCAGGGTGATGTCGGCCTCAAGCTCGCCCCACCAGCAGCCCGCCGGCAATTGAGCCGCGAGAAGCCACCGCGTAGTTCGATCCACAGCCTGGTCGACGAGGCCCTCGAGAGTGCGGACGGGGACTGTGGCTGTAGCTCCGCCGTGCTGGCCGCTAGACGATCGCGATGTCATCAGTGCTTCCGACATATAAACCTTCTAGCTCCTCAGGTATGGAATTGGATGCGCGCCAGCCATCGTCCGGCGCAGGGCCCGAACACAATCTAACGTTCCAGGATAGCCGAATACATGAAATCCGAAGCCGAGAGCAATCGGCACCGCCCGGGTTTGATCCCCACTGCTTAGGCCCGGCGGCCCTCAATTACAAACGACCCCACCGCCGTATCCTAAAGATGGCCAACAATCGCTGGTGGTTGTATCGTCGATCCCCAGCGCTTCCAGATAGATACGGACGGCCCCGGTAAATTATGTAGGCTAATGGCTTCCGGGTCAACAAAAAAGACTGGCGCGGGGGCCAGCGTGCAGGCGAGCTCCAAGCGGCTGCAAGAGCTATCGAAGGGAACTTTGAGGCATGTGGAAAATCATTCTGTGTACAATTCGAGACATGCTTATTCCATTTTGCGAAGACGCTTTCCTATATCCGGCAGGCGGGCGAGCCACGCGTACTGCTCTTTGAATCGATCCAACGGGCGCGCGGGAGTTCCCCAGACGATCTGACCGGAGCGAATCTTCTTTCCCGTAGGGATTCCGGCTTGGGCGCCAACGATTGCACCGTCCTCGATGGCGCAGTGATCGGCGATTCCCACTTGTCCACCGATTACGACCCGGCTGCCAATGACGCTGCTGCCTGAAATACCGGTCTGAGCGGCAATAACTGTGTTTTCGCCGATTTGGACGTTGTGGGCGACCTGAACGAGGTTATCAATCTTGACGCCGTTGGCGATGCGCGTGGCGTCCAGCGCGCCGCGATCCACGGTGGTGTTAGCGCCAATCTCGACCTCATCGCCGATTTCGACGTGCCCGATCTGGGGGAACTTCCAATGGCGCCCTTCCCCGAAGACGTAACCGAAGCCGTCCGCGCCGATAACGGTTCCCGAATGAATGATGACGCCGCGACCGAGGCGGACGCCCTCATAGAGCGTTACGCGAGGATGCAGGTGGCAGTCTGCTCCGACGAAGGAACCTCGGCCTACGAAGCAGAATGCGTCGATCTCAGCACCTGAACCTATGGAAACATCGTCCTCGATCACGGCGTGGGGTCCGATGGCCACGCCGGCGGATATGCGCGCGTTCGGAGAGACGATGGCGGTCTGATGAACGCTACCGGACACGCGTTTGCGCGGGAACAGCCAGGCTGCGGACTTGGCGAACGCCAACTTGGGCGTCCCGGCGCGTATTACGGTTTTTCCGACGAGCTCCAGCCCTGGCGGGGCCAGGACGCATTGTGCGCGCGACGCCTGGGCTCTTGCGCGATGCTTCTCACTCTCGACGTAAATCAAGCTCTCAGGGCCGGCGTTCTCGGGGCTGCCGAGCGAAGAGATTGCAGCGTGCGCGTCTCCTTCGACTTCTGCGCGCAGATGCTGAGCGAGATCTGAAGCGGTGCGAGTCATGTCAGCCTCACGGAATCCGAGTTTTCGAGATGGGACATTGTCTAACAGGCTCCGGAAGAAAGCATAGATGCGAAACCAGCGACGCTAGAACGGGTAAATCGGCTTCTCGCCTGGCGGCCGCGTCTTCCATCGTTTGTGCACCCAGAGCCATTGATCCGGATGCGCGCGGGCAAAATTCTCAACGACCTTCATAAATTTGGCGGTGTTCGCGACTACGTCATTTTCTTCGTCTTCCGTTCGGACAAGGTCGACCGCGGGCTCGAAGTGCAAACGATACTTGCCGATCGCATCGTCCCAGTAAGCGTATCCGGGAACAACGGCAGCGCCAGTGCGCAGGGCGAGACGCGCCAATCCAGACGTGCTGCACGCAGGAATTCCGAAGAACGGGACGAAAACGCCCTCATCGTGAGAAGTGTTCTGGTCGGCGAGCACGCCGATGGTGCCGCCGCCGCGCAAAATCCGGAACATGGCGCGCGCGGAATCGTTCTTGTCAATCATGCGGCAGCCCGAAAGACAGCGATATTGATTCACGAGCGCGTCCACGCGGCGGTTTTCGATTGGGCGCGCCAAAAAATGGCACGGATAGCCATATACCGCGTGGGCGAACGAGGAAAGCTCCCACGGGCCCATGTGCCCGGTGAGGAAAAGCAGACCTTTTCCGCGGCCAAGCGCTTCGAGATAATTTTCGTTGCCGTCGAGAACGATGACGCGATCGATATTTTCGCGATTGTATTTGGGAAACTGGGTGAATTCGGCGCCCATCCAGCCGATGTTGCGCACCATCTTGCGGATCGTTTCGCGGCGTTGCGTCTCGCTCCAGTCTGGAAACGCGAGCTTGAGATTGAAATCGGCGGCGCGGCGCAGAGGCGCGCGGACCCAATATGCGAGTCGCGCGAAAGCAGCGCCCACGCCGCGCGCCAGCGGACGCGGGAGCAATCCCATTCCTTTCATGACCGACCACGCGGCAAAATACTCGAGGCGTTGGCGCATGTGCGGCCATTTTGTCATAGACGCGAGCGAACGAGCTACCTTGGATGAAATTGGAGGAGCAAATCTGAACCTCCATTCTGATGATTCACATCTGGGAATTCGAATCCCGGCAAGTCAAAATCCGGCGGCTTCTTTTGATAAACTTGCCGAACATTGACCAAGAGCCAGCGTGCGCTAAAAACTATTGCGATCATCATCGCGGTGTTTGTTCCGGCCGTGGCGTTCTTCACGCAACTCGCGACCGTGGGCCTGATCGGTCCGGACGAGCCGCGTTATGCATTTATCGCGCGGGCGATGGCCCAAACGCACGACTGGGTGACGCCGCGCCTTTATGGACAGCCGTGGTTCGAGAAACCGGTTCTTTATTACTGGATTGCCGGAATCGGATTTCGATTTCTGAAGTCGGGGGAAATTGCAGCGCGATTGCCATCGGCCATCGCGGCGCTGCTGGCAGCGTGCGCTATAGGGTGGTTTGCTCTGAAAGAATACGGCGAAAGGACCGCGTGGATGGCGGTGATGATTTTTTCGACGACCGCCGCGGCTATCGCGTTTTCGCGAGCGGCGACGCCGGACATGCTGTTCAGCGCGAGTCTCACATTCGCGATGGTATGCGCCGGCGGAATTCTGCGCGAGGACGGCGCGCTTCGCGGTTTGCAGACTACGGTAGCTGATTCTGCGCGATCGACGGCCACCGCGACATTCTCCGACGCGAGGGCGGGTGCGGCGTTTTGCGGCGCTTGGCTGGGCGTGGCGACGCTGGCGAAAGGGCCGGCGGCAATCGTTCTCGCGGGCGGAAGCTTAGGGCTGTGGGCGCTGTGCTCGCGCAACTGGAAGGCATTGCGGCGATTCGTTCACTGGTATGGAGTCGTGGCGTTCGCGATCGTCGCGGTGCCGTGGTATGCAATCTGCGCGGCGCGTAATCCGGATTTCCTGCGGACGTTTTTGTTTTTGCACAACGTCGAGCGCTATTTCAGTCCAGTATTTCAACACGTTCAGCCGTTCTGGTTTTTCGGACCGATTCTGCTGTTCGCACTTGTCCCGTGGACAATACTCCTCTTGCCCGCGGCGGCGGAAAGCTGGCGGCTGTGGCGCGAAAAATCCTGGCGCAATTCTCCGGGATTCTTCGTCGCGTGCTGGGTGATTTCCCCTGTGCTCTTCTTCAGCGCGTCGCAATCGAAATTGCCAGGCTATATACTTCCCTGCATTCCCGCACTTGCGCTTCTTTTCGCCGTTGGCCTGGACCGATGGATCGCCCAGACGAAATGGCCGACTCGATATTTGCTGGCGGCCGCAGGACTGACGCTGTGGCTGATACTGTATTACGTCGCGCACCAATTCGCGCCATACATTCCCGACTACTTCACGCGAGACGTCCGCGCATTCGAAGTATTAGTGTTTTTTGTGGTGAGCACGACTCCCTTCCTGGCGCGGCCACGCGTGGCCACCGGGATGCTGGCTGCGTGCGTGTTGTTCGTGCTGACGATCGGCGGAATCGCTCTGTCGATAAAAACTCCGCCGCTCTCGGCCCGGCCGCTGCTGCCAGCGCGCGCGTGGTTCGTGGCGCATCGGGATGAAGCTATCACCGTGTATCACGTGAATCGCAATTGGGAATACGGATTGAACTTCTATTACGGACGGGAGCTTCCGGAGTGGACTCCGGCGATTCCCGGCGTATCCGTTCTTTTCACGTCGCCCGACGGCCTAAGCGAGTTGGGCGATAAAGCGATGGTGGGAAATATCTCGCAGTATGGCAATCCACCGTGCGTGAGAGCGCTGATCGTGCCTGACGAGCCCTAGCAGCCGCCTTTCAGTGGGCGGCTTGGCCTGATAGGGGGAGATTCAGGAGAAAAAAGGAAGAGAGCATGTTCTCGTACGTCTTGCGATCGTCATCGCCCATCTCCGAATAAGTCACGCGCGCCGCTTCCTGTCGCTTGGGATCGGGAGCTTTCTGAAAGAGTTGAGTCGTGGACAGGGCGAGAAGCGGGCGGTCTTGCGACTGGATGAAAAGCTTGGCGGTTCCAAGCAAGCGCCCGAAATGGGCGGAGACTGGCGGGTCCTGCCGGTATTGATAGTTGATGAGATGAAATCCGATTTCACAGAAACGCATCACGAAAGGCAACGCCGTCAGGCCCGTCTTTTTCACCTGAATGCGCAGAAAATCTGCGGGATCGTCGTAGACGGAATCTACGGCGACGGCAACGATGCGAGGATCGGCTTCGGCCGCTTCGAGAGCCGCGTAGGCGCCGAGATCCATGCCCCAAACGCCGAAATGTTTGGGATCCACATCCGGACGTCCGGCCAGGGCGTTGATCGCGGAGCGGAGCTCGTCCGCCTCGCGATAGCCTAAAGTCGTCGCGTTCGGACTCGCTCCGTGCCCTGCAAAATCAAACACGAAGACGTTGTATTGCTGATCCTGAAGCGCCGATACGAGCGTGAGAGTATCTCCGCGTTGCGAGCCGTAACCGTGGCAGAAAACGATCGTGGCCGCGCCCTGCAAGCCCGGAAAGAACCAGCCTTCTCGCTCCCCACCATTCACGGGGAATGAAAATGAGGCCGGGTGACCCATCATGACACTGAGATCCATCGTGGTGGGATTGCGTGAAGGCTTCAAGACTTGCCGCAGCAGAAATGCTGCGGTAACCGTTGTGCCAAAAAAGGCGAATAACAGTACGGCCAGGACTCCAGAGATGACCTTGGCGGCCGGGGTAGTTGGATATCTAAGTTCGGAGAGCAGGGACATCAGAGTCCTGTGAAAAGCTTAGCTAAATTGATATCGTGCCGGATGTTAGCACAATTCAGAAAGCGCACCGCGTGGCGCGGCTCACTTGTTTGCCGCTTGAGTAATATTTGGGCGCAAACCGAGGCGAGGCTATAATCCATCTGTGGAGCAAAAGTCCAAGACGGTCCAGCTCCTCGACCTCCGGCAGATGCAGACGCGCGACCTCGAGCGCCTGTTTGAAGAAGAAGCTCGCTACTGGCGCGATGAACTTTCCTGGGATTATCGGCCTTCTCTCGATTTGATCCGGCGCTTTGTGGATTCGCACACGCTTGGCGGCTATGTGGCGCGCGAAGGATACGAGGCCGCGGGGTATGGATTCTACGTTCTCGAAGATCACAAGGGATTGATCGGCGGACTATTCGCGTCTCCGCGCTTTCCGCAAGCCGAAGTTACCGACAGCCTGCTGAGCGAAATGCTCGCAACGTTGCGGACGACGCCGCGCGTGAATCGCGTGGAAGCGCAGATTATGCCGTTTGGCGGAGCGCTCGACGCCGCGCTGCTCTCGCAACATTTCCGGCTCTATCCGCGGCAATTCATGATGCTGAAAATTTCAGAAGTGAAATTGAAAGGGACCGCGCTTTCACCGGGGATGAGGATCGAACGATGGAGCGACCGCAACTTCGAAACGTGCGCGAGGCTTATTCAAATTTCGTATGCGGATCATGTGGACGGAGACATCAACGACCAATACCGCAGCGAAGCGGGCGGAATGAAATTCTTGCGAAATATCGTGATTCTCCCAGGATGCGGGCAGTTTCTGCCGGAGGCGTCGTTCCTGGTGCGCGAAGCGAGCGGCGAACCGCCGATCGGGATGGTGTTGACGTCGACTGTGGCCGAGGGTGTGGGGCACACGACGCAGATTTGCGTGAGGCCCGGCTATCGCGGCGCCGGGATTGGGCGCTATCTGATGGAAGCATCCATACAGGCGCTTCGGGCGCGGCACTTTCATTCGCTCTCGCTGACGGTGACTTCGATGAACGCCACGGCGGTGAAGCTCTACGAGGAACTCGGATTCCGCACGCTGAAGAATTTCGCGGCGGGAGTCTGGCACGCGTGAACCAAAAATTCCGGCAGTGAAACGGACAGGCGAATTACTTTCGGGTGCGCTCGCGAAGCAAGCCTTTCAGCTCGTTCATAAATTCCTTCACATCTTTGAAATCCGAATAGACGGAAGCGAAGCGCACGTAGGCGACTTTGTCGAGCTTCTTGAGGCGTGACATCAGAAGCGCGCCGATTTCTACCGTGGTGAGTTCGCGCTCGGTGGATTCGCTAACGACTTGTTCGGCCTCGTCCACGATGGCTTCGAGCTTCGAAGTGGAAACGGGGCGTTTCTCGCAAGCTTTGAGCAATCCCTGAAGAATTTTCTTGCGGTCGAAGCGCTCGCGGCGGCCATCTTTCTTGATGACCATGTAGGGCACTTCGTCAATGCGTTCGTAGGTGGTGAAACGGCGATTGCACTTGAGGCATTGGCGACGGCGGCGGATGAGGTCGCCGGCGCGTCCTTCGCGTGAGTCCACGACTTTATCGTTGATGTTCGAGCAGAAAGGACATTTCACAGCCGCGCGTCTCCCTTCGCGCCGCCATTCTCCTCACGCGCGCCTTTTGCCGGATGTTCTTGGGCCATGTGTTCTTCCGCTTCGAGCACGACCGCTTCCCTTTCGGCGCTCGCGACTCGGCGCAATTCACCCATGGACCAGCCCTCGCGAAGCAGCAGCGGGACGCCCACGAGAATCGAACTAGCAAAAGTAATCAGCCAGATCGAAATGGCCGCGGCCGCCGCCGGTTCATCTTCCACTCCAAAGATAACCGTGAAGACAAGAAACGTCGCGACCTGCGCCCCGCCGCCGCCGACGGGCAGTTGCAACGCTGAACCAACCATCGTGGACGCCAGCACAAGCATGGCGCCCGAGAAAGTGAGCGCGGCAAGCCTGCCGCCGAACGCGTGCGCCAGCCAAACATAAATGTAAACGACGAGAATCCAGTGCGCCGCGGTCCAGGCAACGGCTGCGCCGAGATCGCCCCACGTGCGCAGCGCGTGCAGGCCCTCGCTCAATCCGGCGATCAGGGCGGCGATTTTGGCGCGCCAACCCGTGCGGTTCTTGCCTTCGAGGACTGACTGCTCGAAGCGCCGAGCCACAACTCCGGCACCGTGCAGGCGGAAGTAAACAAGAAACGCCGTCAGCACGGCGAACGCGACGAGAAATAGCGCGCCACCGGCTTGCATGGCGTGCACCAGCGGAATTCCACTGGCCGCCGTGAGCCCGCGGCGCGAGATGGCGATGAGCGCGAGGCCCGCAAAGACGGCGGTGGCGCCCACATCGAGAGCGCGCTCGAGAAGGTAAACGCCGAACATTCCGGAGATCGGCAATTTCTCCTTGCGCGCGATCAAAAGCGGACGGATTGGCTCGCCCGCGCGGCCGAGAATAACGAGGCACGCGAAACCCATCAACGTGGCCGAGTAGAGGCTCGCGATCTTGCTTGGTCCGAGATATCGGGACATTCGCTTCCAGCGAAAAGCGCGGATCAGGTACGCGACATACGTGGAGACAACGCCGAGCAGAAGAAGATATGGATTCGCGTGGCGCCACGAGTTGCCGAGGACGCTCCAGTGGAATGCCCCGCCCGCGAGGGAATTGCGGAATTTGTAGAGGAGTGCGGCGAGGGCGGCAACCGCCAGAACGAGAGTAATGATGAGCTTGCGAAGCGATCGGCGCATCCGAGGCGACCGTAGCAGCTAAGCGCGGAGGGTGTCAAGTTTTGCAGGCCGCAGCGCGGTTCAGTTTTTCCTGCGAGTTCGACGGTCAAAGAAGTGACGCGGCAAGCGGCTGGGGGCCGCGCCTGCCGGGGCGGATTCGGCGGCGAAGAGCGAAATGATATGATCGGCGCCGGGGAGCTTGCATGCCGCGGCTGGCGAAAACGATCATCCCTCGGATCAAGAAATCGATCGAGAGGCGGGGAGTTGTCGCGTCAATTTTTCGCGGAGTGCTTCTGCCGATCCAATTGTTTCGGGAGCATCGGACGGCGAAGCAGTCCGCGGGCGACGGGACGCGAAGCGAATTCGATCTCAAATACATTGTGGACACGGACGGAGACACCGGCGGCGTGACTTTCCTGAGCGATCTGGATATTCCGAGCCCGAATTGGATTTATGGATTCAATTACCTGCCGGTGGACCCGGACCAGTTCCGGGCCGCCATGACGGCGCTCAAGATTGAATTCGAGGATTTCTTCTTCATTGATTACGGGTCGGGCAAAGGACGCGCGCTTCTCTTCGCGTCGAATTATCCTTTCAAGAAAATCGTCGGGATCGAGTTCGCTCCTGAGCTACACGCCATCGCGGTGAAAAACATCGGGAAATACTCGAGTCCCGAACAGAAGTGCGGGTCGCTCGAAGCCGTTTGCATGGATTTTACGGACTTCTCGTTGCCGCCTGAACCCTTGGTTTTATTTTTCAACCGGCCGTGCGAGGCGCTCCCTCTTGGCATCGTCCTCGGAAGCATTCGCAAATCGCTTCGTGAGAACCCGCGGCCGATTTACATTGTCTTTATCGCGCCGGCCTACGAAGAGATCGAGGCCGTTCTGGATGGCGCGGAATTCCTGGTGAAAATCGCGGAAAACCCGGATATATCATTCATTGTTTACGAGAGCGTCCAGCATGCCTGAGAAGAACAAAGCCGCCGCACAAGCAGCGCCGCGGAAGCAGGAATTTAAAGGTGTCTCGCCGTCGTTTATTGTGGACGACGTCGTGAAATCGGCCGAGTATTATCGCGACGTCCTGGGATTCAGTTTTGAGAGGTACTGGGGCGAGCCGCCGTGCTTTGTGATATTGGGACGTGATCGCGCAGAGATTTCGCTTGGGAGTCCGGGCGCGACTGGATTGATGCGTCCGAATCGAAAGGCGCATTCTGGGGCCGCATGGGATCTATACGTCTGGGTAACGGACGTCGAGGCATTGCACCGGGAGTATTTGGCCAAGAGAGCGAAGATTCTGCGCGGGCCCGAATCAACCTTTTACAACATGCGCGAGATCGAAGTCGAAGACTGCAACGGATACGTTCTGTGTTTCGGCCAGGACATCACACCGGCATCGGCTGCCGAGTAGCTTCGGGGCGCGGCTAGACGGCAGCCCGGAGACGCAGGTCGCGCAATAATGACGTCGCGCGACACTCGCTTCCCCGTAAATCGCTGGCGTACTTGTGTTTTGGGAGCAAGCGTGGCTAACATGCCGCCCAGCCACGGAACATTTCGGCGGGAAAATGCGTTTCTCTTGATGAGGCCGAAAGTAGATGGCGGCGGTGAGGCTGACAACGATTGGAGCCCGATGCCCAACTGGTACAAAAATGCCTGCGGGGCGACGGGCCGGCGTGGGAGGAATTGGTGCATCGCCACGCGCGCCGCGTGTTTGGGCTGTGTTACCGCTTCACGGGAAATTCGCACGAAGCGGAGGATCTGAGCCAGGAAGTATTTCTGAAGATCTACCGGTCGCTCGCGAGTTACCGGTCGGCGGCCGGGGGCTTTCCGACGTGGCTGACGAGCGTGACGCGCAATCTGCTGGTGGATCATTACCGGCGGACGAAGCGCGACCGGCTGACGGATTCGATCGAAGACGAGATGCCTCGGCTCGAGGAGAAGCACTCGTCCACGCGCACTCCGTTCAAGCAAGTGGCCGACGCGGAGTTGAGCGGCCAGATACAACATGCGCTTTCGCGGCTTTCGCCTGAATTGCGCGAAGCGGTGATCCTGAGGGACTTGCAGGGTCTGGAATATAACGAGATTCAAGAGGTTTTATCGGTGCCCGAAGGAACGGTAAAATCGAGAATCAACCGGGGCCGAATCGAACTGGCCCGGATTCTGGAACAATTGGGGCTGCGGCCGGCGTAATCGCAGCGAGAGAAAATGAACTGGACTTGCGCACAAACCGAAGAGCGGCTGAGCGATTATCTCGATAATCGCCTCGATCCCGCCGATGTGACGGATTTGAACCGGCACGTGGACGGTTGCGCCGACTGCACGCGCTTGATCGAGCAGGTGGGCACGGCCGTTCAGCGAATGCGTTCGCTCGCGCCTGTGGAAGTTCCACCGCTCCTCGTCAATTCGATTCTCGACCAGACGATCGGCCCGCGACCCGCGAAGACGGGGTGGCGCGGCTGGTTTGCATGGGCGGACTTTATCGTGCAGCCGAAGTTCGCGATGGGCGCGCTCACTTGCGCCGTGACGCTGATCATTCTCGGCTACGCGGCGGGGCTCAGCCCTTCGAAAATCAAGAAGGGCGACCTGGCGCCATCGAACGTTTATCGCGCTGCGAACCGGCAGGCTCACCTCACTTACGGGCGCGCGCTCAAATACGTCAACGATTTGAAAGTCGTGTACGAGATCCAGTCCAAACTGAGACCGGAAGAATCGCCGGCGCGCGAACGCGAACGGCAAGAAGCTCCGGCGTCGCCTACGCCGCAGGAAAAATCGCAGCAAGATTCGCGTCCGGGCCGGAGCTCAACACTCGACGCGAATTTATACGCGTACATCGTCACGCACGCATCCGTGAGGAGCCAACGATGAAGTGCGCCGTCCACACTGAAGTGGATGCTACCGGCTTCTGCCGGAATTGCGGGAAGCCGCTCTGCCCCGAGTGCACGCGCGACGTCAAGGGCGCGCTCTATTGTGAAAATTGCGTCGCGGCGGCGATTTCGGCGCAGACGCCCACTCCCGCGGTGAAGCCGGACGTAAATCCCGGAGCGGCGGCGGCGCTGGGGCTGATCCCCGGATTGGGAGCTGTTTACAACGGCGAATACACGAAGGCAATTGTTCACGTGGCGATCTGGGGAGGTCTGCTTGCCGCTGGCATCACGGGCGCGCTGGGCGATCTTGAGGCGCTTGGGTGGGTCGCTTTCGGGCTATTTCCCATTTACATGGCAGTTGACGCATATCGCGTGGCGAAAGCGCGCTACATCGGCGCGCCTGTCGCTGACCCTGCCCCAGCCGGGAGACTTCCTGTCGGCGCACTCGTGCTTGTTGGACTGGGAATTCTCGCGCTGCTGGGGAATTTCGGTTTGATTCGCGGCGAAGTGATTGATCGCGGCTGGCCGCTAATACTTATCGCGATAGGCGTGTGGCTGCTGGTGAAGCGCGGCTACGGCACGCCCAGGGGAGGCACAAGATAATGTCCGATGAGTCGGATAAGGCGCATTGCACGTGCGCGAGGTGCCGGTTAGGCGGGCTGATGGGGCCGGCGATCCTCATCACAATCGGAGTGCTATTTCTCATTCAGCAATTCTCGAATCGAATTACGTTCGGGGAACTCTGGCCGGTCATTTTGATTGTCATTGGCGCCGTGAAGCTGCTCGAAGCGACGGCTTCGACGGCCGGGCACGTGGACAAGGAGAAGGGCGCGTGAGCGGCGGCCTCGGGGCGCGCAGCGCTCGCGATTGCATACAAATATGAGCAACGGCCGGGGACAGCGGCAATCGGTGTTTGGCGGGCTGGTCCTGATTTTGATCGGCGTTTTATTCCTTCTGCATCGCTTTCGGCCGGAACTTGGAATCGCACATTTCTTCCGTCTTTATTGGCCTCTCCTGCTTATCGTTTGGGGAATTGCAAAACTCATTGAGAATTTCGCGTACCGCAACACCGGAGATCCACGGCGGCCGGTAATCACCGGCGGCGAGATTGCACTGCTGCTGCTTTTGGTCTTCCTCCCTTTGGGACTCGACAGTTATGACAAAGTGAGGGCGCGATTCCCGGAGCTGGATATCGGGGATATCTGGACCAACAATAAGGGCGTCCCGGTGGCCGAAGATCTTCCGGTGCAGAAAATTCCTCCGACGTCCTCGATTTCGATCGACACCGATCAGGGTGACATTACCGTTTTTGCGGAGGATACGGCCGAGCTTCGCGTAGTCGCTACGAAAACGGTGACGGCTCTGAGCGATCAAGAATCGCGCAAACGCGCGGAAGAAATCACGGTGGCGATTGCGCCGGGCGCCAATGGTGGATACGAAGTGCGCCCATCGGGGACCTCCGGCCGAGGACACGCGCGGGTGGATTTCGAAGTACACGTACCAGCGATGGCCACGATTATTGCCAAGACGGAAAAGGGGGACATCAACGTCGGAGGTGTTTCGGGAACTGTGACGGCGACGACGCAGAATGGCGACGTCGAAGTCCACGATTCTGGCGCGGTAACGATTGCCGTACAAAGCGGCGATGTCCGCGTGACCCATGTTACTGGCGATGTGAACGTGAAGGGGCCCGGCAACGATGTGACTGTTTCCGACGTCAGCGGCGATGCCACGTTTGACGGAGATTTCTACGGCTCGGTGCAGCTGGAAAAGATCGCGCAGACGACGCGGTTCACTTCATCGCGCACTACTTTGACGATTCTGAATCTGCGCGGCCACCTCGACCTTGATTCCGGAGCGCTGGCGGTTTCGGACGTGCGAGGGAGCATCCGCGTAGCCACGCGCGACCGCGACGTCAACTTGGAAAACACGGCCGGGCGGATTGAGATCAGCGACGCGCACGGCGATGTGTCGGTAGATCTGAATCAGCCGCCGAAGGACGAAATCAACATAGCGAACGACACGGGCGGCGTGGAAGTCGCGCTTCCGGCGGCGTCAACTTTTGAAATTTCGGCTTCGTCACGTTCCGGTGACATTCAGAGCGACTTCGGTGCCTCGGGATTGAATCAGCAGAGCGGCGAAGATTCGTCGACCTTGAACGGAAAAGTCGGGACGCGCGGACCGAAGATCACCATTACCACCAGCTACGGAACGATTAAACTCAGCAAGTCCGAATCGTAATTCCGGGATAGCTGCGACGCGGCTAGCGCTCTACCATTCGATCGATCGTCGCAAAAAAATCGGGGAAAGAGACTGCGGCGCATTCGGCGTTCTGAATCACTGTTGTTCCTTCGGCGCCGAGGCCGGCGACCGCCAACGCCATCGCAATGCGATGATCGCCGCGCGGATCAATTTTTGCGCCATGCAATTTTCCGGCGGCGCGTCCTTCAACTCGCAATCCATCGGGAAATTCTTCGACGCGCGCGCCCATTCGCGCGAGCGATTCCGCGAGCGCGGAAACGCGATCGCTCTCCTTCACCCGCAGTTCCTGCGCGCCGCGAATCTCGATTCCCTTCTCCGTAAATGGGCCGAGAGCTGCGAGCATCGGCAATTCATCAATCATCTCGGCCGCCTGTGCGCCCGAAATGGCGCCGCCCGTGAGCGGTGCGTAGCGCACGGCGAGATCGCCGACGAGTTCGCCATCGCGGCTTTGCAACGATGCAACGTGAATCGGCGCGCCGATGGAAATCAGGAAGTCGAGTATTCGCGTGCGCGTGGGATTGAGGCCGACGTCGTGAATGATGACGTTCGAACCCGGCAGAATCAGCGCGGCGGCGATGAAGAAAACCGCGGCGGAGAGATCGCCGGGAACGGTTAAGCCTCGGCCTTCGAGACGAGGGCCGCCTTGGATTCGAACGGTACCCTTCGCGGCGACCACGCGCGCGCCAAATTCGCGCAGCGCAAGCTCGAGATGATCCCGCGTGGCGACAGATTCGTGAATCGAGGTTTCGCCTTCGGCGTAGAGTCCGGCGAGGAGAATCGCGGACTTCACCTGGGCGCTGGCGATCGGAGGCGTGTAGTCAATCGAATGCAACGGCGTGCCTTGAATTTCGAGAGGCGCGAGCCCGCCTTCTTGCGGCGAGATTTTCGCGCCCATGGCGGAGAGCGGATCGAGAATCCGGCGCATCGGCCTGCGGCGCAACGAAGCATCGCCCGTAATCGTCGAAGAGAAGGATTGCCCTGCGAGGACGCCGGTGA
>Ga0302325_10001023_pt1 | contig 73467 bp, 58 predicted proteins | sample Palsa_T0_2_FD_201948 | JGI IMG/M metagenome (GOLD analysis project Ga0302325, IMG submission 201948) | Peat permafrost microbial communities from Stordalen Mire near Abisko, Sweden - Palsa_T0_2 | ecosystem: Environmental > Terrestrial > Soil > Palsa > Peat permafrost | place: Sweden: Abisko...
GGCTGAATATCGCTCCTCGGAATAATCCGGCAATTCGAGACAAACCTGTTCGAGATGGTCGGGCGCTTTCAGCGAGAGGCGGGTTCGAGGGGACGACGAGCGCCTTAGAGACTGTCTAGCCACTGGAGGTAGCTCCTAATGGGTTCGGCGAAGCCACCGACATACCCCTGAAACAAGTACTCCTGCAGTAGAGGCGCGAGGCTTGTTTTCAGCTCACGCCTTGCTTTGTCTTCACTCATCTCGAGAAAATACGAGTGTCCCGGCACAAGCCCAAACGCATCGTCGGTCGCGTGTTCCACAAATATAGAGAGGAGCTTCCGGAATGCGTCTTGCATGAGGGAGCATCCGTGCTGCTGGACAACACTCATCCGCGGCCACGCCGAAACGAAAGCGAATCGTCGCCTGACGGCAACGTCAACGATTGCGATGCTACGATCAGCGCTGTTCATCGTTCCAAGTATGTATAGGTTCTTAGGTAGGTTGAGCGACCGATGGAACGGAGAGCCAAAGTCATAAGGCAGCTGGATCACGCGCTCGCGGTCAGTTTTGGTCTCTAAGAGAAAAATCGCTTCGCCTAGGATCTTGCTTAAGTCGGCTCGGTTGATTTCGTCGATGTGCAGCAGATACGGTCGAGACAAGTCGCCTGACGCCAGGGCTGCCGCTTCCATCAGCACGCCGGACGTCGCTTTGAAACGCAGACCAACTCCACCATCGGAATTGTCAGGAGCAAGGCCTCCAATGAAGTTTTCGTACGTCGTGTTGGCGTGGAATTGGATGCTCCTCCCGAAGCCCTTGTACTCGTCGTTGAGGAGGTCGAGGGCGGTTTTCGTTTTACCTGTACCAGGAGGGCCCTGGAGAATTACGTAGCGTCTGGAGTCCAATAGACCCTTTAACTCATTGCGCTCAACTCCCGGCATAAGGCAGTCGAGCCAGCCGGACCTGATTTCTTCGGCGCTCGGCTGCCACCGGGCCAGCGGCTCGTATCCCCTCTCTTCGAAAAGAAGATCCAGGAGAGCGCTCACCGCAGCCTCTGTCGCCGCTTTGTCGGTCGTCGGTCGAAATAGCGCGTAGACCTCTTTGCCATAGCGATCAAGGGCGGCCTTGTGGCTGGACCACTCTTTCTTGATTTCATCTGGAACCGAAATGTCGGTCCGCGTAGGGTCCTGTTTCGCCCAAGCAACGCGACCTCCCTTGCCATAACGGCGGTTTAGCCAGCCGCAGATAGCTTTTGTCTTTCGCGCGTGACCGGGCCGACCCAGAATCGCTTCGTCTGGCGTTAGACCTTGCGTCCCAACCACTAGGCCGAGCAAACAAGGTGCCCCGTCTGCAGGGAAAATTACGAATGATAGCCCGCTGTAGGCGCCCGACGGCGGGTTGGAAGGATGGATGTACGCAGCAAACGGAACCCCAGTCTCGCCGCCCATCGTCGGCGCACGAAGCGCGATTTCGCCGCTTGCTGCTTGCGGATAACGCCCTTCCGCCGAGCCAAACAGCGACGCGAGGGCTGCCTCGTTTCGATCTTTCCAGCCTGCGTCAACCGACGAGTGGATAACTTCCACCAATTTCTCTAAAGCCACTTGCGTTGAACCTCCTCATTCGCTCCGCACCAATTTACTCCTGCAGTGCTCTTCTGTGGAGTTATTCCGGGTTGTTTGGCCCCCCTCAATTCGGCAATCGACTGCTTCACGTTGGTCAGCGTCCAGTCACAGCGCCTCCATATAGGGTCAGTTGACATCGCTTATCCTTTTGCGAAATCCGGAAGGTGGGCGCAGCACTAGTAATTCGGCGTCGTCTGACAGCGTCTGCTCGCACCCGGCGACCGAGCGGAAGGAAAGACCTTGGTCACTCCCACATGAATTACAAATTTTCTCGTAATGCACTGACTAGAACGAGGGAAGAAGATGGCGGAACAACATACGATTCTTGGCGGAAAAGTTTACGTCTACAAACGGCCGAACAGCAGCCGATGGCAATGCTCAAGCTTCTTCGCGGGCAAGAATCGTCGTACCAGCACGAAGGAAGAGAGCCTCTCCAAAGCCAAGGACGTCGCCGAGGACTGGTATCTACACCTTCGGGGAAAACTTCTCACTGGAGAGCTCAAAGCTGAAAAGACCTTTCGCGAGGTGTCGGAACAATTTTTGCGCGAATGCGAGATCATGACGCGTGGAGAACGTAGCAAGCAATACGTGAAGGGCCAGTATTTGCGGTCGAGCGTACACTTGGTGCCCTTCTTCGGGAACATCGCCATCTCGAAGATCACCACGGGAAAAATCGTGGACTATCGAGTTCACAGACACCAACAAGCAATTGCGAAACGCGGCAAGCCGCCGGCACACAGCACCATGCACCACGAAATCGTGACGCTGCGCCAGACGTTGAAGACCGCGCTGTGCCAGGGATGGCTCGACCGGCTTCCAGATTTCTCTGAGCCCTACCGGCGATCATCGAAAGTCTCCTACCGGGCGTGGTTTTCGCCAGAAGAATACGAGAAACTCTGTGAAGCGACTCGAAAACGCGCACTAGAGCCAAAGAAAAAGGGCTTCAAATGGGAAGCGCAGCAACTGCATGATTATGTCCTCTTCGCGGGCAATACCGGGCTGCGGCCTGATGAGGCAAGGCGCCTGGAGTTCCGTGATGTCGAGATCGTTGACGACGAGCCTTCAGGCGAGACAATTCTTGAGATTGAAGTGCGCGGAAAACGGGGATTCGGATATTGCTTGAGTATGCCCGATGCAGTGAGTCCATTTGAGCGACTTAGAAGCAGACTCCGTCCGAGGCGCGTTGAGAGCGTACGTACACCCACCGAAGTCTCCGACAACTCTGATGTCCCCGGGAAGGAATGGCGCACGCCCGAACCGACCGACCTCATTTTCCCCAAATGGCAGAGCGAGCTCTTCAAGACCATCACTGAGGAGGAGAATCTTCGGTTCGACAGAGACGGCCGACCACGTACTGCATACAGCCTACGGCACACGTATATCAGCATGCGGTTGATGGAGGGAGCCAACATCTATCAAATCGCTAAGAACTGTCGTACAAGTGTCGGGATGATCGAGAAATATTATGGGGTGCACGTCAAGAACTCGCTCAACGCCGCTGCCATCAATGTGGTCCGCTCGGGTAAAGACGAGATGGCGGAAGAAGAGATATGAGCGCAACGGCAGATTGCCGACCTTTTTCTTCGAAATCGTGCTTGTTTGTGTCGCTCTCAGTGGCGGCGTAGAAACCCATTATATTAGGCTAATTTCTTGTATTGTGCTTTAAAACCTTGTATACTAGGTGAATGTTGCCACTGTCCGAACTAGGCGAGCAGATCGCCATCAAGCGCAAAGCACTTGGCCTGACCCAGCCCACGCTTGCAAAAAAAGCGAGAGTCGGACTCTCCACGCTCGACGCCCTGGAGAACGGACGGCTGGGCGAACTTGGTTATTCCAAGATCACCAATATTCTCACGGCGCTCGGGCTGGAGTTGAAACTTCAGGAAGCAAGTGCGGGCCGACCGACGCTTGAAGAACTTATGAAAGAAGGACAGGATGATCAAGGTCTGGACCGACGCCGCTGAGGCGGGACTACTCGATCGTCAAGGCGAGCGCGGCACCACGTTTGTCTACCTCCCCGGCGATCCGCCCACGCGCGCGGTCTCGGTGACGATGCCGTTGAGGCTTGAGTCGTGGAGCGTGCCCTTCGGCCTACTTCCGATTTTCGAGATGAACCTGCCCGAAGGCGCACTACGGGAGCGGCTCCGTCTTGCGTTTGCGAAAGCCACAGGCACCTTCGACGAATTCGACCTGCTGTCGATTGTCGGTCGCTCTCAGATCGGGCGCATTCGCTACACCGGCGACAAGGAACACCTTCATGAGGACGTACCCTTCCAGTCGGTGGATGAGATTCTCGAACGCAAGCGCGGAGGCGACCTCTTCCGTTACCTGCTGGAGAAATTCGCGTCCTTCTCCGGGATCAGCGGAGTGCAGCCAAAGATCCTCGTGCGCGACGAAAAGGCTTTCGCCGAGATGGAGCGTACGGGACACCGCCTCTCGCAAAGCTACAAAGGCGCGACCCATATCGTGAAGATGTGGGAGGCCAATGAATATCCGCAACTGGCAGCCAATGAGTATTTTTGCCTCACCGTGGCGCGCAAATACGGACTCGACGTGCCCCCCTACCGCCTGGCCGAGGACGGCATGGCGCTGGTCATTGACCGTTTCGACCTGCGCTTGGACGGTACCTATCGCGGAGTTGAGGATTTCTGCGTGTTGAACGGCCGCAGGACCGACGAGAAATATCGCGGCAGCTACGAGACCTCGGTCATGAAGCGATTCGGACAGTTTGCAAACTCGACGCATGTGGGCGAAGACATGGAAAAGCTGTTCGCACTGATTGTCCTGAATTGCGCACTCCGCAATGGCGATGCGCATCTCAAGAACTTCGGGATTGTTTACGACGATATTCAGGGCGAAGCGAGACTCGCCCCCGTCTATGATCTTGTGACCACCTCCGTCTATCTGCCGAAGGACAGCATGGCGCTGACTCTCAACGGCACGACGAAATGGGCGAGCGCGAAGGAATTGCAGCGACTCGGCGAGACGCGGATGGGAGGCACCCCTGCCCGCGTCCGGCAGATACTCGAACGCATAGAAGCCGCGATTGCGGACACCTCAAAGGAACTGCGCGACTACATTAAAGCGCACGCGGAATTCATGGAAATAGGCAATCGCATGCTCCAGCAATGGGAACAAGGTGTTGCTCTTTCGCTTAAGGCGGCCTGAGCAAACCGTCCGCTCTTCTAAGGCAGCTCCGCTCCGGCGCACACGCGAGCAAATTCTTCCGAGGCTTCTGCTGCCGTCCCTAGCAACGGCGGCGCAGGCCAGGACCGACCTTGGCTTTTTTGCAAGCGTGGGCGTCGTCAGACCGAGGAGAGAATCTGAGCAAACCGTCCGCTCTTCAAGTCCCGGCATTTATCGCAACTAGGTATCGAAGGCTAGAGAAGCCCACGGGGCCCGTTAAGGTCTGTGACAAATCTTCGAAAATCTGCACACAAACAGAATTGAAATGATCGACCCAATGCGGAAGCCCCAGACTAGTGCGAATAGCAGTTGGGCCAATTGTGCAACATAGAGTTTTTGCTAGGTTCCTCAGCGACAGGTGCGCCCCGCCCGTCTTCCGGCAATTAGCGACAACGGTTCGGGGCGCAGTCCCCGATCTTACTGCAAGAACGTTTCAATAACATGCTTCCTAAAGGGAGTATTCATCGCTACTGTGCTTACGAACTTCGCAAAATGCAGCCGCACGATCTGCGTACGATTGTTGGAGGTGCCTCAGGTGCAGATCAGAAGCTTCTGGGTTTCGTCGGTGGCATCTTTGTGGTAGATCCGATCAGCGCCACGTATGCTTGCGATAGCGATGCGCCGTTCACGGGGATCGACGCCAACCACGTCGGGATCGTAAAACCCTCCAGCCGGACAGATGCGATTTATACGCTATTTGCAAAGTATTACGTAACAAATGGACTGCAAAGAGCGGCGAATGCGCAGCCGCTCAGATTTGATAAGACAGTCTGCGCCTTTTACGGGGAAGCGAGTCAAGGCGCGAGCGCTTGGAACAAAGATGAAATATGCCCTTTGCCTGATAGAGACAAACTTGATCCGGATTATCACCAAGGGGACTTCAATTGCTGCGGCGGAGGTGCGGGCTCAAGCATGACGAACGCCAGCATCCCTGCAGGCCTTGAGGTCAAGGTCGATGGCGGACACTATTGGTCAGTGGATCACGGGGCTTTGCAAGGCAATGGCTACGGTCTGCATACCTATTGTAGACCAGAACCACCACTAGGACCTGGCTGCAATGTGAAAGTGAAGATAGTCGCGCATTACAGAATAACACCTTCAACGACTGCTCCTGTTCAGTAAAGAAACGAAGGCCGACGCTGCACGGGATTAGCTGGGCACCGATCCCAGAAAACGAGGGACTAAACGAGGGACTACGGTGCGTTTCTTGCAGCAACTTACAGGTGCTTAGGTGTCATCCGTGCGCGTGTAAGTTGTTTCGTATCAGTTTCCCTGAACTCATAACCCAAAGGTCGGTGGTTCAAATCCACCCCCCGCAACCAACCTTCCTTATTCTTTCCAATCACTTAGCTTTCCACCCGCTACAAATCGAATCGGTCCAATTGGGTGCAAAACTCAGGCAGTCAACTGCTGCCCGAGGTGCGCCGCTCGCTCTGTGTTTCCATGATCGCTGGCTCCGTCTAACATAAACAGCCATTTCATTCTTCGTTTTCCGCATACCACGGCATGCTATAGGGGGAAGCAAGATAAAATGCAGTCGCACCGTTGACCGGCCAGTTGACCTGCTGTGCTACGCCGGTCGCGCTGGGATGGACATAGGCTGAGCCGCCCGTGGTCTGGTAGTCGGCAGCCGCGCTCCACGTCAGTCCGTCGGCCCGCGGCGTTTCACCATTCGCCCACACGTAATAGCCCCAGCCAATCCAAGGGCAGTTTGTCAGCAGGTCGCCCGCAACCGGGTCGATCGTGCCGTTATACAGTTGCAACGACTGCGCCATGACGAGGTACTTGATAGCAAGCGACTGTTCCAGCGCGAACGGTTCGGGATTACTGGCCGTGGTTTGGGCATATCCAGCGTAGATGCGGGCGTGCAAAAATACCTGTTGCAGATTGGGATATTGCGTCCGCAAGTATCGCATCTGGTTTCCCATGTTGTAGATCAAGTTCCAATAGTCAGGGTCGCTCGAAAGTGGCGGGATGTGCGGCGCGGGTGGCAGCAGGCTGGTGGAAGTTTGCAACGTCCCCGGGGGCTCGTTGGCGTCGCCATTTTCAATGAACATAACCTGCACCTGGGAAGGCGTGAACCCCGAATCCGCAAGTTGGCCATTCGCGGTGGTGTACGCACCATAGTCATTGTTTTCCCACTCGCTGGAGGGCGTCGAGCCGCGGGCGCCGCAAACCACGAAGAATGCGGAATTGACCGTTCCCGCAGCGCGCAATGCGGCAGTCTGATTCACAAAGTTCGTCGGTATCTCCGTCCCGAATAGTACGGCGTTGCTCAGGCCCGTGATCAGGCCCACCACCGATCCTTTGATCGGCTTGATCGATGCGGCAAGCGACTGGCCCCACGCGTCGTGCGCGGCAGGCGGCGTGTTGGTACCATCCCCGGTCGTCAAATCGTTGTATTGCCCAAAATTCAGGCCTTTATACACGTAGGCGGTATTGTCGGTGATTGCGGGCACTCCCGCGACGGTTGCAGATGAATCCGCATCTACCGCGAGCGTGGTGGACGCCGAAAGCGCGCCCAGACTTGTGGCGATCGTAGTGGTTCCCGCACCGACGCCGGTGGCAATGCCATTGGAACCGGCATTATTGCTGATCACGGCGACTCCGATCTGCGATGAACTCCACGTCACCGCGGCCGTGATGTTCTGGGTGCTGCCGTCACTATAGGTTCCAATGGCGGTAAATGGCTGGGTAGCGGCCTGCAGAAGGGCCGATGGAACCTGCGGCGTAATCGCAATCGAAAGCAGCGCGGGAGTAACCGCCAAGGTGGCGCTCCCGCTGATTGTTCCAGAGCTCGCGGTGATGGTAGCCATTCCATCTGCCAGGCCGGTGGCCAGACCTGCCGCGCTTACGGTGGCGATCGATGTCGCCGAGGAGGTCCAGGTGGCGGAGTTGGTCAGCGTTTGCATGCTGCCATCGCTGTAAGTTCCCGTCGCGGCAAACTGCTGGCTGGTCCCGCTCGTGATCGATGCGCTTGCCGGGGTCACGGAGATGGAGACGAGAGTCGCTGCAGTAACGGTCACGCTGGCAGAACCGGTTACGGTGCCGGAGCCGGCGCTGATCGTCGCGCTGCCCAGCGAACTTCCAGTAACGAGTCCAGCGCTCACCGGCGCGACCGTGGATGAAGAAGACGTCCACATCGCCGAAGCGGTCAGATCTTGCGTGCTCCCATCGGTGTAAGTGCCCAGGGCGTCGAACTGCAGGCTGGTACCGATCGGAATCGAAGCACTGGCGGGCGTGATCGCGATGGAAACCAAAGTCGGACCGGTCACGGTGATGGTGGTGGAGGCGGAGATGGAAGCGGAAGTCGCAGTAATGGTGGCAGTGCCTTGTCCGGAACTGGTGGCCAGTCCGTTGCTGCCGACCGCATTGCTTATGATCGCCACCGTCGCCGAGGACGAACTCCAGGTTGCCACCGTCGTCAGATCTTGTGTGCTGCCGTCCGTGTAAGTGCCCGTTGCGGTGAACTGCTGCGTCGTGCCCAGAGCAACGGTCGGTGTCGGCGGAGTGATCGCAAGCGATACCAGCGCCGCCGGATTCACCACCAGCGTGGCCGTCGCGCTCACCGCTCCTGAACTGACACCGATGGTCGTAGTGCCCGCGCTGAACGTGCTGGCCAACCCAGCCGTGCCTGTGGTGTTGCTGATGGTTGCCACACTGGCGACGCTCGAAGTCCACTGCCCGCTCTGCGTCAGGTTCTGTGTGCTGCCATCCGTGTACGTCCCGGTGGCCGTAAACTGCTGCGTCGTGCCCAGAGCAATCGTGGCCGTCGGCGGAGCGATCGCAATCGACACCAGCGTCGCTGCCGTTACCGTCAGCAGGGTCGTACCGCTGACCGCGCCCGAAGTCGCGGTGATGTTGGCCGTGCCGGTGCCTACACTCTGCGCCAGCCCGGTGTTGTTGATCGTCGCCGTCGACGGTGTGTCGGACGACCAGGTTGCCGTACTGGTCAGGTCCTGCATGCTGCCGTCAGAGTAGGTGCCCGTTGCCGTGAACTGCTGCGCCGTTCCCAACGCGATGGAGGGCGTTGTCGGACTAACGGCGATGGAGACCAGAGTGGCCGTGGTCACAGTCAATGCGGTCGATCCGCTAATCGTGCCCGAGGTCGCCGTAATGTTCGCTGTGCCCTGGCCCACGCTGCCGGCTAACCCCTGCGTGGGCGAGACATCGCTGATCGTGGCCACTGACGGTGTATCGGAACTCCACTGCGCCGTGTCCGTGATGTTTTGCGTACTGCCATCGGTGAAGGTGCCGGTCGCCGTGAACTGCTGGGTCATGCCTAACGAAATGACTGGAATCGCCGGCGTCACCGCGATCGAAACCAGAACCGCCGGGGAAACGGTGAGTGCGGTCGAACCGCTGATCGCGCCCGAAGTCGCTGTGGCCGTAGTGCTGCCCAAAGCCACACTGCCGGCGACTCCCTGACTGCTCACGGTCGCGATGGTGCTGTCGCCCGTGCTCCAGGTGACCGAGGTGGTCAAAACCAGCGTGCTGCCATCGCTGTAAGTTCCCGTCGCCGCCAACTGCAGATTTGTTCCCAAAGCGAACGACGGATTGGCCGGAGTTACGGCGATGGAAACCAGCACGGCCGGACTCACCGTCAGCGCAGCGGTGCCGCTGATTGATCCTGAACTAGCGGTGATTGTGGACGTGCCCACTCCGGCGCCTGTCGCCAAACCCCCTGCTGCGATCGTCGCCACGGAAGTCAGAGACGAACTCCACGTCACGCTGTTGGTCAGATTCTGGGTGCTGCCATCGCTGTAAGAACCAGTCGCCGTAAACTGCTGAGTGGTTCCACTCGCGATCGACGCGGACGAGGGTGTGATCGACAGCGAGGTCAATACCGGAGCCATGACGGTTAACGTGGCCGACCCGCTGAGGGTGCCGGACGTGGCAGTGATCGTTGCCGTTCCCTGCGCCACGCCGGTCGCAAGACCGCCGCTGCCAACGGTTGCAATCGATGCCGCCGACGATGTCCATGCCGCCGTACTGGTTAGATTCTGCGTGGTGCCGTTGCTGTAGGTTCCCGTTGCCGTGAACGGCTGCGTGTAGCCTGCCGCGACCGACGCGGTGGTGGGAGTAACGGAAATCGAAGTTAACACTGCGGCGGTGACCGTCAATGTGGCCGAGCCGCTGATTGTCCCCGACGTAGCCGTGATCGTTGCCGTCCCCGCAGCTATGCTGGTCGCGAGTCCGCCGCTGTTGACGGTTGCAATCGACGCCGCCGACGATGTCCAGATGGCGGTGCCGGTAAGATTCTGCGTGGTTCCGTTGCTGTAGGTTCCCGTCGCGGTGAACTGCTGGGTGTAGCCGGCTGCCACTGAAGCTGTGGCTGGGGTGACGGAAATCGAAGTCAACACCGGCGTCACCGTCAACGTGGCCGTGCCATGAATCGTTCCCGAAGTAGCCGTGATCGTAGCGGTCCCGGCGGTTACGCCCGTGGCTAAGCCGGTGTGGACTTTTATGCTTGCGACCGAAGTGTTCGATGAAGTCCAACTCGCGGTCGTGGTCAGATTTTGTGTGGTGCCATTGCTGTAGGTACCGGTGGCGGTAAATTGCTGTGTCGCACCGGTCGCAACCGAAGCGCCGCTGGGAGTGACCGCAATCGAGGTTAACACCGCGGCGGTTACGGTCAGGGTTGACGAACCGCTGATCGTGCCCGACGTGGCCGTAATGGTCGCAGTCCCCGCAGCGATGCTGGTCGCGAGGCCGCCGCTGCTGACGGTTGCCACCGAGGACGACGAGGAAGTCCAAGTCGCGCTGCTGGTCAGATTCTGCGTGGTGCCATTGTTGTAAGTTCCAGTCGCCGTAAACTGCTGCGTTTTGCCGGCAGCCACCGAAGCTTTAGCCGGCGTGACCGCAATCGAAGTCAGAACCGCTGCCGTCACCGTCAAGCTGGCTGACCCGCTGATCTTGCCCGATGCGGCCGTGATCGTCGAGGTTCCCGCCACCAGGCCCTTGGCCAGCCCGTTATGAAGGCCGACGGTGGCTACGGAGGTGTTGGACGAAGTCCAACCCGCGCTCGTAGTCAGATTTTGCGTTGAGCCATCGCTATAGGTTCCGGTGGCCGTAAATTGTTCAGTATCGGCAACGGTGACTGAAGCCGTGCTCGGAGTGACGGCGATCAATTCCAGAATAGCGGCCGTCCCGGTACCTGTGAGCGTCACCAGTTGCGGACTGGAAAGTCCGGTGTCCACGGCGGTGAGCGTGGCATCCCGAGTTCCCTGGGCACTGGGCGTGAAAGTGATGGAGATGGTGCAAGTGGCGCCGGCCGCCAGGGTCGCCGGACTCATCGGGCAGTTGTTGGTCTGGCTATAGTCAGCCAGGTTCGTGCTGATACTACTGATGGTGATGGCTGAAGTCTGTCCGTTTTTCAGCGTGACCTTACGAACCGAACTGGAAGTGCCTTGCGCTTGATTGCCGAATGCGACGCTGGTAGGACTAACCGTAACCGTTTGGGCGAATGCTGGGAGACAAAGCAGAGTGGCGAAGCAGGCAACACAGAACCAACGACGGGCGAGTCCGACGTGCATCAAAGCCTCCGATTCAATCTTGGCTATGGCAAGACCCGAGGCCTGCGCGACAGCAGGATGCAAGACAGCTGTGCATGCCTATTTTTGAAAGCAGTTGTCTGATTTTCGACGCCCATTCTATACGAGAGGCGCAGCTTGTCAAGGATTCCGCTTCCGGGAGTGTTCGGCGAGATACGTGAGGCAACAGCGCAAGAGGCGTTTTACCGGTTCTCATTAGCAAAGAGGCACGGTTGCCAGACTTGCTTGTGATGGCGTTGGAAGAATGTGCTCGGCAACTCAGGGCACGACGAGTTTGCCCAGGAAAATCACCCTGAGACGCCGGTCGAATGTGGAAGGTATCGCGAGCCTTCAAGGAGCTACGGGCATTGGCATGGGTGGTGGCCCTGCTCTGTAAGCCTTGCCGAAGCGGACGCGGAACAGCCAATAAATCATAAAGGGAAATGGCAAGACGGCGAGGACGGTCAGCAAGATCGAGCCGCGCAGGAAAGCGGGAAAGACTTGCTGCTGGCCTAAGAAGAAAGAGCCCGTGGCAATAAACAGTCCAAAACACATGCGCCAGAGGTGACGCGTGATGCGTTGTCGCCCCGCGATGCCGCCGCCAGCAAGCATACGAATGTCTCCAGCCGCGGCGAGCAGGAGGACGACGCCGAAGAAAAAGCTCATGCCGGCGGGGGCGTTCTTGTCAGGGTGGTGCAGGCTCTGCACGCCGAGCGTGATGACGGCGGCCGCTCCGCCCAGGCCGACCAGGAGCGCTGCCCAGTCAGCCCGGCCTATGTTCCTCCGGCGACCGGCGAGCCACGCGGTGGTGATCATGTAGAAGGTGACAATGCTGCCGACGATGTTGCCCCGCTGGGATTTCATGATGGCGAGACAGAGGGCGCTGGAGGCCAACGTCACTATCGCGACGGTAAAGACGTCGCCAGAGGTGCGATGCAGACGGCCGCCTTTGCGGACGGCCATGGCCAAGGTGCCGGCGAGCAGGCCAACGGTGCCAGCGAAGATGTGCAAAATCAACAGCGGGAGTCGCATGCTTCAACGTCCTTTGAGCAGCCCGCGATTGCTGCCACGGCACGAAGGGGCGTTACTCGGCACTCTAAGCAAGAGATTGCGGCAGTTATGTGTAGAGAACCCTGCCTTGCAGCGAGGTTAGCAGTCAGGACACCCCGAGAGTCTGTTCAAGATTGCTCACATCCCCAGGCCAAAAACAACAGCGGCTCGGTGGCACTCATGTGAGCCATATAGCTCAGAAGTTCACTTCCCTGCCGATTACCTTAGAATCGGAAATCTGCGTAGACGTTAAACAGCTTCGTGGGTTCCGCCGCTGACAACTACAAAATCGAGTTCTATAAGGACAGTTCACCGATGGCAACGCGGAAAACGGTTCAACTCCTGAGCGTGCTCTTTGCTGCTTGCTCGCTTCCCGTCGCAGTCTCACAAACCATGCCCAACGCCGCCGCCATCGACGGCGAAGTGAGCAAAATCATGACGCAGACCAATGCCAAGGGCATAGCGCTTGCGGTCATCGATCACGGCAAGGTCAGTTACGTACACGCTTATGGTGTCCGTAACGCCAAGGGAGATCCGCTGACCACCGACACCCTCATGTACGGTGCTTCCCTGACCAAGACTGTGTTTGCATACACGGTGATGCAACTGGTCGATCAGGGCAAGCTCAACCTCGACACACCACTCAAGGATGATCTCGACAAGCCGCTGCCGAGCTATGGCCCCGATCCGGCTTTCCCAGACAAGTACGGACCATATAAGGATCTAGCCGACGATCCCCGCTGGGAAAAGATCACGCCGCGTATGTGCCTGACCCATTCCACCGGATTCAGCAACTTCTGGTTCATCGAGCCCGACCAGAAGCTGCGCATCCATTTCGAGCCCGGCACGCGCTTCAGCTATTCGGGCGAAGGTCTCATCCTGCTGCAATTCGTCATTGAACACGGCCGCAAGTCGCAGGGGTTGGGGCTCGATGTCGGCGATCTGACCAGAGCCAATTTCGATCGGCTGGGCATGACCCGCACCAGCCTGGTGCGGCTTGCCGGTTCCGACGCCAATGTCGCAGACGGCTGGAACGATCAGGGCCAGACGCATCCAAATAGCAAGCGCAGCAAGGTGCGCGTGGCGGGCTCGATGAATACCACGATTTCCGACCTGTCGAAGTTTACCGCCGCGCTGGTGCGTGGCGACGGCTTAAGCGCGGCCGCACGCGCCGAAATGACAAAGCCCCGCCTGCACATCACCGTCGCTCATCAGTTTCCCCTTTTCCTCCCCGACCTGCCGGTCAATGAGCAGCGCAAGGATTTGTTCGCGGGTCTCGGTGTCGTCGTCTTCGATGGCCCGCAGGGGCATGGTTTCTACAAAGGTGGGCACGATGGCCAGACCGCCAACACGGTGGTCTGCATCGAAGCCAGTCAGCGGTGTGTTGTCATCCTGTCGAACGATGTTCGCTTCGAGGCGGGCTTCGCCGATCTGGTCCGGTTCATTCTGGGCGATACCGGCGTACCCTACGACTGGGAATATGGCGATCACGCCGGGAAATCCTGAGTTCGTATCTAGTGGCGACTGGCGAGAGCGAGTCTAGTGCGTCAAAACAGATGACGGTTATTTATCCTCGGTTTCCCCTGTGATCCTCTATGCCCTCTGTGGTTAAAGCGTTTGACTTCTTCGTCGAACACCAAGACTTGCGCCGGATCGAGACGCAACATAACGATCACCATTTTCGAGGCACTACACTTTCGAGAGTTCCGATCCACTCTAAGCCGGTGGAACCTTCAGAGTCGCCTTCGTCGCCGGCTTCTGTAGTGTCCGGCTGGAGCGCCTTGAACCTCTGGCCCACTTAATGCCTGCCGAAGGTTTATCTGGGGCAGCTTCATAGCCCGTCTCTTGGCGAACCTCAGGTTTGACTCCAAGACGTTTGACTCCGAGCTTGGCGGCTGTCGAAGCGTCCAACTGGCCTGTAACCGGCAGAGTTTCTGCCTTTTGAAATTCACGAATGCTCGCCCGGGTTCGTAGGCCGAACACGCCATCGACTTTGCCTCGATAGCGTCCTTTGTCTTGAAGAGTCTGTTGCATCTCCCTGACATCGATCCCCGGCGTTTCCTCAGGGACGCTCAAGGCCAGGCCGCCATCGGCCGCCACTTCTCCGCTGAGATTGGCTTCCGAATCAACCGGCGTCGGGTGTGGTCCCGAGATCCACGTCGTCGTCAGTAGGAAAACAATCCCAGAGCACGCAATTTTGCTGACGAAAAACATTCTTTTTTCTCGATTCTGCAAACAGGAGGTCTGTAGAGCCCTGATTCCGCTGTGTCCCTTTGCCTTCGGGTGGAGCCTCTCGTTCTTCACGAATCACGCGCGAAGCCCAAGGGAACACTGTTCCTTAAGGCATGCTCGGGTTAGGAGCTGATCCTGAGGGCCATTCCCGGTGTGAAGAAATTGCCCGGCTACCTGCCAGCGGCGGACTGGAGCCGGCTCAGGCTGAAAAGGAGGGCTGATCGCACCGGCCCCTGGCTTCGACTGTGGTGCGGTGATTGTCGATGGTGATCTTTGATGCCCGGCCCAGGTCGGACACCCGCATGTCCTTCAGATCGATCTGGAGATCTCCTGTGATGGCCATTCCACCCGTCAGGAGGGCAATGCCTTCCAACAGGGCGGTAGGTCGATCCGAAACGCTGGGCACCCTGACCGCCGCAACCTGCAGGGGGCCACGCAGTTTGTTCACCACCAGGGCGGCCAGCACGTCATCCCCAACATCCCCTGCGATTATGACCAGCGGCTTTCCGGTGCCGCTGACCTGCTCCAGGAGTGGAAGCAGATCCTGCCTGGAGTTGATCTTCTTTTCGTGAATCAGAATGTATGCATTCTCGAAGGCAACTTCCATGCGCTCCGGGTCCGTGATGAAGTAGGGCGACAGATATCCAGACTCGAATTCCATGCAGCCAGGCTCCGGTTTGCCGTCTGTACCGCCGGAAGGTGTGCCGCTGTCGCGGATGGTGATGGACTCTTCGGCTCGAGCCAAAATGCATTCGTCCGGTGTAGCGCGTTTCGCAGTCATCGTAAATAACCTCGTCAGAAGTGCCGCAGTGCTCGGCGTTCCGGAAAAAAACAGCTTGTGTCTTTGTGTTGGCAATTTTCCGAAAGCCGTCTTGTGTCTGCTGCTCAGGTTCCGCCGGGCGGAGCGTGAGTTATTTTCGTTTGATCATCCAGGCGAGAAACGCGCCTGCGGTAACGCCCACGGCAAACGTGGTCGCAGCCGCCAGCAGCGGGTGCCGCTGGATGCGCCGAGTTGTATCGTTCAAGAATTCTTCCGCGGCATCGCCGCCCTGTTTCGCGGCACGCCTCGCCGCTCCAACGCCGTTCCCGATGGCGTCGGCGACCGCGTTCGTTGCCCGAGAAGCCTGCTGAGCTGATTCGGCGATGTGTTCGGCGGTTCTGTCCAGCACCGTTTGTGACATGATCCCCCTTTTGTCGTTTTCGAGCCAAGATCGAACTACCTGGTCTGAGGCGAGCATTACTGCGGCTTCTCATCCTGCTTTGGCTCTTCTCGCTAATGGTTCTATTGGAACTTTCTCATCGCAGAGATGTTACAGTCTGGTCAATAAAGCTCAGGCCGAGCGTTTTTCGCAGCAGTTCCAGGTTGTGGAAAGAGGAAAGTTGGGGCCGGGGGTGAACTGGGACTGGGTTCCGGGGAATGCCGATTTTCGATTTTCGATTGTTGATTTTCGATTTTCGATTGAAAACTGCTGCGCGGGAGCTTAGGCGCTTCAATCAACAATCAAAAATCAACAATCAACAATTCTCTCTCGCGTCCGAACTCTTGAAACTCCGAAACCTTGAAACCTGCTCCTTGAAACTTTGAAACCTTGAAACTTGCCTTTTCGCTAAGTTGTTGAAAGTTGGTGTAAGTCGTTGAAAGTTGGTGTAAGTTGTTGATTTGTCGTAGAACGCGTTTTAAGGGCCCTCTGGCGAACTTTAACCGGCTCCAACGTGGTGGGGGCCAGTCCCGTCGTCCGCGTCGCTCTACGGGCCGTTGCTGACGCAGCAATGGGCATTCCACAAATCGACCGGACCGGCTTTTTCGCTTCCCCTGGCGCGAGGGGGTATATTTTCCGTCCCAAAATGGGAATTTGTGCCAATAATGTACGGTAATGTACGTACGTTATTGTCAATTTATTGAATATTACTACAACGGCGTACGTACAGTACCCTTGGCCGTATGTTCGCCCCAGGAGGGCAATTTTTCGTGCCCAGAACTTCGGGAGAGCATTTTTGATTTTTGATTGTTGATTGCTGAATGCTTGATTGTTGAATGAAAAAAACGCCGCGCGCGAGCTAAGGCATTTCAATCGACAATCAACAATGCCATTCGAGACTCCTCGCCATTCACCTGCAAACCAAGCTGCCGGGTTTACGCAAGCTTTGCCGCATGGAGACAATTTCCAACGATCTCCACCGTTCCCCGGACCAGATCCAGCAAATGCATGACGTGCGCATCGCGGCCCGGAAGCTTTGCTCGTGCCGCTTGCGGTTTCTCCGCTGTGCGTTGGTGGAATCGGGTTCGGTTCACGGTCCTGCCGAAAAGCCCCATCCAAATCCGCAGCGCTTGGGTGGTTTGAATGATTCAGAGTTTGCTGTTCCCGGTTCTTGGGTAATCCGCGCAAACATGCGATGTGAATTCTTTGTCACGCTGCGACTCGAAGTTGCGCATCATTTCATCGAAGGTAGTGCCGCTGGGCGTTCCCGAAGGCTTGAACCGCCAGCCACATTTGGAGCAGCCAAACCCTCGAAAACTCTGTTGCTCGATCCATACCAGCGTCCGCATGGCCTGGAATTTTAAAGGCGATGGTTGGCGTGGTCTGTCGGGCATCCTACATACACGAGCGAACCTTCAGTTGGCGGGCAGCCCGATTTCGGGCTCGGTTGCATTCGCGCGTCATGAATCGGTCCGTATTGCTCAGCATTAGGGTTGCAGTCAGCGTAGGTTTGACTTGTGAAAAGTAAACACCTCCAAGCCGTGAAGTCCGGCGAGCGGACGAATCCCGAAGGAAAACCAGTCAGCAACCTGATTCTTCTGTCGATCTCCGATACCGACTACGGAGCACTGCGTCGTCATCTCGAATACGTCAGCTTGCCGAACCATCTCGTGCTGCACCAGGGGAGCGGAAAGATCGAATTTGCGTATTTTCCGAATCGAGGTTTGGTTTCTCTTGTAGTCGTTATGAAGGATGGAGGGACCGCCGAAGCCGGCATCGTTGGCAATGAAGGCTTTACGGGAACTCCGGCGGCGGTTGGCTTGAGCAGGAGCCCTCTTCAAGCGGTCATACAAATCACGGGCGATGGGTTTCGGGTAGGGGTCGCCGCTTTGCAAAACATTTTGGCATCCACTCCACAACTGCAATTGATGCTGAGCCGCTATTCGGTAGTTCAGGGAATGCAGGTTGCACAAACGGCGGCGTGCAACCGATTGCACGATATTAGGCAGCGCCTTGCCCGGTGGTTGCTGATGACTCAGGACAGAGTGGATTCGGAATCGCTGCCCATCACCCATGATTTTCTCGCAACGATGCTGGGGACCGATAGGCCCAGCGTAACCTTGGCAGCTGGTATCTTGCAGAAGAAGAAGCTCATTGAATACACCCGGGGCGCGGTCAAAATAGTGAATCGCAAGAAACTTGAAGCCTCAGCCTGTGAGTGCTACGGGATTATGCAACAGTACAATGGCGAACTGGGACTGAAATGAGTTCAGGCGGGAAGCTAGTCGTGGAGAAGCTAGTCGTGGAGGAGGATGGTGAGAAGTGAACTATGAACCTGCAGCCCGCCCTCGCCATAGTCGAGGAAACCCAGCTCTCGGAACCGATTCATGAAAAAACTTACCCTCGACCGGGTGGTGCCGATCATCTCGGCCAGGGTTTCCTGACTGATCTTCGGGATTACCGCCTGGGGCACGCCCTCTTTGCCGAAGTGAGCCAGCAAAAGCAGGAGCCGCGCCAACCTCTTTTCGCTGGAATTAAAGAGTTGGTCGACCAGGTCTTCCTCGTATCGAATGTTCCGGGCCAGAAGATACTTTACGAAAAGATCTGAGAATGTGTGTTCCCGGCGCAGCGCCAGCATCATCGCTTTCCTATCAATGCGCAGAAGTTCGCAGTCGGTCAGCGCGGTGGCGGACCCCATGCGCAGAGACTGTCCAGCCAGGCTGCCTTCGCCAAAGAACTGCCCCTCGCTCAAGATGCCCAGAGTCGCTTCCTTGCCAGCCTTGGAGACGACAGTAAGCCGAACCTTGCCTTGCTGGATATAAAACACCGCGTCAGCCATTTCCCCCTGCGTGAAGACGACTTCTTTATGGGGAACAACCACAACTTTCCTGCCCTCGCCGATGGTGGCAAGGAACATTCTCGGATCGAAATCGCGATGATTCTTCGGCAATGAGGCTAATGCTGCCATAGCGTCTACTTTCAAAGAAAGGCTACACCTTCTAAAGATTGTGCCGGAATGACAAGCACGGAAGATGTTCAATTTTGCTCACAATTAAGAAAGAACTGTGGCCACACTGAAAATTCAGCCGGTCAGGCGTCCAAAGAATTGAAAATGAGCAATATCGAACATTTTTCGCAAACACTCATGCCGCATTATGCTGGGATGAAATCTGCGGAACTCACCCTGAAGCAGATCTTGTCGGTGCCTTGTAGCACTTGTGGAGCGGAAGTCGCGGAAGTTTGTGAACTGCACACAGGAGCCCCGCGCACCGAGCCCCACCGAGACCGGAAGCTCTCCGCAGCCGAGGCCGTGGAAACGAAACTGGCACAGCGTCACAGTCGTTAGCGGCGCCGAACGAGTTGCCGTCTCTGGCAGGTTGAGTTACGGATTGCGGGAAGATCTTCGTTTGTTCGTTACCGCAGTACGCGCCAAGGTCTTCGCGTCCCTGTCGGCGATGATCTCTCTCGTTCTGGACAGCAGCTTCTTGGACTGCTGGACCATTTCTGCTTCCTTCTGATTTGCGTCTCCGCTGAGTACTTCGAGAATCAATTTCAAATTTTCATTCATAATCGCGACTCCAGAGAAACCACGCCAGCCGCCGAGATACGCGCGGCTGGGTGGCAGGGATTTACCGGTTGGGTATTGCCATCATCTTTTCAGGGCACGACTCTCGCCCGTTGCTCAGGCGACGAGAGCGGGTGCCGGTGGAGATTGCGGCCGCTGAGAGAAACAGAGATCGTTTCGCGTGCTACCACAAAGATAAACAGGGCCAAGCGCACCGTCTGATCAATTACGCTCAGTCATTTCGTAATCGCCCCATTTCCAGTCACGAATCTCCGGCAGATCCTGCCCGTGTCGATCGATGTATTGCTTATGCTCGATGAGCTTGTCCTGCATCTGTTGCTTCAGATAATTCCCCTGCAGATCCACCTGCGGCAGACGATCGATAACATCCTGCACAAGATGAAACCGGTCCAACTTGTTTTGCACTCTCATGTCAAACGCGGTTGTGATGGTGCCTTCCTCGATATATCCGCGGACATGCAGATTCTGGTTGGTCCGGCGATAGGTCAAGCGGTGTATCAGCCACGGGTAGCCGTGGAAACCAAAGATAATGTGCTTGTCCCTGGTAAAAAGAGCGTCGTAGTCGGTCTCGCTGAGCCCGTGGGGGTGCTCACTTTTGGGCTGGAGCTTCATCAGGTCGACAACATTGACCACCCTGATTTTCAGCGCGGGCAGAGATGTTCTCAGGATAGAAACGGCCGCCAGGACCTCGATCGTCGGCGTGTCTCCACAGCAGGCCATGACGACGTCCGGCTCGCCACCCTGGTCGTTACTCGCCCACTGCCAGATGCCGACGCCTTCGGTGCAATGCACGATCGCAGCGTCGATGGTTAACCACTGTGGCAGCGCGTGCTTCCCGGCAATCACCACATTGACGTAGTGCCGGCTGCGCAGACAATGATCCATGACTGACAGCAGGCAGTTGGCGTCGGGCGGCAGATAAACCCGCGCGATGCTGGCTTTCTTGTTGACGACGTGGTCGATGAAGCCGGGATCCTGGTGGGTAAAGCCATTGTGATCCTGCTGCCAGACGTGGGAGGCCAGCAGGTAATTCAGAGATGCGATATTGCGGCGCCACGGCAGTTGCTGAGTTACCTTCAGCCACTTGGCATGCTGACTGAACATGGAGTCGATAATCCGAATGAAAGCCTCGTAACTGTTGAACAGCCCGTGCCGCCCGGTGAGCAGATAGCCTTCGAGCCAGCCTTCGCACTGATGCTCGCTGAGCATGGAGTCGAGCACGCGCCCCGCGGGCGCAAGGAATTCGTCGTTGCTTTGCCGCCTGGCATCCCACTGGCGGTTGGTCACTTCAAAGACCGCGCCTAACAGATTTGACACAGTTTCATCGGGACCAAAGATGCGGAAATTCCGTTGTTCCTGGTTGAGCTTGGCGACATCGCGGAGAAATTTGCCCAGCACGTGCGTATCTTGCGCCTTAACAGTTCCGGGGCTGGTTACCTGTACGGCATGATCACGGAAATCCGGCATGCGTAAGTCACGTAGCAGGACTCCGCCGTTGGCGTGGGGATTGGCGCCCATGCGGCGTTCACCTTTGGGAGCGAGTTCAGCTAGTTCTGCCTTGAGGCGACCGCTCTCATCGAACAACTCTTCCGGGCGGTAGCTTTTCATCCAGCTTTCGAGCTGCGCGACGTGCTCTGGATGAGCCGGATCGACCAGCATCGGGACCTGATGCGACCGGAAGGTTCCTTCGATCTGGAGACCATCCACGACTTCGGGGCCAGTCCAGCCTTTTGGCGACTTCAGCACGATCATGGGCCAGCGCGGTCGCGTGGTGTCGTTGTGGCTGCGCGCGTTGCTCTGAATGTTTCGAATGCCCTCGATGACTCTGTCCAAAGTCTTAGCCATGGCTTCATGCATCAAGCCAGGCTCGTGGCCTTCGACGAAGTAAGGCGTCCAACCACAGCCGCGCAGGAATTGCTCCAGTTCCTCGTGCTCCATGCGCGCCAGGACCGTGGGATTGCTGATCTTGTAGCCGTTGAGGTGCAGGATGGGCAGCACCGCTCCGTCGGTGATGGGATCGAGAAACTTGTTCGATTGCCAGGCGGTTGCCAGCGGGCCGGTTTCGGCTTCGCCATCGCCTATGATGCAAGCGACGATCAGTGTGGGGTTGTCGAAGGCGGCGCCAAAGGCATGACTGAGCGAGTAGCCGAGTTCGCCGCCTTCGTGGATCGAACCGGGCGTCTCCGGCGAAACATGACTGGAGATTCCCCCTGGGAAAGAGAACTGCTTGAAGAGTTTTTTCAAGCCGGCCTCATCCTCGCTGATGTTCGGATAGACCTCGCTGTAGGTGCCCTCGAGATATGTATTGCCCACCAGAGCCGCGCCGCCGTGCCCAGGACCCGCAATGTAAATCATGTCGAGGTCATGCTCTTTAATGACCCGGTTCAAATGCACGTAGATGAAATTCTGCCCTGGAACGGTTCCCCAGTGTCCGACCACAAGCGGCTTCACATGCGAGAGCTTCAGCGGTTCCCGCAGCAACGGATTGTCGTAGAGATAGATTTGCCCAACTGCCAGGTAATTTGCGGCACGCCAATAGGCGTCCATCTTCCACAGCAGTTCGGGAGTAAGGGTCTCTGCAGTCGCATTCGGGAGCGTCGCGGTATTTGATTTCATATTCCTATTCCTCTTCTCGAAGCACCAATAAGTTTCGAACCTTGTGCCTGAGATTGGCTGATCAATTCTGAACAGTATTGCGAATGCGGTTCGGCCACTCTATGAAAAGCGTTAGGGAGCCACGCGGCGAAAACCACATCGTGCCGGAGTGTCGGCCGAGCCGACAGATCTCTGCCAACATGATGCTGCGACCCGTGAGCAAGAAGTCGAAGAGCAAATCGAGGAAGATAACGTGAAGGAAGAAGCACGAGAAAATACAACCGGCGTAACGGATCCAATGCTGAGAGGCAACGAAGAGCTACTAGCTGCCGGCGATGCCGTAGCCTCCCGGGAAGAAATTAAAGAGCAGATCGAAAGACAACGTGTAGAGAAGGAAGAGTTTGAGAATCGAATCAGCGCAGCTTCGGCCGAACAGTGGATTCGGAACGGACGCATCCGTAGGTAACGAAACCATGGAACATCCGCGAACAACATCACTGAAACCTTTGTCGAGGGACACGATACAAACAGTTACTTCCAGCACATTTACCCGACTGGTTCTAGAGGCGGAGGGACCAATCGTAGTTGAGTTCATGTCTTACGGATGTGCACATTGCCGGGCGATCGAGCCGGTGCTGGAGCAGGTGGCAGAAATGGTGAAGGCTCAGGAAAAGATCTTCAGGGTTAATATCGCAGTCGAACAGGAACTCGCCGGCAGTTACCAGATCCAGGGCACACCAACTCTGGTCATGTTTCTCAAGCAGAAAGAAGTCGGACGAATCGAGGGTCCATCCCCGACAGTATCGAGCATCCTGGCAGCGGTGACGCAGCCCTTTGAGTCATGAACGAAGAACCAGGGACGCCGATGCAGAAGCAGCCGAAGCCAATTCTCCTATTCAATGACGAATGCGCCGTCTGCCGCCACATTGGGCATTGGGTGCAAAAGTCGGCGCAAAGCAAATCGGGAGAGACGAGCATCCTGGTACAACCGATTGGTGACGATCCGGAGAGGCTTCGGTCGCTCAATCCCGATCTCGACATCTGGGATGCGTATGAAACGATCCACGTCCTCATGCCCGACGGCTCCATGCGGCTGGGAGGGGAAGCGGTCGCCGAGGTTCTAAGAGATTTGCCCAACACAAAATGGTTCGCGTGGAGTTTCGCCACCACCATTTTTGGGGTTCGGCCCTTTCAAGCCATACTCAACGCAGCCTACGCGATCCTCTCGGATGTGCGGCCGCTTTTCGGCTGTGAGAGTTGCGGCAAGCCGAGAATCTGGCTGAGACCGGTTGAGTGGATGACCAAATGGGTGAAGACTATACATGGCGATAGTCCTCACCCGAGCCCGCATTTCAGTACGCTATCGACCGAGAGGCATCGCCCATCGGCGGTCTCGGCAGAGCCGCTACCCCAGTCAAGTCACTTCTGAGGTTTCGAAAGTTCAGGTCGCCTCTGCAGTTGGGTTCTTAGTCGAAGTGAATGAAGACGGGGAAGGCCCGCTTATGGCGACGACAGTTCTCAATCCTGCCGCAAAGAAACCGCTGCCCCCTGCCAGCAGTCTTTCCGAAGTCACATTGGCTGACAAATCCGGACTCACGACGCAGGAGGCTCAGACTCGGCTCCAAAAGGTGGGGCCGAATTCCATGCCCAGCGCTGCGCTCCACCCATTGCGCAGAATGATCGACAAATTATGGGCTCCCGTTCCCTGGATGCTTGAGGCGGCGATCGTCTTGCAGATAGTGCTGCACAAAGTTACCGAGGCAGCGGTCATAGCGTTTCTACTTTTTTTCAATGCGGCCCTGGGATTTTTTCAGGAAGGAAGAGCGCAAGCGACACTCGCGGCCCTGAAGTCGCGCCTTGCCTTAAGTGCGTCGGTGCAGAGGGATGGCGCATGGAAAGTCATACCATCTGCGGAGCTGGCGCCGGGTGACTTGGTTAAGCTATCTCTGGGCGCGGTGGTAGCCGCGGATGTGAAGATCGTGGACGGATCCGTTCTCCTCGACCAGTCGATGCTGACTGGCGAATCGGTACCGGTGGAGTCTGGCGCGGGCGTTGAAACTTATGCAGGCGCGCTGGTGCGGCGAGGCGAGGCTACCGCCAAAGTAATCCAGACCGGGCCGCGAACCAAATTCGGGCACACTGCCGAGTTGGTACGCACGGCGCATGTTGTGAGCTCGCAACAGAAGGCTGTTCTCCATGTGGTGCGCAACCTCGCGATTTTCAACGGCGTGATCATCGTTGGGTTGATCAGCTATGCGACCTTGCGTGGTCTTCCCTGGAGTGAAACGATTCCTCTTTTGCTCACGGCAGTACTCGCAGCCATCCCTGTAGCTTTGCCGGCGACGTTCACGCTCGCTACGGCTCTTGGGGCCCGATCGCTGGCGAAGATGGGAGTCCTTTCGACCCGGCTTTCCGCGGTCGATGAAGCGGCGACCATGGATGTGCTCTGCTCCGATAAGACGGGCACGTTGACCCAGAACCAACTTTCCGTGAACAGCGTTCGTCCGATGGCCGGCTTCAGTGAAGCACACGTCCTGGCATTGGCCTCGTTGGCAAGTGCGGATGGGGGCCAGGACCCTGTCGACGAAGCCATTCGAGGCGCCGCTAAACAGAAGAGCGAGCAAAATCCGCCGAAGCTCGTCAAATTCATACCCTTCGACCCAGCCAAAAAGATGTCGGAGGCGATGGCCACCACAGGAAGCGGTCAGAGTTTACGGATCGTGAAGGGGGCGTATGGCACGGTGATCGCACTGGCGCAGCCATCTGCGACAGGGGCGAGTTCCGCAGGGGCGACGCAGGCCGATGAGCTTGAGAAGCAAGGTTACAGAGTCCTCGCAGTGGTCGCCGGCGTTCCCAATGCGATGCAACTCATCGGGCTGATCGCGCTCAGTGATCCACCTCGATCCGACGCCGCTGCTCTTATCGCCGAGTTAAAGACTCTGGGGGTGCGGGTGGTGATGGTCACTGGCGATGCGCCGGCTACAGCCGGCATTGTGGCTCATGCAGTAGGACTGGACGGGCCGATCTGTCCGCCCGGCCCGCTTCCGAACGACGTGCGCCCGGAGCAGTTCGCGGTCTTCGCCGGTGTCTTTCCCGAGGGAAAGTATGACCTGGTGAAGGCGTTCGAAAAGAGCGGCCACACCGTTGGGATGTGCGGGGATGGCGCCAACGATGCCCCCGCGCTTCGCCAGGCACAGATTGGAGTTGCCGTATCTACAGCAACGGACGTAGCGAAGTCAGCCGCAGGAATCGTGTTGACCACTGCCGGACTCGGCGGCATCGTTTTCGCGGTCAAGGAAGGCCGGTCGGCATTTCAGCGCATCCTTACCTACACGCTAAACTCCGTTACCAAGAAGATCGTCAACGTGCTATTCCTCGCCATTGGGCTGATCGTCACCGGTCACGCCATCCTCACGCCCTTACTCATGGTGATCATCATGATCACCGGCGATTTTCTTGGGATGTCTGTCACCGCCGACAACGTCCGGCCATCGGCGAAGCCCAATCAGTGGCAAATCGGCAAGCTGGTGTTGGCATGTTCCGTCCTGGGAATCTGCTTTCTAGGATTCTGTACGGGTTCGCTACTTGTAGGGAAATATCGGCTAGGTCTCGACATCGGCGCGCTCCAGACCCTCGCCGCGATCACGCTCGTGTTCGGCGGCGAGGCGACCCTCTATGCAATTCGCGAACGCCAGCATTTGTGGAACTCTCGCCCAGGTACATGGCTCATGGTCTCGACCCTAGGAGACATCTTGATCATCTGTACCTTGGCGATGCGTGGTATCGCGATGCGGCCTCTGCCCATTGCAGTCGTCGCTTTCACGCTTGGAGCAGCGCTGCTCTTTGCATTCCTTTTGGATCTGATCAAAGTACCCGTCTTTCGGCGATTCCAGATTGCGTGAGATCGGAATGTTGGCCGCAGGGCTCGCGCGGTGAGCGTTATTGATCAGACTACGAGCACTCATTCCCATAGGCTTGCATCGATGGCAATGTGTGTTTGTTTCCTGTCGAAAACACCTGCGGCCGTCTTCACCAAGGAGAAACGCACATGCTGCGACTGGCTAGAGAGCTCAAGGGTTATAAACTAAGCGCGCGCGACGGAGACATCGGCAAGGCGGAAGAGTTCTACTTCGATGACCGGAGCTGGGCGGTTCGATATCTCATTGCCGATACAGGTGGCTGGCTGGGCGGCCGGCAGGTCTTGATTTCGCCTTACGCACTCGATCCGGCTCGCACCGATGACCAGGTCATTCCCGTCGATCTGACCAAGAAGCAGATTGAGAACAGTCCATCCCTGGAAACCGACAGACCAGTCTCCCGGCAGTACGAGTTTCAGTACTACTCGTTTTATGGTTGGCCGGCATATTGGGACGGCCCTTTGATGTGGGGCGATTCCCCGTACCCCCAGCGACAAGGGAGATGGTCGGCAGAGACTTCTCACAAAAAAGATGACGACCCGCATCTGCGCAGCACGAAAGATGTAACTGGCCGCACGATTCAGGCCCGGGATGGAGAGATCGGCCATGTCTCGGATTTTGTGGTCGATGACGAGGATTGGGCGATTCGCTACCTGATTGTTGGCACGCGTGACTGGTGGCCGGGAAAAAAGGTCCTGATTTCAACCGCATGGATTGAACGAATCAGCTGGGAAAAATCCAAAGTCTTCACTAACCTCACGCGGGAAGCCGTCCAGGGATCTCCGGAATACACCGAAGAAGCGCTCATCACTCGCGATTACGAAGAGGAATTGCATCGTCACTATCTCCGCGAGAGGTATTGGCACACCGAGAAGCCCGCCCGGGAGCCAAAGGAACTGGTTGGCCATCATTGATCCGGTCTCGGAAATCTCCGGGTAGTTGATCGCTATCTTGAACAGTGGCTGCGGGAGCACAGAAGGGTAGATGTCGAAAACCAATGGCCATCCGCAGTCTTGTCACCGACGAAACAACTGTTTATGAGCGCCATGCAGTCCATGTCAAACGAACGCACGCGGAGCTGAAGCCCGATCCCTCGCGGGTTCTGCTGCGCCCCTTTACGCCCGGGGATCGCCGGCGAGTGCAGAGGATTGTCAGTTCCATCCTGTCGATCGCGGAGAGTGACGTCGGTCCATTGCTGGATGCGATTTGCTCGAAGCTGGCTGCTCACCACCCGCGGATCAAAGAGCTTTTCCAGGAACGATTTGACCACCTGCGTAAGATTGTCTCCATTGAACCCAAACTGTCCGAGCAACGGCAACTGCTGATCGGATCCTATTTCCTGTCCGAATTCGCGGTTGAGTCCGCCGCTCTATTCAACCCGTCGATTGTTGCCGATCCCAATCAACAAGGCATGCCAGCCGGCGGGCTGCGTTTTATTTTGAGCTTGCGCGCTACCGGGGATGGCAGCATTTCCTCCATCGTTTTCCGCACCGGCATCATCCATGCCAACCACCGCATCGAGGTCATGGCCGCCACCGGGGAAATTGTTGAGCCCAACCAGGCGCCCCGCAACGTCTATCACAAGGCTCTCTTCGAGCGCACCTGTCTCGAACTTGGATTGCTTAACGAGCGCACAAAAAGCGCTATGCAACGGCTACCGGATTCGTTCAACTTGAAAGAGCTGCTGACGGCGATAGATACAGAATTAAAGGAAGCCTCAACGCCGGATGGTGAAAAGGCCCGCCTAGACACGTTGGAGCGGATCTCGATGCTGGCCAGGTCCAATTACTCGGTTCAGTTCCCTCCGGAACAGGGCTTGTCCGAGCGAGTCATTTTCCCCGTGATCCGCTCGCAGCGAAACGGCATCGAGGATGCGCGCTTCGTGCGATTCCACAACGACGACGGAACCTACGTCTACTATGCGACCTTCACAGCTTTTAACGGGCAGCTCGGCATTCCGCAATTGCTGGAGACGTCCGACTTCCTTCATTTTCAGCTCATGACGCTGAATGGTCCAGCGGTCAAGAACAAAGGCATGGCTCTTTTCCCCAGGAAGATTAATGGCTCGTATGCCATGTTGTCCCGGCAGGACTCGGAGAACGTCTATCTGATGTTCTCGGACCATGTCCGTTTCTGGTATGAGCCCAAAGTTCTTCTCAAACCGATGTTTCCATGGGAGCTGGTTCAAATCGGCAACTGCGGATCGCCGATTGAAACCAAGGCAGGCTGGCTGGTCCTCACCCACGGCGTGGGCCCGGGACGGGTCTACTCGATAGGCGCTTGTCTTCTCGATCTTGACGATCCATCCAAAGTGATCGGGCGGCTGCGTGAACCCCTGCTGCAGCCGATCCCCAGCGAGTGGCAAGGAAACGTTCCAAATGTGGTTTATTCGTGCGGCGCACTGCTCCATGACGGTGTGCTGATCATTCCCTACGGCGTATCCGACTATGCTGCCCGCTTCGCGACTGTCCCGATGGATGAGTTGTTAGCCGCCCTGCAATCGGAATCGCGCCCATGAGCACACCGAGAATTAAGAGATATTAGGAGGATTTCATCATGACTGTGGCAACAGAAGCCCATACACTTCGGTCGAGCTTGAAGTACGAACCGCGAGAGTTGGAGTTCGGTACCAGCGGACGGCGGGGCAAAGTCGTAGACCTGACTCAGTTGGAGGTCTACATCAACGCGCTGGCGGAACTGGAATACTTACAGTCACTGCTCCCCGCTGAGGGCGGGATCCAGCGGGGCGAGGAGTTTTTCTTTGCCCGGGACCTGCGTGTCAGTTCCGACAGTTTTGTGCCAGAGCTGGAAGGCCGGGGAGAGATCGCCCAGGCGATCGTGGCCGCTATCTGCGACGCGGATATGCGGGCGATCAACCTGGGGACGATACCCACGCCCGCGCTCACCTGTTACGCGCTTGCTCGCCACAAAGGCAGCATGATGATTACCGGTAGCCATATTCCCTTCGACCGGAATGGATACAAAACCAACAGCAGCATGGGTGAGTTGCGCAAGGAGCAGGAAGCGCCGATCAACGAGCACGTCCGCAAGGAACGCGAGAGGCTGTACAGCCAGGATCAGGACGAGTCTCTGTTTGATGACCGTGGAATGTTCCGGACCGGCCACCACGAACTTCCAGCGGAGGATCCTGAAGCGGGCGCCGCCTGGATCACACGATTCACCAGCTTCTTCAACGACGCGTCTCTGCGCGGTAAGCGCATACTGGTCGACCAACAATCCGCAGTCGGGCGCGATCTGCTGGTCGCGCTCCTCGAACGCTTGAATGCGCAGGTGATCGCGGTTGGACGCAGTGCTACGTTTGTTCCCATCGACACGGAGAACATCGGGGCGGCACAACTGGCCACGATCCAGGCACTGGTGTCGGAGGCGACAGCGAAGCATGGACCGATCGATGCCATCGTGTCGACGGACGGTGACAGCGACCGGCCGTTGATTCTGGGAGTGGATGCGGCAACCGGCAAAGCGCACTTTTTCGGCGGAGACTTAGTGGGCATGGTGGTAGCCGAGTTTCTACAGGCCGATGCCGTCGTGGTTCCCATCAGTTGCAATGATGCCGTGGATCGCGGAAATCTAAAATCCGTAGTCGAACCCAAGACGCGTATCGGTTCACCCTTTGTAATTGCCGGGATGGAGGAAGCGCGGCTTTCAGGGAAAAAGCGGGTCTGCGGTTGGGAACCGAATGGGGGCTTCTTGACTGGTTCGGACATCACGCGGGATAGCGCGGTTCTGCCTGCTCTCCTCACCAGAGATGCCATCTTGCCGATCCTCAGTGTCCTTTACGCCGCGAGTGAGTCTGGAGTTTCCGTGGTCGATCTGTTTGAACGGCTGCCGAAACGCTTCAGCCGCGCGGCGCTGCTGGAAAACTTTCCCAAAGCGCTTGGGCTGAAACTCGTGGCGTTCTTCTCGCCTGGTGCTAGCCATGTTGCCGACCTGCCGGAGAAGTCGAACGTAGAAACCCTTCGGCAAAGCCTGGCGACGTTCTTCACTCAGGAAATGGGATTCGGAGAGATCACCAGGGTGGACTACACGGATGGAGTGCGCGTCCTGTTCGATAACGGCGATGTGGCCCACGTGCGGCCGTCGGGGAACGCGGATGAATTGCGCATCTATGCGGTAGCCGATACGCAGTGGCGCGCCGACGCGATCGCAGCAATGGGAGTCGCCGAGCCGAACGGAATTTTGCGTTGCATGGAGAGAGCGGTTGCCGCCCATCCCTGAAATCGGCGTGCTGCGACTGCACGCTGCGGTTCAGCATAACGCCTGGGGCGGCTGCGCCATTTCGGCGGCCGTCCGCCCTATCTGGAAGCACTGTCTCATCTACGAGAGCTTCGCGCAAGCACTGGCCGCATGTGCCGCGCAATTTTCGCTCGCGCGCGGGCCATCTGCGCCTTCACCGTTCCCTGGGGCACTCTCAGGATTCGAGCTGTCTCGAGAATTGAGAGACCATCCACGACACGCAGCTGAAATGTTCTTCGCAAGGTCGGCGACAGGAGGGCCGCGCATTTTCGCAAGCGCCAGGTTAGTTCGGAAGTTCGAAACTCCTCTTCCGGGCTGGGCCGCCCGTCCGCGAGTCCTTCCCATAGAGCGCGCGGTTGTTCCTCTCCGAACTGCGCGTCCAACGGGAAATGAATCTGGCGTCGTCGTTTGCGCAGCTGCATGAAAGCGCAGTTGCGGACAATCGTCGTCAACCAGGTGGAGATCTGCGACTGCCCCCTGAACTGGTTTAAATGTTTGTAAGCGGCCAACAGGGCTTCCTGCACCGCATCCTCTGCGTCAGCCGCATTCCCCAAGAGCCGGAAGGCGCAACGATAAAAAGACGGTAAGCGGAGTGACAGAACATCCTGCAACCTCCGAGCTGCGTTTTCGTGGTTGACCAAGTCATGGCACTGATCATTCTCTGCGAGCACGGCTGCCTCTGGCATATTGTTGCTCCTTCTACGAGTGCAAAAGCACGTAACCTGCCAAAACGCCGGATCACTGGACTGTCCCGACAAATCCGCGCCAGCAGAACAAAGTCCGTGGTGTCAATCAGGCTCCTCAAATGACTTGTTCCGCCGCAACCTGAGCCTTCAGCTCTTGGGAAGACATAGCCTGCGTCATGACGGTGGCATGATTTTGACAGCGACGCCGAAGTCAACGGGATAAGGCAGCAGGTAGTGGTGCAGTTTGCGTCCGAGGGTTCGTATCAGGGCATCGCTTCAGCGATGCCGTGAAACGGCTGCGTGGGAAAAGGCTTTAGCCGCCGTGCCTTGCCCGCGTGGCCGCAGCGGCTGAAGCCGATTCGATCCTCTACCCTGCACTTCCGGCACGCCTCGAAGGCGTGCCCTGATACAAATCTTTCTTAAACTGCACCACCACCAGGCAGCAAGAACGTTGCAGGTCAAATGGACGCCATTCACCACAAACAGACCGCGCCTGGCCGCGGTCTAGCATCAGGCAGCCTTGACTGCCTCCCCTTTGAGGAATGCGAGGATGTCCGCATTGATCACATCGGCATTCGTGGTCATTATGCCGTGGGGAAAGCCGGGATAAATCTTGAGCGTGCCTTGCTTGAGCAGCTTGGCCTGCAGCAACGAGGCGACTTTGTACGGTACGATTTGGTCATCGTCACCCTGCATCACCAGAGTCGGCACCGTGATCGCTTTCAGATCGTCGGTTTGGTCTGTCTCGGAAAAGGCCTTGATGCCTTCGTAATGCGCGAGCGCGCTGCCCATCATCCCCTGACGCCACCAATTCTGGATGATTCCCTGCGAGGGCTTCGCGCCGGGCCGGTTGAAGCCGTAAAACGGACCCGAGGGCACATCAAGAAAGAACTGAGCCCGGTTCGCAGCCAGCGCCTTGCGGAAGCCGTCGAACACCGCGATCGGAGTGCCGTCGGGGTTCTTCTCGGTCTTGACCATAAGCGGGGGAACGGCGGAGATGAGCACGGTCTTGGCTACGCGGCCCTGAGGCTGGCCGTACTTCGCGACATAACGCGCTACTTCGCCACCGCCGGTCGAATGGCCGATATGGATCGCATTTCTCAGGTCGAGATGCTCCACCACCGCCGAAGCGTCGGCCGCGTAGTGGTCCATGTCGTGGCCAGTGCTCACCTGCGAGGAGCGACCGTGACCGCGCCGGTCGTGCGCAACCACGCGATAGCCGTTGGCAAGGAAGAACAGCATTTGCGCGTCCCAGTCGTCCGACGACAGAGGCCAGCCATGGTGAAACATAATGGGCTGGGCATTCTTCGGGCCCCAGTCTTTGTAGAAGATCGTTGCGTCATCTTTTGTCGTAATCGTTGCCATAAAATCGTCTCCTTTTGTGTTATTCGGTGATGATAGCGAATCCGTTATTGATCTCGAAATTGCTACGGCCGGCAATGTGGTGGCGGCTAACGTCGCAACTCCACCGATCAGCATATCGCGTCGCGTAAATTTTCCCATACGTCCGTTTCTCCTGTGGTCCTGCGATCATCCATCGGTAATCCCAAGGGCAGAGATGCAAGGCGCATGCCAAACCTGGCTCATGAAAGTCATTGAGACTTCGGTACGCTTGCAGAAAACCAATCGGAAAGTGTCGAAACCGTCAGTCCGCCACTGAATAGCGAATGCTCCCTGTGCGCCCGACCCGGTCTCCTGATGGAGAGCGAGGTGTCATTTGAGCTCGCTCGACTTGACACGTCGAAATCTTGTGACAGTCAGGCTGTTTCGCGTCACACCAACAATCCTCGAATCGTAGGCAGAACAACCAGACCGACGCTTCACCTTGTGTGTCAATTGTCGTGGAAGCTCACGTGCAAACACGGAAGTGTGACCGTCAGCGGCCGACGCAGTATCGCACAGTCAAAACCGTCGACCAACGGAAGAGTGGGTACATGACACAGCCTGCAACTCCTTCAAGCGGGAGTCTCGATATAGCCGTAGATCGCAGTGGAGACGACACTATCGTCCGCCCGAGCGGCCACATTAATGTCCATTCCTCGCCCGACCTTCGCGATTCCCTGCAGGCCATCTTGTCGACCGAACCACTGCCTCGGACTATCACCGTGGATTTGGCCGGTGTTCCCAATATTGAGACGTCCGGGATCGCAACCTTGATCGAAGCCCTCAGGATCGCCCGCCATCACCAGATTGAATTTTGCTTACAGGGACTGGATGGTTCGGTGCTCCGGTTGTTTGAGGTAACGGGCGTGCTAGCGCTGTTCGACCGCGGCGGCCGCGGAGAAAGGGTGTCTTAATGGCCAATGTTCTCGAACACTTGGGCGAAAACACGATCGAACATCTCGATTACGTCGGAAGTCTGAATATCCAGCTGTGGGCCACGCTGAAGGCGATGGGGCGAGCCCTGCCTTTCGTAGGGAATCGTTACCGCTGGCATGCCACCGTGAGGCAAGTGCTGGAAATCGGCGTGGATGCGATGCCCATGGTTTCTCTCATGGCGATCTGCACGGGATTCATTCTGGCGATGCAGGGAGCCTCCGAACTGCGCCGTTTTGGAGCTCTGCACTACGTAATTGACCTGGTCGCGGTTGGCTTCACGCGCGGAACTGCAGGGCACGCTGCTCCAGGCCAAGCAACTGCTGGCTGACATGCAGGTGCTGGTGAGGGCCAACGATTACAAGATTGATGACACGATCGAAAATCTGCGGACGGCAACGGAAAACCTCGACCAATTGACCGAATCGGTGAACCAGCGGCCGTGGAGTTTGGTTCGGATCAAACAGCCCGAAGATAGGAAGGTACCGAAATAATGCGCAGCCAAATCAAAAAGACGAACTTCCATGCCGGTTTCGGCGAGCATCGCCGGATGGTGTCTATGAGAAGAACTGTGACGACAACGGTCTTCTGTCTTGCAACGTTGGTGATTCTGGCCGGTTGTGGCAGAGTGCGATATCCGCAGTACTACGCTCTGAATCTGCCTGCGCCGCCCGATCCGCCCGCTTCAGAAAATGCCCACGCCACCCTGGCAATCCGCGAATTCAGCGCTCCGATGTACCTTCGTCAGGGAGCCATTGCGTATAAGGCATCTCCGGAACAGATTGGATTTTACACTTACGATCGCTGGGCCATCGACCCACGTGACGCGGTCACCGATGCGGTAATCGATCGCCTTCGTGCCAGCGGAGCGTTTGCCTTTGTAAAGCCTTACGACGGACGGCCCGGTGCCGGCTATGTGCTGAGCGGACGCCTGGAGAAGCTCGACGAAGTTGACTACGAGGGTAGCGTCAAAGTCGAGATTGCTCTCTCCGCGCAGATGACCAGCATCGCCACCGGTGCGACCGTTTGGAGCAACGCTGTCTCGGAGGTCGGAGCCGTCAATAAGCGCGACGTTCCCGGGGTCGTTTCCGCAATGGACAGCGCGATGGAACGAGCGGTCAAAGAGCTACTGAGTCCAATGCCCGTCGATCTGGCGACTAGCCCCGCGGCTAAGAACAACTTAGCAATTCAGTAGGTTTGTTGTGAACTGGATCAGACAATATGCTGCCGGTTTTGGCGCGGGTGAGTGGCTCGCGTTGGCAGGGGTCATCTGGTCTCTCTCAGACGGAGCAGGCCGGCAATTCTTGCGAGTCCAGTGGCACACGCCTCGGCTTGTTCCATCGCATCATCCGTTGTGTGTCCTATTTCTTCGTTACCGTGTGGATCTCAGCGATGTATCCTCCCGGGAACCTGACCACAACGGCATCTCGCTCGTCGGTCTTGTACGGAGGGACAAGGACATCCACACCAGCAGCTTTGGACTTGGCAATCGTCTCCGGGAGACTAGTCACTTCATATCCCGTGATTTCCCGGCCGTAGGGATATGGAAGGTGACCGTCAGTAACGAGCGCAGTCAACTTCCCGAACTTTGAGCCGATCCTCACTCGCCGGTAGGTTTCCGTTGGTCTCCCGATTTCAACGCCCGGCGCGCGAGCTTCATCCGAGAAAACGCTTCCGTGAGAGAAAGCAAGAAAGCTACGCAGGAAGGCGTCCGCCCTGTCCGGTGACACATAGACGCGATTCTCCGGGACGGTCTGAAGCGCGGTATAAGATGGCGCAGTGGTATGCCAATACAATTGCGTGTTCACGCCGCCGGGCCACTGGATAATCGCATCCCTACCGATGGGATCGTTAAAGGGGGCGACCATGACATCCGCACCAGTCGCCTTCGCAGCGCGGATCGCTTCGTCCATGTCCGTAACCAAGTAGCCCGTGCGTTCCAACCCGAATGGATACGGGATCGGCGTTTTGAAGCCGAAGACGGACAGCGAGCCCACCGGCGTCATGACCAGTTGCGACATCGTGCTGCTCTGGGTGGGAGTTACGGTGAAGACTCCCTGCTTGCCGGTTGTGCCGCCAAATGTCGCAATCAGACTCGCGACGAAGCGATCGAAATCTTCCGGAGCCACGTAGACATGCGTGCTGTCGTACTGCGGCCCTACGGCCACGCTGACGGTTCCATCTGTCTGCGCGCTTTGGGCAAAAGCGCTGACGTGTAGGGGTCCAACCGCGAGACTGAGCGTTAGAACCAGCGCACAGCAAGTTCCAACGGCACTCTTGTGGAAGCGCATTCGTCTTCTCCTAAATCGACGATCACTTAATTTGGTCGACAACCTCGGGCGCTGAGACAGTTAAACGGTTTCGGGAGGACGCCGCCGAATCGTAAGACTCGCCGACAACTGCAAAAGATAAGAACAGCCCTTACATCTCCATCCCTCCTCCACCGCGCGAATCAGAAGGCAAAGCAGTCGCAACCCAATCCCCAAAGGCCAAGGTCGCCGAGCGACTTGCAAATGAGATTTTACCCGGCCACGCGAGATTCAAGGGTATGAAGCTGCCGATTGTCTTCAGTCAAGCGTGGACAAGTGTCACGTGTCACTGACATGACGGGTCATGGAACTGAAGCGGGCCGTCGCCTTGTCGCGAAGAGGAAAGCGAATTTGTTCCGATTGCGGAGCAGAAGCCTGCGACTCGCGATAGTTGGTGTTCGTCTTTTTGAGTTGAACTGTAGTTGCTCCAATTGAGTCGCGAGAACTGCAGCGCTTCGAGATCTCTTAATGCTCAAGGAGCAAGTTTAATGTCCACCTCCCCAGTGCCTGCTGGATCCGCGGTGCCAGCCGCGAAGCCGCTGCCGCCCAAGACCGATAGCGATGAGGCAGTTCCTCGCCGAGGCGCGAGGTGGCAGAAGTACCTAACCCCTGTTTTCGTGGTGCTTCTGGCTCTGGCCGTCTTGATCACCATCACGCGTAACTGGAATGCCTGGGAAGGTGGCAAGGTCGAACAAGTCACAGATGATGCTTACGTTCGCGGCGACCTAACTCCGCTCAGCACCAAGGTGGCAGGTATTGTGCGCGCCGTGGATGTGGCTGACTACCAAGGCGAGGTAACCTCATCCACCGGAAGTGTCTACAGTTTTGCGCAAGATCGGGACGGCATTGTATGGGCCGCCACATCGAGCGGTCTGTGGAGATTCGATCATTTCAACTGGCAACATATCCGAGTTGAGTGGAACGCCCCGGCCAGGCCGGTTACGCAGGTGGGGTTTGATGCAAAGGGGATACTGTGGGTCTTGGCTGGGAATTTTGGTACTCCAATGGACCTCATCTATCTTCTGCCGGGGACCAGACACTTCGAGACCGCCGAGAGAAATCTGTTAGTCGAGGGCTTCCTTTTGGATGCGGATCGAATCGTCATGACCGACCCGGCCGCACCCGCGATATCTGGCTCCAGCGAGAGTTCCGATGAGAAGCCGGCTGCCTACCCGGTGCTCACGAAAGACACGCTCGAATTCCTTGACCGAAACAACAGCCTCTGGATTACATACGACGAAAAACCCATTGTGACGCGCGTTCTAAAAGAGAGCTTGCATGGCGCCCTGAACAGCGCGTCCCCGGCTGGTTCTGAATCCTATGACATCAACCCTTTTTGGGCGGCACGGCTGGTCGATCGCGAAGGAAATATTTGGTTTGGCGATCCCAAGGGTGTTCATCGATTCTCCTACAGCCCGTTGAACAGACAGGAGTTCCCGAAAGAAGCAGCGGGGAATGTGGATTTTGCGCTAGCCGCTGATGACAACGGAGCGGTGTGGACCAGTTCCGGCACCACTGGCGCTCCCGGTAAAGCGGACCTTTATTATGTCTCGGGCGGCAAAGCCCAGCGCCGGCTCCCGCAGGTGATATCGTCATTCGCCTACCGCGCACCTGACAAGACGCTCTGGTTCTCTGGGGAAGGTTGTCTCTGGCATCTTGTCGGACACGATTTCGTTCGCGTGAAGCTCCCCCCGGAAATGTCGAACCGGTTTCCTTTTTTGCAGACGATCACCCAGGATGAACATGGAGGGATCTGGGTCTCCTTGGGCAGCCACAGTCTCTACCGCTGGGCCGATGGCATTTGGACATTGTACGGCGGCCGCGACGACCTCCCCAACCTAGGCGAAGTGCTCATCGAATTTACCGATCGTCTGGGCCGGGTTTGGTTCGGCTATCCGAAGAATCAGGTGGCGGTTTTGGATGGCGATCGGCTCCGCGCATTTGGTCCGAGCGATGGCCTTCAAGTGGGCAACATCATGGCGATCTCCGGACGAGGATCGGAGATATTGGTCGGCGGGGAATTCGGGCTGGAGAAGTTTGACCGGGGACGCTTCCACAACATTGCTGCGGTGAATGACGAATGGCTGCGCGGAGTCTCTGGGATCGTGGAAACAGCCAACGGAGATCTATGGCTCAACGCGATTTCTGGAATTTTCCATGTTCGTAAGGCGGAAATATCGACCGCATTGAGGGACTCCAACTATCGCGTCAAAGGCGAGCACTTCGGCAGACGCGAAGGACTTCCAGGCATTGCCGCTCAACTGCGCCCGATTCCGACCGCCATCGAAGGCACCGATGGGCGGCTGTGGTTTACCTTCCGCAACGGAGTGGTGTGGCTCGATCCAGCAGCTTACTCTGAAAAGAGGGCAGCCTCGCTGCCCACCACCATCCAGTCGGTTGCCGCCGACGATAAGAGCTACACACCCGGCCCTCCCCTCTCATTGCCGGCTCACACATCAAGCGTGCAGGTCAGCTATAGCGCGGTGAGCCTCTCCGATCCAGAGGCCATCCGATTCCGATACAAGCTGCAGGAAACGGACAAGGACTGGCACGAAGCGGCGGAGGCCACTCCCGTCACCTATCGCAACCTGCCTCCTGGTTCCTACCATTTCAGCGTGGAGGCGTCAGATACCAACGGCGACTGGTCCGGCGCACCCGCCAACCTGGCTTTCACCATACAGCCCGCCTATTACCAGACGAATTGGTTCCGAATCCTTTGCGTCGCAGCCTTCATTGCGCTGCTTTGGGCACTTCATCGATGGCGCGTTCATCAGCTCAAGAGCCAGGAAAAGCGTCTGCGCGACGTTGTGGAAACAATTCCGGCGATGACTTTCACCACGTTGTCGAAAGGATTCACCACGTTTGTAAACAAACGCTGGACCGACTTCACCGGGCTTTCTGTGGAGCAGAGTTTAGGTGATGGTTGGCAGCATGCCATCCATGCCGAAGATCTAGCGGGCTATACCGAGAATTGGCACATTTCGGTTGCGACCGGGCAGCCCTTCGAACGCGAGGCGCGGTTTCGTTGCGCCGCTGACGGGGAACATCGATGGTTTCTGGTACGCAGTGTTCCACTGCGGGACCGGCAAGCAAACATTGTCAAATGGTATGGGACTCTAACGGACATTGAAGATCGCAAGCGCGCCGAACAAGAGCGGGAGAAATTGCGTGAGCTGGAGGCGGATCTTGCCCACATCAATCGTGTGAGCATGATGGGAGAAATGGCCGCGTCGCTGGCGCACGAGATCAAACAGCCCATCGCTGCCGCCATTACCAGCGCCAACAGCTGTGTGGAATGGCTGGCGCACGAGCCGCCTAATCTTGATCGGGCTCGCGCGGCAGCAGCCAGAATCGATAAGTATGGGAATCGCGCAGCGGAGATTATCGACCGTATCCGTTCGTTCTACAAGAAATCCCCTCCGCATCGTGAGTTGGTCGACGTGAATGGAATCCTGCAGGAGATTCTTACGCTGCTGGATAGTGAGGCGGCCCGATCATCCGTGGCAGTGCTCACGGAACTTGCAGCCGACCTGCCCGAAATCATGGTAGACCGCGTGCAGCTGCAGCAGGTGTTCATGAACCTCATGCTCAACGCCATCGAAGCCATGAAGGACTCCGGCGGAGAGCTTACGGTGAAGTCGGAACTGCAGGACGGTCAACTGCAGTTCTCGGTCAGCGACACCGGCGTGGGGTTGCCAGCGGAAAAGATGGATCAGATCTTTTCTGCATTCTTTACCACCAAGCCGCAGGGCAGCGGCATGGGGTTGGCCATCAGCCGCTCCATCGTGGAGTCACATGGTGGCCGGTTGTGGGCAACCGCCAATAACGGGCACGGCGCAACCTTTCATTTCACTTTGCCGATCCAGGCCACGGAGTCATCGCCCTTGGTTGCCTGAGACACTTCCGCGTCGCTCAGTCTTGCCGCCGGGCTGCGGCGCACTTTCTATTTCGCTCCATTTCGCTGAAAGGTAGAGTTGACGCGCGATTCCGCGCGCTTTTTCGCTGCAATCGCGAGCGCCCGACTTCGGCAGGATCCGTGCTCTCTCCTGATTCAGTTGGAGGTGAAACCTGAACAGCAATTACGTATTACTGTGTGGGGTAATGTGGTGCAGATACGGACAGCAAGAAGCGGGCAGTGAGCTCATGAGAGCCGCTCAAGAAGATGATCCGGACGTGAGAGCTCTTGCGCTGGCCATGCTGCAGGCAGGCTTCCGGTCGCTTCCACAGTTCAGGCGAGTGAACTAAGCGGTCGTAGACGAACCTGTGTCTCAGGAAAGATATAGCGTAGTGTCGACACCGAGGACGCCGCAGAAAAGGGAAGGTCGCCGTCGCCGGGTCTCAACCGCAGAGGATCAGAAATACAGGCATACAGGTTCGTTCCAGCTAGGCGACTATTTTTGCAACCCCCGCGCGCTGCTCGACGAGTGTGACCAGTTTTTTCGTTGCCGGAACATCGATCCCATGCTTTTGTCCGCCGCGCAGAATCGGGCCTGCAATCGCGTCCAACTCGGGAGGGTTGTGGTGGTCAACGTCTTTCTGCATCGAACTGCGCCCGTTCGGGGGCATCTTCATCATCACGGCGAGCACTTTCTCCGCATCCACAGTCGCGCCTTCGGCGACGCCAACGGCACAAGCTTCACGCACGCACCCTTCCGCCAAACGACGCCATTCTGGATCGGAAAGAATTCCTCCTATTGGCTTGTCCGCCGCGGTGGTGGAAAGACCGGAGGGCGCGAGAAAGACGAGCTTGCTCCACAACAACGTCGGTTCGTCGTCAACAAACCGCCCGCCAAAGCCGAGTTTTTGGAGTTGGGCCAGAGTGCTATCGAGCAAGCTGCGACGGGCGGAGGAAATGCTAAGCACCGGGAGAGGACCGCGAACGACGATCTGTCCCGAAGCGGTCCGTTCCATCTCGGCTGCGATGGTGGCTGGGATCACGCGCTCGGCGCCGTATTTCGAGCGCAGCAACGCGACATGGTCAACGCCATTGAGCAAGGGAACGATGGCCCGCACGGCGCCAGGATTCTTGGTGGCGGTAAGCGCCGCCTCCAATTGTGTAGCCTTCACCGCGATCCAGAGCACATCGACGGGAGGCACTTCTGCAGCCACGAAAACATTCACATCGAAGTTGCCCAGCGTGCTTTCGAAATGCAGCGCCCGGGGATATTGCGCGAGTGCCTCGGGCCGGACTACAAGCGTCACGGAATCGCCGAGGTGCGCCAGACAAGCACCGATTGTTCCGCCGACGCCGCCAGCGCCGAGAATTGCGTGTGTCATTGGGGCAGTCATGCGACTTGCCACATCTGACACCGTCGATCGAACTTGAATTTCCTGCACGCCTTCTTCTCCTTAGGTGAAATCGGAATGTGGAATCAGCTCGGTTGTTGCTGTGACCGAGGTGAGTGCAAGACTCATGCCACTCTTAAGGCTGGCTGGTCGTGTCGATATGCGATTGAGATTCCGGGATTCACGAAGAGATTCCTCGGAATTGGGAGATCAGCCTGTGGTCGATCCCGTGACATGTCAATAACGCGTCAAGTTCGGCGGTCACAAGCAATCGCCTTTCATCGCCGGTGATTCATACTTCCCTCAACCACTTTCCAATACTGTTTTGTCGTTAAAAGCTTAAACGAACAACGCAGTGTCGTGGAGCACTGTCCTCAGGATGCGCGCGCCTTTGGCAGGGCGATTGCAAATGAGCAACACAGCAGATATTTCAGGTCTCGCAATGAAAGGGTTTATCCGATGGGAGAAACGAAAAAGCAAAATGCAGAGCCTACGACTGGGAAAGCAACCAGTGTGATTGACTACATCGTCCAGAGACTTGCCGATGAGGGTATCTCGGACTGCTTCGGCGTACCGGGAGACTACGCATTCCCGGTCTGTGACGCGGTCGATCGCAACAAAAACATCCGATGGGTCGGCTGCTCAAACGAATTGAATGCCTCCTACGCTGCCGACGGCTATGCACGAGTTCGGGGCGCGGCAATGCTGTCTACGACCTATGCGGTGGGCGAGCTATCGGCGATCAACGGAGTGATGGGCGCGAAAGCCGAGCGCTCACTCGTCTACCATGTCGTGGGCATGCCGTCCTATCAGAACCAGCGCGTGCACAGGAACCTGCATCACACCTTTGGAGACGGCGTTTTTGGGAACTTCATCAACATCTCCGCGCAAGCGGCCTGTGTCCACGCCGTCATCGACCCCGATAATTGCATGATTGAAATGGAACGCGTCATCTCAGAGGCGCGTCGCAATCATCAACCTGCCTACATCGTCGTTCCAGGGGACTATGCGTTGGCACCGGTCACGTCGACCGAGGTGCGGCCTGTGACGCTCAAGTCGAATCCAGCGTCTCTCGAAAAGGCCGTCGCCGCCATAGCGGCACGCGTAAGAGCCGCAAAATCCATCGTCGCCTTCCCGGCGTTCACGCTGCAGCGTCTCCGCTTACAGAAAGAAGCACAACAGGCGATTGAGGCGCTGGGCTGCCCGTTCGCCACCACAACAATGGAAAAATGCATCATCGACGAAAGCCACCCGCAATTTGCCGGGCTATGTGGGAGCGGTGTCCGCAGAGAAGACGCGGCAGATTGTCGAGGACGCGGAATTGGTGCTTGATCTCGGCGGGATCAGCCTCAACGACGAAACCACTGCGGGCTTCTCTGGGCGACTTGATTCCGCAAGGTTCGTCTCGATCGGGCTAAACGATGTTCGTATCGGACAACAGGTATTCGGAAATGTTCGACTCGCCGACGTGCTCGCCGCGCTCGCACAATTTAAATCGCCCGCGCATCCCTACAGAAACACACCAGAACAAACTCAACGCGTAGATGCGAAACCAGCGGACAAGATCACGATGGATCCGCTCTATTCTCGCTACGCGGCCTTTATTCGGCCGGGCGATAACGTTGTCCTGGAAAGCGGGAGTTCGAGCTTGGGGCTTCCGGCAATGACACTCGCCGATGATGTGCAGGTGCATATACAGATGCTATGGGGGTCGATTGGATGGGCCACGGGAGCCGCCTTCGGGGTAGCGCTCGCCGATCCCAACCGGAGAACGATCCTCGTCACTGGTGAAGGCTCTCACCAATTGACCGCCAACGAGATCGGAAATATGGGGCGCTACGGCGCCAATCCGATCATCCTCGTTCTCAACAACGACGGCTATATGGTGGAGCGGGCGCTGGAACCATACCCAGACTGGTCCTACAACGATCTCGCAAAATGGCGCTATGCAGATCTGCCGCGGGCGCTGGGATGCGCTGACTGGGTAACAGCACGCGTTGAGACGATTGGCGAGCTCGACGCCGCAATGAAAGCGGCCCGCGAGAGCAAATCGGGCGCATACATCGAGGTCATGGGGGGGCGAATGGACATGCCCCACGCTCTCGCCTTCGCGCATACCCGCATTAAGGAATTGTACGGATCTGATGCGGCTTGACCAGAACAACGGGCACAAACAAGAGTCCGCGTTACACACCAACACCGGCCTTTGATCCCACCCGTAGAGTAACGGCTCTCCCCGCTGGGCCGGCAAAAGTTAGCCGCCGGCCCAGTGAATTTGAACAAGGATACTGTAGTGACGATTACCCGAATACACGCAAAGCACGCTTCCGTCGCCACGCTAGTCTTCGCGGCCCTGTTCTTTTCGCCGCGGATGCACGCGCAGGCCCTGAACATGGACGGCCAGTCCGGAATTTTCCTTCAACCCTGGGCGGAAGTGGTTCCATCGCCTGATCACAAGTTCGGCGGAACTACGGCCAGCTTCCATATGGTGGATGCAGGCCCGGTTGCTGGAGACTATTTCAACGTCGGATTGGAAGAGGGATTTGGCGACCGGCTGGAGTTCGGCTTCACCCGCAGCAACCACACCGACGGGGGCGATCCCACGATCAGTCCTCTCTTTAACTTTTCCGGAATGAACATCTTCAACATCAAGGCAAAACTGTTGGCGGCGAATTATCACAAGCACAAATACTTGCCGGCAATCGCTGTGGGAGGAGTGCTGCGCACAAACGATCCGTTCGTGGTGCAAGCGGTTGCCCACAAAAATGCAACCAACGGTGACGTCTACGTGGTGGCCACGAAGCTCATCGTTCTGGGAAACAAATTTGCCTTCCTGGCAACGGGCGGAGCTCGCGGAACCAACGCGCAAAAATATGGTTACGGCGGAAACACCATCGATTGGGAGGCGCGGGCGTTCGGAGGGATCGCTTTCCCATTCCCATCAAGAAAATTCTAGTGGTCGCACCCACTCTCGAGGTCAATCAAGAACCTCGAAGGATCAAGTATGTTCCTACTGCCTCGCTGCCCACGGACCTGATCTACGCCGTTCGAATCGCTCGACCCGACGGCCGATGGAGCTTCGACGTGGGAACCGGTCACCTCGGCGCTTCGTTGGCGCCGGGAATCAACATCAAGGTCAACAACGCTATCGCCTTTGCGGCCGACTTCCGGTTCTGAGCGAATAGCTTCCCTCATTCCTGGTGGAACGACGACGTAACGTCATGCCGGGCAGAGATAAAAAGAGGATCAAATGCTGAAAGAATCTAGAATTTTTTCGACGATTCGTAAGCCTTTTTTCTACCCTGCGTCGGGCAAGCGCTATCTGCAAGGGAACCGTTTGGACCTTCGCGTACCGTATCGAGAGATCACACTCTCCGATACGCGTCCTGGCGATCACACCGAAGCGAACCAAACAACAATCGGAGGAATAATAATGAAGAGATTTCAGACGGTAGTAGCTGTTTCTGGAGCGGGGCGGCGCCGCCGTGCCGCAACGGAAGACTTCCACCATCAGCAAGAGTGCGGAGTTGCCTGGGCAGGATTGTCCGCGCGGTGGCCGCAAATCCGCGCGGCATTGTGGATTCTCGCAGTCGCCATGAGCGTGTTATTTCGAGGAGTCGTGCCAGCCTCTGCCCAGGAATCCTCGGGGCAAGGAACATCCGAGATAGCCAAGCAAGCCCAGAATCCTATCGCGAACGTAATCTCAGTGCCGCTGGAAAATGATTTCGACCCTCACACCGGGATCGACCAAGAGGACAGCTATGTCCTGGAGATGAAGCCTGTCGCTCCCTTCAAATTGTCGAATGATTGGAATCTGATTACGCGGACGATTATTCCCATCGTCCAGGTTCCCGAGCTTTCGCCGACCGTGAGCGGAACCAGCGGCCTGGGAGATGTGCAAACTTCGTTCTTCTTCTCACCTGAAAAAGTTGGCAAGGTCATTTGGGGTGCAGGACCAGTCATTTCCTTGCCTACCGCAACCGAAGACATTCTTGGGACAAAGAAAGTCAGCATCGGACCTACTGCCGTTGTGCTGACCATCCAGGGCCATTGGTTATTTGGAACATTGGTACAAAACCTATTCTCGGCGGCGGGCCCCAAAGAGCGACCAGATGTAAACGCAATGCTGATGCAGCCCTTCGTGAACTACAACCTGCGGCACGGGTGGTATCTGACATCCTCGCCCATAATCACCGCGAATTGGGAGATAAGTGGCAATAACAGATGGACGATACCCGTGGGTGGCGGAGTCGGTAGGATTGTTCACTTCGGAAAGATTCCTGTGAGCACCTATGCGCAGTTTTTTCGAAACGTGGAGCATCCCAACGGCACAACAAGCTGGTCCGCGAGGTTTCAGATGCAGTTTCTATTCCCACAAAAGAGGTGAAAGGAATGCCGGTACGAAAGGCAGAAGCTGAATGAAAAGGTAATTTCATCGAGGAACCGGCGGCCTAAGGCTCGGCAGCGGTGCCTTTGAAGGCTCTTGTTCGTTTAAGTCCAGGATTGAAGTAGGGCACCGATCGGGTTCTATCCGTCCCCTCGTGGGTACAGGCGGTGGGTGCGCAGAAGTGGCGAGTTGGAGTCGGACTCGCCACTCTTGCGCTCTCGATGCGAACCAGTTAACGGCGCTCCGCTATCGAAGCATCCTGCGGTGGTTCGAGCTTGAAGACAACGCCGCAGGTGCATGCCGCATCGCCGCCGTAGTTCGTCATCCCGTAGACATTTCCGGCGGAATCAAGAAGGAGATTGCTTTCGGGCCCGGCCCCGTCCGCGACGTCAAAGGTAGTGAGGACGGTCTCGGTCCAGGGGGCGGCGTCAGCGTGCGTCAGCTTGAAGACAACGCCGCAGCCGGGGAAGTTCGTGTATTGACACTTTGGAGTTGCCAAATTGCCGCCGTCGGCGGTGGTGCTGTATAGATTGCCGGCGGAGTCAAAGACCAGTTGAGACAGTCCGAGCGACCCGTCGCCACCGCCGGTAAAGGCGTAGAGGACGCTCTCCTCCCAGGTGCCTTGCTTCAATTCGAACACTACGCCGCAACCCGCAGGTCCATCGTATCCGTATCCTCCAGGGCAATTGCCGGCGGTCAAATCGCCTCCGTAAATGGCAGTGCCATAGACATTCCCGCTGGAGTCAAGGATCACGTTGAATAAGGGAGTCGCCCCGTCCGTGCCGCCCTTAAAGGCATACAGTGTTTTTTCCGTCCATGGCCCGCTGGTCGTGGGCGTCAGTTCGAAGACGGTCCCGCAGCCGGGAAAGGACGAGCCAAAGCAGCTCACCGACGTATCGCCGCCTTCGTAGGTCACGCCGTAAAGATTTCCGCTGCCATCGAACGTCAGACCGCCTAACGGCTGATTGCCGTCAGCGTTTCCGGTGAAGGCATGAAGGATGCTCTCGGTCCACGGGCCTTGGTCGGTGGGTGTCAGCTTGTAGACAACCCCGCAACCGCCCCCTCCTGCATTACAGGTGAAAGCATGGCCCCCGGCTTGGGTGGTGCCATAAACATTACCGGCGGAGTCAAGGATCACGCCAGCCCATGGGAGTGCGCCGTCACTGCCGCCGGTGAAGGTGTAGAGCACCGTCTGCTGCCAGGGCCCGCTCGCCGTGGGAGTCAGCTTATAGACCACGCCGCACCCCGGCGGATGGTCAGCGGCACCGAACCCATGACAATGTGGCGATGTCACATCACCGCCAAATAAGGTGGTGCCATAGAGATTGCCGGCCGAGTCCAGAACCACGCCGCCGATGGGCTCTGATCCGTCCGCGTCACCGGTAAAGGTGTAGAGCACCGTCTCTGTCCAGGACCCCTCTGCGGTGGGAGTCAGTTTAAAAACCACGCCGCATCCGACGTCGCCGACATAAACTGAGCATTTGTTGGAGTTATTGCCGCCGACCTCGGTCGTACCATAGAGATTGCCTGCCGAGTCGAAGACGAAGTGCTGTCCAGCCGCAGCGCCGCTGCCGCTTCCGGTAAAAGTGTAGAGAATGCTCTCCGAATACTGCGCCAGCGCTGAGCCCGCCAGCATCAGCGTGGCCGCTGCCGCCAAGGTTAGGTTGCGTGTGGTCCCCCAGAACGCTGGTTTGCGTTTCTTCATAAGTCGTCCCCTTCGGTGAATTCGATCTTGTAGCCCGTCCGTCACCAGCTAATGCGGAATTTTCTGGAGAATTGGTCGCGGGACCGCGAAAGTTTCTTGATCCGGCTTATTTTGGCCGGTGAGAAACCGCGCTGCTCGGCCCAACACCTGTCTTTTGGCAGTGGTGCAGCTTCGCCAGGATTCGTATCAGGGCACGCCTTCGAGGCGGGCCGTAAGAGCAAGGTAGAGGACTTATCGGCTTCAGCCGCTGCGGGCACGCGCACAAGGCGCAGCGGCTAAAGCCTTTTCCCGAAGGGGCGTTTCACGGCATCGCTCAAGCGATGCCCTGATACGAATCCTCGGGCGCAAACTGCACCAGCACCTGTCTTTTCAATTGGTTGACTTTGGTGGCGGGTGCGGCTAGCCTTATCATCCAAGCCTGTGCGGACCGGGAGTCCTGGAGGTTTCGTTGACGCACCTTCCACCTAAGACCGTCAGCGAATTACTGGCCAACTGGCATGCCGGCGACGAGAAGGCATTAAGCGCAGCACTTCCTCAGGTTTACGACGACCTTCGCCGCATGGCGCATCATTACCTGCGGAAGGAACGTCCCGGCCACACCCTGCAAAGCACCGCCCTGGTGCATGAAGCTTATCTGAAGCTGGAGAGGCAAGGCGCGGCTTCATTGCAGAACCGCGAACATTTTCTAGCCGTCTGCGCTCAACTGATGCGGCAAATCCTGGTTGATTACGCGCGCAGCCGCAAAGCCGCCAGGCGGGATGGCGGGGTTCGGCTGACCCTGGATGACGCGTTCGCCTTCAAGACTCGCAGCCTGGACATGGTCGCTCTCGACGACGCTCTGACAGAACTGGCGAAACTCAATCCGCAGCAGTGCCGCATTGTCGAGTTAAGGTTTTTCGGCGGGCTTTCCATCGAGGAAACTTCGCGAGCCATGAATCTGGCGCCCACGACGGTGAAGAAATATTGGACGATGGCCAGGCTGTGGCTGCACCACGAGATGAGCAAGGCGGCAGACTCATGACTCCGGAGCGCTGGCAACAGATTCAGGATGTGCTGGACAAAGCCCTGTCCCTTGCCCCCGGCGAGCGCTCTGCCTTCCTCAATCAGGCGTGTTCCTCCGATCCATCCTTGCGCCAGGAAGTTGCCAACCTGATGGCCTCGATCGACGGCTTGCGCTCCAGCTTCTTGCAAACTTCCGCGTCCGCGCCGCGAGCGGCGCTCACGCCCGGGACCAAGCTGGGCGAGTATGAAGTGAAATTTATGCTCGGATCCGGCGGCATGGGCGAGGTCTACCGCGCCCGCGATGCGCGGCTGGGGCGCGATGTGGCGATCAAGGTTTTGCCGCCGCTATTCTCTGCGGATTCCGAGCGATTGCGCCGCTTCGAGCAGGAGGCACGAGCCGCGGCCGCGCTGAACCATCCCAATATTCTTGCCGTGTTTCAGATGGGCACGTATGAAGGCGCGCCTTATCTGGTTTCCGAATTATTGGAAGGCGAAACCCTGCGGGAACAGGTCAAGCGTGGCCGGCTGTCCGTTCGCAAGGCCGTTGATTACGGAGTGCAGATGGCGCGCGGGCTGGCGGCTGCCCATGAGAAGGGGATTGTGCATCGCGATCTGAAGCCGGAGAACTTGTTCCTGACCAAAGACGGGAGGGTGAAGATTCTGGACTTCGGGCTGGCCAAACTGACGCAAACGCAAACCGGATCAGAGCACGATGCGCTCGTACTGGCTGGGAAAACGGAAGCGGGAGTGGTGATGGGCACGGTGGGCTACATGGCGCCAGAGCAGGTACGGGGACAAGTTGCCGACCACCGGGCCGACGTCTTCGCCTTCGGCGCGATTCTGTACGAGATGCTGACGGGAAGACGTGCGTTTCAAAAGCCGACGTCACCGGAGACGATGACGGCGATTCTGAACGAAGACCCGCCGGGCATTTCGCAGGTCGCGCCAGATATTGCGCCGGCTCTGCAGCGGGTGGTGCGTCGTTGCCTGGAGAAGAACACGGAGCAGCGCTTCCAGTCCGCCTCAGACCTGGCCTTCGCTCTGGATACGCTGTCAGAATCTGAAGCGCCGGGACGCAGCGCCGACTCTCCTCGACCAGTTGCTCAGGTTAACGTTCCCACCAGGAATACTCCGGAAGCAGTTGTGGGCAGCCGCCTGAAGACACAAGACAGTGCGCCTTGGCCGAAAAAGTTCCGATGGATTGCCGCAGCCCTGCTCGCGTTGCTGCTGACATCGGTCGGCGTTTGGATCCGGCGTGCTCTCGGCACATCAACCTCAGATCCCGCTGTCCAGGCTCTACAAGCAACTCTTTCCCTCACGGTGGATCCGACCGATGGGAAGCTTCTGACTTACTATCGGGCGACGGACTCCAACTTGTACCAGTTTGTTTGGCCATGGGACCCGAATCAATCCAGTCAGATCACAGGAGCTCAAGGCCGACCTTCCGCCGACGAGGGTTCGGGAATAGCAAGCTACGTGAATCCGATCATTCACAGTCCGGAGATTTTTTACCTGGCGCAGGGTAGCCAGCATATAGAGCACATAACTATTCTTGGCCTTCTAGCCACAGACCTGAACATTGCCACCGGGGCGCCTCCCGCGGCTCGCGGAAGCGGCCTGGCAGGGTTTGTTGACGAGTGTACCCAAACCGATAATCTCTTTTATGTCGGCGTGGATCAGCACGTCCACCTGCTCGTGTGGAAGTTGTCACAGGGTTGGACCACCCAAGACCTTACCAGTTTGACGAACAGCGCTTCGGTAGCTGGAACCAGAATCATCGGTCGCACTCTCCCCGCAGCATATGAGGCGTTTTACTTTGGACCTGACCATCACCTCCACCAGTTGTGGCGATGGTCAGGGTGTTCCGGCGGTGCTCCATTCGACGGATGGCACCCCGTCGACGTCAACCGGTCGAGTCAGGGTGCGACCGCCGATGCCGCCGCGTCGAGCCCTCTGACCGGTTCCTGGAGGGAAGGACAGGCTTACGATCGTAACTTCTATGTCGACAGCAATCATCATTTGCAGGAATCGCTCTTTTCCCATTCCATTTGGACGAACATCGATGTGACCGGTGTATCCGGGTCTGCAAAGGTCGGCGCCAACGCGATTTCGGCTCATTTCAACCCAACTGCGAACTCCGAATACGTCTACTTTCTAGACTCAGAGCGGAATATCCGCGCACTAACCGCATCCGCCACGAATCCAACCCAATGGAAAGAGCAGTTCGCGTCTCCGGTGAATGTGCTGGCCGGCAGATGCAGTGGATCCCCACCACGAGGCCCAGCCCCTGCCGCCGCGTCCCGATCCCCTCTGGTTTCAGGCATGAATTCGCTGGGCAAGGGAGCCGAAGAAGTTTTCTATCTGGGCGAAGACCAACAGCTGTATCAACTCGAACTCGGCCCAGATGCCTGGTCCTGCGCCAACCTTACAAAGTCGTCGGGAGTGCCCAGTCCCGCCCCGTGATCCCGATTGATTGACGCCAAGCCATACGCCTTATCACTGAATCCCGGCGCTTACGGTTTCGCAATCACGTCCAACAACAAGCCAGGAATCATCACCGCGTCAACTCTGCAATCTGAACATGATAGGGGTCGAGTAATTCACCGGTAGCATGATCCACTCCTGCCACGGCGAGCTGATATCCCACTTCTGCCTGCAGCAGGCTCTGTTGTGCCGCGGCAACCTCAGTCTGCGCTTCAAGCACAAGAAAGATGGTTCCCGATCCCAGTTCGTATTTGCGCTGTTCAGCGGCCATGGTTTTATTGGCGAGATCAAGAGCTTCTTTGCCCGCCACAATACTCAACTTTGCCTGCTCGAGTTGATGGACAGCGTTATTCACGTCGAGCATGACCTGTTCGCGCCATTGCCGCTCGTTATAGAGATCGTTTCTCCGCGAGACCAAGGCCGTTCCCAGTTCCGACTTGGCCGCGCGATTGCGCAGAGGCAGAGTCAGCGCCAGTTGCGCTTCGTAAGTGGGATAGTTGAATCCGAAAACCTGGTTGATCGACGAACTCGCGAGCAACTGCCCGGTCGTCGAAAGCTGCGTTCCGCCCAGCCCATTGCTGGAATAGGTTCCGGTCAAATCCAACTCGGGCAGAAGGTGATTGTGGGCCAGCCGAATTCGCGTGTTGTCGTTGGCCAGTGACAGGCGCGTCGCATCCAGTTCCGGACGCTTCGTCAGTGCCGTCTGCAGCGCCGTCGCCACATCGATGGTTCGCATCTCACCGTGCGGGTCGGGCTGTTCGGTGAGTTGAAGATCGAGCGCTTCAAAATATGGATCCTGATCGGCGCCGATGGTCATGCGCAGGGCGTCTTCGGCTTCCTTGACCGCATACTCGGCTTGAATCACGCTGACCCTTCGCGATGCGACCTGCGACTCCGACCGATAAATGTCGAGCGGCGGCAAGGCCCCCAATTCCAGCGCCCGCTTGTCGCGCTTGTAAGTGGTTTCGGCCGCATCCATCGATCCGCGCGCTACATCGAGATTTCCTTGCGCTTCCACCACGGCCCAGTATTGACTGACGGCTTGCAAAATACTGGTGTTGATTCCTGCGGCAAAGTTGGCTTTCGATTGATCCAGATTTCGTCGCGCGATCACCAGTGGAGCGCGGTTCGCAAACAGCCAGCCATTGCGCAACAGCGGCTGCGTGAACTGCAGATTCAGCGTGGAATTGATATACGGATCGAGGATTCCTACAATCGATGCACTCGAATTGTTGAACGAATTCCGCGAGCTGTTGATGCCCGCCTGCACGTTGGTCCCGGTCTCGAACGTCTGCGCATAGTTCAGCTGCCCGAACCTTGTGATGCTTTTGGTGGCAAGCACCACGCCGGTCCCGCCCAGCGTGGTGTCGGGAGGAGAAGCCGCGTTTGTGCCGTTGTACGATCCCGTCACCAGCGGATCGAACGGGGCATAGTTTCCCAGCAATGCGAACTTCGAAAACTCAACCTGCGTTTCCTGCACGCGCACGCTGCTGTTATTTTCGAGCGTGAGCACGACCGCATCCCGCAGGCTTAATCGCAATTTCCCATCGGTCACATACTCTTTCAAGTGCGCCGGCATTCCGAGTTTGTCGGAACGTGTCGACGGCGTCATGAAATCGCCATATCCTTCGCCTTTTTGTCCCCAGGCGGGGAGAAGAAACAAGGTGACCAGGCAAACCTTGACTAGACAGATCAGCGCTCCCAGGCGAGAAAATCCCATTCCCGTGCCTCCCAAAACATGAATATGTGTTTATGCCACCAAGACGAACACCGAACACTGACGCTATTCCCAGCGAATCGCCTCGACCGGGTCGAGACGCGCTGCCTTCACGGCGGGATAGATCCCGAAAACCAATCCCACGGTGATCGAGACCAGAAACGCCAAGAGAATAGAACTCGCCGTCACGATCGTCGACCAACCCGCCAGCCACGCGATCAACCGCGACATGACAAATCCGAAGACGATCCCGAAGCTGCCGCCGACAAACGAAATCAAAACTGCTTCCACCACGAATTGCCGGATGATATCTGCCTGCCGCGCGCCCACTGCCCGCCGCACGCCGATTTCGCGAGTGCGCTCCAGAATGCTGGCGAGCATGATGTTCATGATGCCGATGCCCCCAACCAGCAGCGAAATCGACGCGATCGCCACCATCACCGCGTTAAACAGCCGCTCGGTTCGCTTCTGCTCCGCCAGCAGTTCCGCCGGAACGATCACGCTGAAATCTCCTGCCGCGTGATGCGAAGCGTCGAGGATCGCGCGCACTATCTGCGCCACCGCGCCCATGTCGGCGTCGTCACGCACATTCAGGTAAATGCCGTCGATCTCGTCACGAACGTCGCTGTAATTGTCTTCCAGGCGCAGGATGGCAGAATTCAGCGGCACATACACGATATTGTTCAGGTCCTGCGTGGGTATGCCAGACACTTCCGTCTGGGAACTCAACTGCGGCGACGCGACGCCGATCACGCGGAACCAGGTTTCATTCGCCTTTACATACTGTCCGACCGGATCGGCCGATCCAAATAGACTAGATTTCGCCGCCGCGCCCAATACGCATACCGGAGCGCCTCCAGTTTCATCGTTCTGGTCAAAGAATCTACCCTGCAACACATGCAAGCCCGCAATTTTCGCGTAGACGGGATCGACTCCATAAATTGTGGGAGGATCCTGTTGTGCTTTCGGAATCGTTTTCGAAGGAGTCATGCGTTTGCGTGGCGTGCCGGCCAACACATCGTTCACATCGTCGCGAATCACGCGATAATCCTGAAAGGTCAACCCCGGCGAAATCTTGCGGATCTTCTGGTGAGCCTGCCATTCCGTGGTTTCCTTGGCCTCGACAATCAGGTTGTGGACGCCCATCTGTTCGATCAGCGCCATCACTTTCTGCCGGGCGCCGGCGCCAATAGAGAGCATGGAAACGACCGCCGCCACGCCAAAAATCATGCCCAGCATGGTCAACAGAGAACGCAGCCGGTGCAGCAGAAGATTCTGCAATCCTAGCTGCAGGTCAGGAAGCCATTGCTGATATCCGCGCGGGATACGCTTCGCGGGGGCGGTCGTGGCAGACATTACAGCGCGCCTCCTGCGCTCGCCCCGGCGTTGGGAGCCGTTTTCTTCGGTGCGGTCGGATCGACCAGCGCAATCTCCGTGCCCGCGTCAACTCCGTCGATGGCCGCCCGGCTCTCGTTTTCGGCTTGAATTTTTACTTCCCAAGCATCGAACGTTGCACCGTGCCGCACATACACGATTCGTTTGTTGTCTTTCAGGAATAGTGCGGTGCGGGGCACATAAAGGACGTTCTTCTTGGCGTCGCTGTTGATGAATACATGCGCCGTCAGTCCGGGGCGCATCTGCGGATCCAGACTGGTGAGGGTGATGGAGACTTCGTACTTACTTCTGGAATTGTCGTCCCAAAACCGGCTGCTACTGCTGCCCGCGACAGTTTTGACCGTGCCGTGAAATGTGTGTCCCGGCAGCGCATCGAGGTGGATGTCAACCGACTGTCCTTCTTTAATGCTGTTGCGTTCGAGCTCTCCCACCGTAACCGTAAGTCCCAATCCGTTGGGATCGATAATCTGTCCCACCTCCCGCCCCGGTTGGACTTCATCGCCCTCGCGGTATTCCGGCAGTTGCATGCCGCTGAAGAAAAAGCCGCCAGCCGCGCCTTCATTCTTCTCCAACGCGACAAGTCCATCCATCGGCGCAACTACCTTCATCTTGTGGATGCTGTCTTCCGCCTGATCCATGGCCAGCTTGGCCTTGTTTCTTTTCTCTTCGGCGAGCTGAATGGTCGCCTGGTTGGAGAGGCTGCGGGACTTTACGTCCTGCTCGATCTCGGCCAAAACTCGCTTGGCTTGTTCCAGGGCGAGGTCGTTCTTTTTCGCGTCGATCGTGCTGACGAGCTCGTTTTTCTGGACGTCCAACTCGGCGCGGCGCACATCGTATCTCGCTTTCAGCAACGCGACCTTGTCCTGTGCCGCTACCACGGCTGCGTCGGCCTTGGCCTTCGTAATCTCCTGCTCCGCCTGCAGCAATTCCGAGCGGTTCTGATCCAGCTTATAGATCTGCTCGCTGGGATCGAATTCCATCACCAGATCGCCCTTCTTGACAGCCGTCCCAGTGTGCAGAAGATGAGTGAGTTGCAATGCCCCGCCGCCGATCGGCGGAGCCGTCATCGTCTGCGAATGAATGGCCCGCAGTTCTCCAGTCACATTCACTTTCATGTCCAGATCGCCGCGCTTCACGACCCCCGTGGGCACATCCGTCCCCGAAGTCGAAGGAGTAGCTCGCCGCACTGCCGCGACCACACCCACCGCGGCGCAAAGCACCACGGCAACGACTGCCCACGTAATGGCCTTCCGGCTTTTCATTTCGTTCCGCTATTCCTTGAGTGTGGGATCTTTCAGCGCGACCTGCTCGCCCGCACTCAGACCTTTGGCAACCATGATCTTCTCTCCGCTGCGCCGCCCCACGTCGATCACGCGTTCTTCAAACTGCCCGCCATGCCATACGTACACCACGTTCTGTCCAGACTTCTGAAACATGGCCTGCGAGGGCAGAATGATTGCGTTCGGGACTTTGTCGACCACCACAGTCACGTCCCCCGTGATGCCTGGCTTGAAGCGCGGATCAGTCTGGTCGAGCGTAACTTCCAGCATGAAATTCCGCGTGATGGGCCAGCCGCTGGAAAAATCCAGGCTGGCAATTTCTCCGATCTGCTCGATATGCCCCGTGAATTGCCGATCGGGGATCGCATTCAGTTGCACGGTGACCGACTGCTTGGCGGCAAGCCTTCCCCGTTCCGTCTCATCCACGCGCGCCGTGATGCGCAAGGTCGCCGCGTCGGGCAACTCGGCAATGGCAGCTCCAGGCCAGGCGTGATCCCCCGATCGATAGGGCACCATATTTCCGCTCGACCAATGCTTGAGCAGACTGATCGTCCCCGCCGACGGTGCACGCTGGCTCATCTGCGCCAGCCCATGTTCGGCGCGCTGCAAATCATATTGAGCCTTCTTGTGACCTTGTTGTTTGCTCTCCAGTGTCGCGCTATTCAAAGTGGCATCCGACTTCTGCTTGGTCTCCGCCTCGCGTAAGGACTGCTCGGCATCGGCCAGTTTCAGCCGCGCTTCTTCACCCTCGATCCTGGAAACAATCTCCTGCTTGCTGGCTTCAAGCTTTGCCGACTCGACGTCGTAGCGTGCTTTCAACACCGCGGTCTTGTCTTCTTCTTCTGCGAGCCGGGCCTGCGCGTTCGCCTGGCCGATTTCCGCTTCCGCCGACTTCAGACTCGACTGGTACTGCGCCAGATCCTGCTCTGTCTTTGTGCGGTCAAACTCCACCACTACATCGCCCGCCTTGACCTGCGTACCTTCGGGAACGATTTTCACGATCTGCATGTCGCCCACGCCGGAAGGCGCGCTGATCGTGAGCGATTTCAGCGCCTTCACTTCCCCGTGAAACTGCATCGAGTCCAGAAACTCTCCGCGCGTAACCGCTGCCGTCGGAACGGTTGGCCCTCGCCTTCCCAAGCGCACTGCGCCGAACAGCACTCCAGAGCCAGCCAGAAGGACCGCGACGATGACTACAGCTTTGCCTCGCGACGATAAACCGCGAAATCGTTTCACCATTACGATCCGCCCCCAGCGCGATTCCCGGATGCATTTGCTCCGGATGGTTCTTGCTCGGGAGCGCGACTCGCGTTCGTACCCGCCTTCGTGCTGGACTTCGTTCCGGTATTCGACAAATCCACGTCGACAGCGGCCGATAGATCAGGCATCAACTTTGGGTTGTTCCCTTCCAGCGAAAGGATCACCACGAAAGTCCTTACCTTGTTCGAAAAGTCGCCCTCCTGCCCAATCGGAGCCATCTGCTCCAGCTTTGCGGGAAATACCAGTTCTGGATACGCGTCCAGGCGCACCTTTGCGGTTTGACCAACCCGAAGAATCGGAAAGTCCTGTTGGTTGGCCAGCACCCGCACCTGCATCGCCGCCGGATTCACCACCTGCATGAACGGTACGCCGGGCCGCACCTGGTCGCCTTCCTGGACTTCGCCCATCGTGCCTTGTTTCCAGATTGTGTTGAGCACCACCACGCCGTCGATCGGCGATGCGATTCGCATCAGCTCCGCATTGGCTTGTGCGTGCAGCATCGTCTGTTGAGTGCGATCGCGCTGAATTTCGAGAATCTTGATCGCCGCCTGCGCCGCCTTGCGCTTCAACTCAAAGGTCTCACGGAGCTGATCATAGGTCGCTTTCGCCTCATCCAGCGTCTCCTGATTCTTCTCCGCATCGATGCGCGATACAATCTCGTCTTTCTGAATCTCGAGTTCCGCCTTACGCAGGTTGTCCTCTGCGGTCTTCAGTTCGGTCTCGTCCTTGGCTCGTGCGGAATTTTCTTTGGCTTGCTCCCCGGCTACCTGATCCACCAGACCCTGATATTCCGCTTGCTTGTCGATGGAGTCGCGCATCTGCGCCTGGCGGTCGAACTCCACCAGCGAATCGCCTTTCTTTACATGCGTTCCGGCCGGTGCCAGATGCACAATCGTGAGCGTCGAAACCTGCTGGCCCGCCAGCAGAGGCGCCAGAATTCCACGGGCCTCCACGGCTTCGGTCGTACCTTTCAGACGCAGGATGGGCTCAGAATTTGCCGAAGAAACTGAAGAAAGATTGGTAGGCAGTGAGGTGTGACTGTAACGCACGATGGCAACGGCTAAGATGGCAACCACCACCGCACCAGCCGCAATCAACGCACGTCGCCGCTTCGGCCGGGCAGGCTGATCCGGCCGCATGTCCGGGGGCTTCTGTCCAGACCGCGAATCGGGCACTACTTCTGCAGGAGCGAGTGGCATTCCTGGGAAACTCCCGCCGTTAAGAATCGGTTACAGGTGCATCGAGTTGCCCCGCGAACACTTACGCATCGAGATCACTGTCATATCTCAGATCGCGGCAGCCAGCCACACTTGCGCTGTAAATCGCGAGCTTCCCACGATCATATTAGACTCCCGTGCCGTTTTGAAGTCACCAACTCAGCGCGAATACATTTACCGCTTTCCCACAACTCGCGACTAACCTGTAGCAATCTGATTCAGGGTTTATCCACGAGCGCGCTTGCCGGCTCGCCCCTGCTTCTTGCCAAATGTTTTCGCGGCAAGCGAAACCGAAACCGCCGGGGAATAGCCAGCCAGTGTGCGCAAGTCCGCGACCGTTCCGTTGAACGCGTCAACATCGACCACGCCTGCGGAAACCCCGTGAACCGTCTGCTTGGAAAACTGCCAGAAAGCCCAGGTCGTCCACCCACCTGGAATTGTGGGAGCAGCGTGGTTCAGGTGAGAAATCCAGAGGGGATAATCGGACAAAGCTCTTGGATTTCCCAGTGTGCTCTTCCAGAAATCAACGTAGGTATAGAGCAAAGGTCTGCGGCCCGTAGCCTGCTCCACAGCGGCCAGCCATGCGGTGACTCCGCCAAGAATATCCTTGGCAGCGACCCCGTCGGTCACTTCCAGGTCAAGAGCAACCGGCAAATCGCCGGGAGCAAGCTGCGCCGAACCATTGGCCTTGGCAAGCTGTGCCAGGAAAAGATGCGCCTGCGACGCCGCATCCTTCGCGGGATGAAAAAAATGATAGGCACCTCGCATCATTCCCGCATTTTTTATGGCGGTCCAATTGTCGGCAAAGTAGATGTCGGAAACCGCGTTGCCCTCGCTGGCTTTGGCAAAGGCAAAGGCCTCTCCACCGGCCGCTACGGTCGGCCAATCCACCACTTTCTGGTAGTGCGAGACATCAATGCCCGGTACAGCTCCTGCTGGGAAAGCCATGCGTCCTCCTCATGTCGGTAAGCAGCCGCGACGCTCTGCGATCATCCTCAGAATCTGATGATTCTCAGAATACAATGACTGCTCCGCGTTGGGCAGAGTTTCACCAGACGGTCGTCGGCTGACATTGGAGACCTTCAGCGCGGGAACGGCAGGGGGCGCGCTGCGACAATCCCTTTGCCTTCCTGAACGGTGATGAATTGGTTCGCTTTGACGTTGGAGATGGAATCTTTGTGGCCGCTCGGCCAAACAATTTCCACACTTACCGCCTTGCCGGCTTCTGGCTTGCCCAGGCCGAAGGTCAAAGGAAGCTCGCTCTGGGATAAATAACTCGATCCCGATTTCACCATGGCGAACAGACGAGTACCGTTCGCAGTCTTCACCGTGACTTTAGCGCCAATACCGTCGCGGTTGGAGCGCGTGCCGATTGTCTTCACGCGCAGCATGTCGTTCTGGTTCCCATTGTCGTTGCGCAGCAATCGAGCGGGACCGTTGTTGGCGGTGATCACCAGGTCGAGATCGCCGTCGTTGTCGATATCGGCGTAGGCCGCGCCCCGCCCGACGATTGGATGCGGCAAGGCGGCTCCTACCTTGGTCGTCACTTCCTCAAATTTGTTCTTACCCAGATTGTGAAACAGATGCGGAGGCTGCGCATACTTCACGGTCGGTTGCACGATGCTGATGTCGTCGGAGACATGGCCATTCACGGCGAAAATGTCGGGAAGTCCGTCGAGGTCGTAATCAAAGAAAAATGTGCCGAAGGTGAGCGACTTGTTCGACAGGGCCGCAATGCCCGTTCTGGGCGCTTCGTCGGTGAAGAGTCCGGAGCCGTCGTTGTGATAAAGCGACATGCTCTCGTTCGTGAAGTTGCCGAGAACCAGGCTTTGCCAGCCGGAGTTATCGTAGTCGGCGGCGTCGGTGCCCATACCCGCGCGGGCCGTTCCGGCCTCGCCATAGGCCAACCCGGCAGCGACTGCGACGTCAGTGAAGGTGCCATCGTGGTTGTTGTGGTAGAGCTTGTTGGGTTCGGTGTCGTTGGAAACGAAAAGATCCATCCAGCCGTCGTTGTCGTAGTCGAGCAGGGCGACGCCCAGCGCTTTGCCGGTCGGGTCGTAGAGGCCGGCCTTCTTCGTCACATTCTCAAACGTTCCGTCGCCTTTGTTGTGGAACAGCGTGGAGCTTTGTCCCTTAAATCTTTGCGGCGTGCAGTAGGACTTGTTCTCGTTATCGAGAGAACAATACTGGTCCGTTTCGATGGACCACTCAACGTAATGGGCGACGAAGAGATCGAGCTTGCCGTCATTGTCGTAGTCGAACCACACGGCGCTGGAGGAAAATCCAGAGTCAGCCAGGCCTGCCTTAGCGGTCACGTCGGCAAACCTGCCGTTGTGCAGATTGCGAAACAGGTGATTGGAGCCGACGGCGGTGATGTAGATGTCGTCGTATCCGTCGTTGTCATAGTCGCCGACGGCGCAGCCCAGTCCATACATTTCGACCGCCAGTCCGGCCTGCCGGGTCACGTCAGTAAACGTGCCATCCTTATTATTGTGATAAAGCGCGGGATAGGAGTTGCCGGATTTGTGTCCCGGCCAGTCCATGGAATTGATCAGCAAAATGTCCTGCCAGCCGTCGTTATCGTAGTCGATGAAGCAGACGCCGCTGCCCATGGTTTCCGGCAGATATTTCTTTCCAAACGCTCCGGAGTTGTGCTTGAAACGAATGCCGGCTTGCGCGGTGATGTCAGTGAACTCGATGGGCCCGCTGGGGCGCGCTGCAGCAGCGGCGCTCGCTGCAACGCGCGTGGCCGCCGTGGCATGCTCAGAATCGGAAGGCAACGGCGCGGAGTGAGGGCTGCCAGACGCCGCGGCTGGCGGGGGATCGGTGATAGGCGCTTTCTTGCATCCTGCCAGCAGTGCAAGGCCCGCAATCAGGCACAGCGCCCAGCGCTGGGCAGGTCGGAGATTTCTGTCGAAGCAATTTGCTGTGCAAGCGGTGAACTCGGCAACGTCGATCACGCTGACCTTATCGGCGCTCACTACGCGGCAACCGCCTTTGCAGAATTCTCGCGGCGTGAGTCCAGCCAAATCTCGACCAGCATGGCCGCCGGGCCGACGATGAAAAGCGCGTAGAACGGCGCATAGACCACTTGCCGCAGGCGCAGCACCATTTCCAGCAAGGCGACCAGGAACACCACCATGCATTGTCCGCGCCTGGACCGCACTGTGGTCTTGGGGTCGGTGATCATGAAGAAAATGAACAGCTGATACATCGGCCCGGTGATCGGAGCGACCTCGGACTGCCAGGGACTGCCCGTGATCCAGCTGCGCAGGAACGCGAACGCGAGAAAGGACGCGACGTAAATGCCCGTGATGTGAAAACGATGAAGGCGCGCGATGATGACCGAACCCAGCACCCAGATGACCAGCATGGGCAACAGGTAATTGCCCCATTGAATGCTCAGGCTCGCCACGGTATCAGCGGCGAGGAACAGCATTACGGAGATGCCGAAGTTTGAGGGATTCCAGATGTGGCGGCCCTTCACGCGCAGCACGTACTTCGACATGATGGAAATTGCGGCGCAAACAACGTACGGCCAATAGGCAGGCGAGCGAACGAGAATGCCAACGCTGATTCCGGAAATGTAGGCGCTGGCGGGATGCAACCACTTGTGCAGGAAGATTCGTCCGAGCACCAGCTCCAACGCAATACTGGTGACGATCGCGAGCAACGTTTTCGGATAGCTTTCGAGGATTCCGAACGACAGGTGTCCCACGAGCAGGATGCAGGTGATGAATGCGGGCGCGATGTAGCGGTTGTCGAGACTGATCAGCGGCTTCCTCTGAACGGGCGTACTCGCCGGCGCGATACTTTCAGTGGTGCGGCTCATGCAGGCTCCTTGATTTTATGCAGTTGGTTCGGAGCGGGCAGATCGATCGTCTGGACTTTTCCTGAGGGCCAGCGGATGACCGCTTTCTCTATCTTTGGAGTCTTGCCCATCCCGAAATGCAGGCGGCGATCATTCTGCGCCGCGAAGCCGGTACCCCCGGAAACTTCCTGCGCCTGTTCCTGGCCATTCCAGTAGAGAATGACCTTCGCGCCGATTGCGCTGCGATTGCTCGCCGTTCCTTCTAATTCAAACTCGATCCAGGCATTGTCGGGCGAAACCGTATTCTTGTAAACCAGCACCGGGCCCTTCTGATTCGCGACGACCACGTCGAGCACTCCGCGATTCCACAGGTCGGCCAGAGCCACGGCACGACCGTCATAGGTGTCGGCGACACCCACAGCCTGGGCGACGTCGATGAACTTGCCTGCACCGTCGTTCAGCCAGACGCGTTTGTTTTGATATCCCGACAAGCTGCGGCCATCGAATGCCGGCCAGTTTGTCGCGTCCCCGATGATCGAACTGTTCCCGCCGGCCACTTTGGAGAAGTCGTACCAGTAGCTGCGGTTGCGGTCGAGTGAAATGTAGCCGTTCGCCAGATAGAGATCGAGCGTGCCGTCGTTGTTCAAGTCTCCGAACTGGGCGCCGAAGCTCCAGCCCCCGAGTTCCACGCCGAAATCGCGCGCCAAGTTTTCATATTGAATCGCGTCACCGGAAGTTCCGGGCTTTGGCATCCACAAATTGTTGCCCTGGATGAGAACGCCCTCTTCGGAGATGTTCGATACGTACACGGCGTATTGGCCCTGATTAAGAATATCGCCAAAGGCGGCATTCATCCCGCTCTTGGGGGCGAAGCCGATGCCGGTCTGCTTGCCGACCTCATGGAATTGTTTACCGTCATTGAAATAAAGTTCGGAGACTCCGTAATCATTGGCCACAAACAGGTCGGGATGCCCTGTGCCGCGCAGATCTGCGGCCGATGCGGCCAGCGCCCAGCGGTGGCTGTCGATGCCGACCTTGGCGCTGACTTCCTCAAACTTTCCATTGCCGAGATTGTGAAACAAGTATTTCCGCCCGCCGTTCTTCGCGTACTCAAAGCTGTCGGGCATGATTCGAGTGGTGGTCAGATGCCAGAGGTCGATGTCTTCGGCATAGTAGCCTCCGACGAACAGATCGAGGAGTCCATCGCCATCGTAGTCCAACCATATCGCGGTATTGGCGTTGATCCAGCGGGGCAGCCCGGCTTGTTCGCTGACGCGTGTGAACCCGTGACCATGATCGTTGTGATACAGCTCGGGGCGTCCCCATTTGATCAGGAACAGATCTTCGTATCCGTCGTTGTCGTAATCTCCCCACACCGCGCCCGTGGAAACGCCGGTGCCCGGCTGGTTGACGTCGGCAATTCCCATCTCCGGGGCAACGTCTTTGAACGTGCCGTCGTGCATGTTGCGATAGAGCGCGTTCTTGCTCCCGATCGCGCTGTTCACGACGTAGATGTCGGGCCAGCCGTCGCCGTCGAAATCGACGATCGACACCGAAGCGCCCATAGACGCCACTTCGGGCATGATCGGTTCGAGTTTGGGATCAAGCGCCGGGGCCTGGTGAACAAAGTTGATCCCGGCCGCGTGAGAGACTTCCTGCAAGTGGAAACCGTAACGAGCCAGGGACGTTGCGGCATCGGCAGCCGACCGGTCGATTTGGCGCCGCGCTGAAATTCGCTTGATGACCACCGGCGTAGCGATCAGACCGATGAAGATAATTACGAGCAGAACCCGTGCGATGCGATTGCCGGTCATTGCGTCTGCGCACTCCGGGCCTGCGCACTCCCGACGGCTTCGCTCGAACTACGATCGCGCAGAGCGTTCTTGAAGACTTCCGGGGTCACGTAGCGAGTATGGTAATTCTTCCAGTCTTCCGGATGCTGACGATACACCCACTCGTCTTCAAGCGCCCCGGGACGCACCGTGTACTCGTTCTTGGCGTGGTAGGGCAATGGCAACACGGTTTTTGAGAACGTCGAATTATAATCGCCGTCTTTGATCCAGCCATCGCCCTTGATGACAAAATCGCGCACCCAGCCCGGCGGCGGAGGCGGCTGCTCGGCGAAGCGCAGGGATAGTTCGTCGCCGGAATTCACGATCACGTAGCGGTCGTCGATGGTCTTCAACAACTCGCGGACATCGCCATAGCGGGTGTAATAGCCAATCAAATCGCGCCAATGCTGCTTGGTTCCCTCGATCACGTTGTAGTCGGGCACCTCGGGCGCACGCGCCAATCCCGGCATGTGCATCAGAGAATATCCACGATAATGCAGGTCCGCCACGGTGGGATTCAGAGTTACAGTCTTCAGTTGAGTGTCTGGCGCTCCTTGCGCCCAGTGGATCGCGTCCCAGTAGATTTCCAGATTGGTGCGTATTCGAACCCGGCGCGGAGTGCCCGGCCGAAATACGTTGGTCAGATTAAAAAGGATCGTCTTCTTCCGGCCGGCCGGAAAGCCCAGATTGTCCTGCGCCGTAACCCAGCCACCGCGGCCATCCGGAACCTCCAGGCTCAACCCATGCGCGCGCCAGCGGCTGCCTTGCGTGATGGCGACGTTCACTGACGACTCGGTGTCGTGAATCGACCCCTGTGCGATCAGATAAAGGGGGCCGCTTTTCGGAGCATCGTCGCCGAGGTCGACTTCCAGATAGTGATCCCGCGTGATCCCCTGATACTGGCCGCGTCCAAAGCTGGCAAGACCTTTCCCGTCAAGCGTGCGAACGATGTCGGTAACGTCCTGGCCCGTGTCATCAATGGCGCGCGCGATTCCGTGCGGCGTCGTGACGGTTGTAAAGCCCAGCTTCAGCGGAGGAATTACGAAACGCTCATCCACAAAAATCTCCGTACCCACCGGATGATCGACGGTCATGAGCGCCAGATAATCGTAGTAATAAACCTCCCACAGCTCCGCCGTAATCCGGAGGTCGTAGTAGCCATCGTGCGGCACGAGTTGCTCGCGGCCGATTTTGTACCACTCTCCCGTAGCCGCGATTTGCGCGGAGCCGAGCGTGTTGATGCGCAGGCCAATGGCGGAGCCCCACGGAACCGCATCTTTCACGAATTCCATTTCCTTTCCGTTGTAGGCAAACAGGAACGGACAGGAAGCTTTAAGGCGCTGCTCGGTCACGATGTCGGTGTCGGCCTTCACGCCAAACTCGGCGCGAACCGTGCCGTTCGGCCACACCACGCGCACCACTTCCGCCTCGGTCTGTTCCCCTAAACCGAAATGGAGCTGAGGTCCGGTGATGGGCTGCTTCTGCACCAGCAAACCGGAGCGCACTTCAATTTCTCCGCCCACGCCGAAGGGATTAATGCGCTGGTCGCCGACCGCCTGCACCGCGTGGGGCCGCACGACTTGCCAGTGATAATTTTTCGAACTCTGATTGACTCCCAGCAGCGGTGCGCCGTCAGCAGACAGGCCGAGCAGATCGAGCTTGCCATCGCCGTTCAGATCGGCAACATCAAACACTCGCGCCGGTGAGGTCGTGGGTTTCAGCAGCACGAACTTTCCCTGTCCATCGCCCAGCCAAATCAGCACACCATTCGAACTTTTGGCCGAGGGCGGCGATGCCGGTGAAAGGATCAAGTCGAGCGCGCCATTGTTGTCCAGATCCGCGACCTGCAATCGCACGTCACCCGCAAGATTGTTGGCAACGTCCGGGACTCGCGCGATTTCGGCCGTCTCCCAGCTTTCGCCTTCGTTCTTGTCGGAGATTCGCAGGATGGCGCCATCCGCCTGGACCGCCAGCAGATCGAGAATGCCGTCACCGTTGGCGTCCGCTACGGCGATTGCTTTTACGGAAGAAATACTCGCCGGCAACGGCCGTTCACGAAACTGTCCCTGACGTTCATTGATGAAGATGTGAAGATGGCCCGCGCCGTCGATGGTGGCGGCGTCGGGATTGCCGTCGCCATCGAAATCGGCCCAGGCGAAGCTGCTCAGGCCGGCGATTTTGGCGAAGGGATGGATCGCAAGGAACGTGCCGTCGCCGTTGTTTCGCAGAACGGTCGGAACGCCCTCCTTGGCTCCGAGCACGATGTCGAGATCGCCGTCCGCTTCAATGTCAACCGCCCAGGCTCCGGTGTAAGCGGCGTTGGTCACGGACTTCGGCAGCTTGCTCTGCGCGGTCACATCGGTGAAAGAGGTAGGACTGTCCTGGCGCATCAGGCGCACGCCACCGGCACCGGCAAGCACCAGGTCAGTTTTGAAGTCGTAGTTGAAATCGATCGGCACAACCGATTCAGGTTGTGGCGCGACGGCAGACGGACCTCCGGGGAACGGAAATTTCGCTCCGCTCGACAACTGGACCACGCGCCCGTTGGCCTCTGCGACGACCGGGACGCCCGCGCTTCCCAGCGGAATCGCCCCGATCCACTCCCAGTGATCGCCCTCGGGATTGGGCAGCGGCTGCGCTTGAAACGACAGCGCCAGGTCCGGCGGCGCGGGACGAAAGACCGGAGTTTCAAGCAATAAAAAGTGAGTAAAGGGCTCGGCTTCTTCTCCCGGCGCGGCTTTGATGGCCCTGAGGCTGAGACGATAATCGGGAACGCGCATCAGGACGTTGCGGAGGAATGTGGTCTGCGTGGCGGCCGAGCGAAGGTCGCCACCGGAAACGGCTGCCTGCACCGCGGCCAACTGGCGCTGCACTTCAGGGGGCCAGTCCGAAGACTGCGCGCTGATTCGCGCGACCGCCGATTTCACAGTGGCGGCGTCGCCTTGTTTCGCAGCGATGCGGCTCAGTTCGAGCAATGCGGCGAGATTGTTCGGCTGCACCGCAAGGATCTTTTGCACGAGCTTCTGAAATTCAGCTTCGCTGTTCCCCGCTCCCTGGCGCTCGGTTTCTTCGGCGAGCTGATAAAGAGCGCGCAAATTTTGCGGATTCAGCGCCACCGCCTGCCGCAAGTCGGCCAGCGCCTGGGCCGAATTGCCTCGCTGGCTCTCCAGCAATCCCATGAGGCTGTAAATCTGATCGTTCTTCGGAGCCAGATCGTGAGCCTGCTGAAATCGTTGTGCCGCCGCATCATAGTTTCTCTGGCGCAACGCGAGGATGCCCCAGTTGGCCCAGCCGGCCGGCTCTCCGGGCACTAAGTGTGTAACTTCCGACAATTTGCTCTCCGCGTGGACGTCGTCACCCACCTGCAGCGCCGAGAGGCCGACATAAAATGCGGAGACAACTTCCGCATAATCCTTCGAATTCTTCGCGGGGAATTTGAGCGCTGAATGGCAGCCGGGAAAAAGCACGATCAGCCCTGCTGCAAGGAGAAGAAGAATTGCGTTTTGGAAAACAGCCCATCGACCCAAGCGCATGGTTACGTGGCGCGCGGACATCATGCGGCCTGCAAGCTCCTGTTCTTGTTTTTGTAGCTGCGACGCCGCGCCATGCCCCGAAACCACAAGAATGCTACCGCCAGAAACGGCAAAAGGTAGAGCAAGAGATCCCATCGCCCGTATCCTGGAGGAGTCGCCTCAACGCGCGAAAGCACTTCTTCCGTGCCTTGCGAACTGTGCAAGATGAGCCGCACGCGATAGAACTCGTCGCGATCAAACTGCGCCGAAGCGAAGTATTCTACCTGTCCGCGGCTGTCCTGACGAACCGCGGGGTATATCACTTCGGCGAGGCGGCCACTTTCCGGTTGAATTCCGATTTCCACCTTCAACCCGTCCGGAATTTTGCCTCCCGGAATCGGGTCGACGAGAACAAAGAACGTTCCAGTGCCGATGTCGGGATGGGTCCACAGGGAGATCGTGCATCCTGCCATCTTGCGATTCTCAATGATCGGGAACGGAGGTCCGTTATGCGCGCTCGCGGGCAAGGCGAGCAAAAGCGCCAGTGCGACCGTGGCCGGCAGTCCTGCAATCGAGATGGAGCGGTTCGGCATTTGCTAGCCACTCATAAGCGTGGCGCGCATTTCCATGGGCTGGAAGATGAGCCACATTGACGTACTGAAGAGTACAGCACAAACCACCGCCCAGGGGAGAAACGCCGCTAGCGGCTTGGCTGGAGAATCCTCTTCAGCCAGAGCGTGCGTGACCGCCAGCGATCCCGCGAAACCGAGCACCAGGAATCCGATCTCGATCACTTGTACGGCGTTCGCGGGTATACCAGTCAGGGTCCAATGAGGCTCTCCCAACCATGGCCATCCCATGCTCGCAAAAAAATTCTGCGTCACCGGAACAATGGTGTACAGTCCGGTCAGAAAGTGAAAACCGTAGTGCGCAAGCCACATGCCGAAACCCATCGGGACGAGCCCGTAGGAATAACGAACGGCGAGCGGCACGAACGCGCGCTGCACGCGCCCCCAGGCGCGCGTCAACCAGGCGGCGACGCCCAACAGTAGCACCGGCTCCACAATCAGGAATGCCGCGAAAATCATCCCGAGAACCGGCGCCTCATGGCTCACGTGCAACATTTTGCCCAGCCAGTTTTCGACCGCGTACACCGGACTTACCATGCCGAACGCATTCAACAAGGCTCCAAAGGTAAAGACGACGGCCAGCGCTGCGAGATCCTTGCGACGGGAGAAATAGCCGATCCCGGAGCGCAAGGAATTGTCGAGTAGTTCAGTCCCCGGCAAGCGGCTCAATATCCCGACATTGTCGTGCGGGCAGGCGTGGATGCAGTCGAGACAGAAGGTGCAATCCATGTTGCCGACTTTGCGCGGCTGAAATAGCGCCAGTTCGCATCCGCGGATCACAACCAGGTCGGAAGTCGCATCGCGCCTGCCGCGGATGCAGTCTTTCGTCATGCACGTCGTGCACACGTCCTGATGCCGCACCTTCACTTCGAATGGAGAAAGTGTGGACGCGACGAAGTTAAACTGGCCGATCGGGCAAACAAATTTACAAAACGAGGCGTGCTTGAAGACTCCGTCCACGAGAAGCGCCGTAAGGAAGTAGCCGACGATGAGCCATGCCGTCCACCACGGCGAGGACCACAGGTCAAACAGTTCGTAAGTGAACAGGATGAGAACGAATAGCGCGACCGAAACCCATTTGTTTCGGAGAACCCGCGGCCACGTGAACCTGGGCCGAAAGAAGCGGCGCGCCACCTGGCGCACCAGCATGAACGGACAAGCCAGACAGAAAAAATTCCCGGCGCACAACAGAACCAGCACGAGAATGCCGCGAAAATGCAGCCAGCTCAGCGTGCTTGCCAGGTTCTTCGGCGCCAAAGATGGGCCGAATAATCCGTGCAAAATCATGGCCACACTCACCACCAGCAGAGGAGCCTGAAGAAAAGGGCGGGCGTAGCGCCAGCGGAACAGAGGACCAAGTACTGGAACCTGCATCAGATCGAAGGGCGGCGAGCCTGGATTTTCCTCGGACGGGCTGGATCCTAGACTCACTAAGCACCTGGACTCACTAAGCACCTGGACTCACTAAGCACCTGGACTCACTAAGCACCTGGATTCACTACTCACTTAATTCGGCCGGACACTTCTCACATCGAACTGCCGCTCCAGCGTTCCTCCATTGGGCAGCGTGCCGTGCACCAGTATGACCCAGTCTCCAGCCATCCCGAAGGAAAGATGGGACTCATAGTACCCCGGCTGTACTTCGTTGGCTTGCCCAAGTACGGGACTCATGCCGGGGTGCGTCATATCAGCTTCGACCGCGATTCGAACTTTGGTGACTGGACGTTTCTCTGCATCGGTCAACGCAAGGCCGATAACGACAGGACCAACCCGTACCGGCTTCGGCTGAATCTGAAACTCCACCATTACGCCGCTCAGGGTATGGGGCGGCCTGTGACAACCAATCCCAACGACAACCGCAACGACCACCAAGACGAAACAACAGCGCCTTACAGAACCGATCCCCATCAGCCCAAATCCGCAGCAGCCGGATCACGCTGCGCTTGGCAATTCATTCCGGTGCCAGGCGCAAGTGCACTTTGCCCGCTCCTTTTCATCGACGGGCGGAAACATATGGTAGTACATCGCAATCACCATGGGAATGAACACGATCGAGTTGTAGAACAGGTGGAGTTCAACCCTGGGGAAGATCAATTGCAAAATGCTGCAAGGAACCGGCCTTCCCCAGAAATTGTGATGAGTGGTCGCCTGGTAAATCAGCAGGAAATGCTCGATGTGATGCCAGAACTGAATCCAGAACGCCACCATCCACCAGGTGTAGGAAACTCCAGTAAAACCTTTTCGCAAAAACCAGAGGCAAAGGAGCATCACCAGGGCGTAGCTGTAATGCAGAGTCTCTGATTTGATCAACCACGGGTACCACAGGCCGATCAGACCGTTGGCCTTCGGTCGCGGCCATCCCATCACGTAAATCTGATAGGCCTGAAACAGGTGTTCGGCCCAGTGAGCCAGGACGATAAACATGAACACCTTAAGCGCGTGTTCATGCCATTGGGAGTTGAGTTTCTCCAGAAGGCCCTCACCTCTGGCAGAGGCCGTGGCGACATTAGGCATTGTGCGACTGGCTGTCATAGGAATCCCCACCCCATTTGTGGGACCTGCAAAAACGAAGCAGAAAATAATCCCACGGCCAGAAGCGAGGTTCAATAGTAGATTTACATTATTGTTTGATAAGTCATTCGCCGTTAATGTTTTCTGGCAAATCTCGAATGCCCCGCCGTCTGACCAGCGGCAAGGCATGGGGTTTCGGATTTGGTAAGGCAATCGCCGGGAGCCGGGGACCATGAGACTGCTAGAGGGATTGTCTGAAAATGTGGGATTGTCCGAAATTCCCTCGTCTCTGAAACCGTCTAATCCCGCCATTGCCGATGCTGAATCCGGCGCGTCTTTTTTCCAGATGGGCAGCCTGCTCGAACAGTTTCAGTCTGCGACTCGCGAAGCCAGGAAGCTTTCGCTTGGGCGCTCGGTATCCGAACTCACGAGTAGTTTGGAACCGGAATCATGGTCTCCCGCGGAGTGCCTGGACCATCTCGCGCGTACGACCGGCTCGTTTCTCCCCGCGATATCGAAAGCGATTGCAACCGCTCCCAAACTCAACACCAAGCGCGCGCTTCGGACCGGGACGGTCGCTTCGCTGATGATTCGCAATTTGGAACCGCCTTATCGTCTCCGATACAAAGTCATCCCGCAACTGGTGCCGCAGGCGACGGATTTTGAAACCGCGCAGTCGGCTTTTGAGGAGTCACAATCGCGGCTCTCGGTAGCCGTATGCTCAGCGGCCGGGCTCGCCATTGACAAGGTGACGATCCCGTGTCCGGTATGCGTGCACGTAACCTACAACGCTTATGGAGCTTTCCGCATGCTCGCCGCTCACCAACGCCGTCACTTGTGGCAGGTTCAGCAGATTCTTAAAGCACTCGACCGAAGACGCCGCAGATAGGGCAGACGCGCAGCGGATTCCAGCAACCAGGCGCGAGCCATTTCCTGCGACAATTTCCAACGTGTTTGGTCACACCGAACGAATGGCCCCTCAGGCACCCACGCGCTCTTGCGACGTAGTTGTCATCGGCGGAGGTTTAGCCGGGAAGGCCGCCTCGATTCACCTCGCTCGCGCCGGATTAAGTGTCACTTGCGTGGAACCGGCAGACACTGCTCGTCAGGCAGTGGGAGAGTCGCTGGACTGGTCCGCTCCCGCGCTGCTGAAAGCGTTGGGGCTGCCGATGGAGCAATTGGTAGGCGGGCGCATCGCGACCTGGAAGCGTCACGTCACTGTACAACTCCGCGGCGGCTGCGCTGCCCAATATATCCCCTCCCCTTGGCTGGCCGGCGCGCCTTTCCGCGTCGAACTCCGCACGCTGCACGTGGATCGTATGCGATTGGACGAAGAGTTATTGAATCTGGCCACAGCACAGGGCGTCACGATGGTCCGCGACGAAGTTGCCGGTGTGGAGCGCGAGGGAAACAAGATTCTTTCGGTTACAACTACCGGCGGCTCGATTTTCGCTGCCCAGTGGTTCGTCGATGCCTCAGGATTTGCAGCGCCCGTCCTGGCTCGTGAGTTTAAGCTGCGCGCGATTGAGTTTGGGCCACCCAAGGTCGCGCTGTGGACGTACTTTACAGCCAGCCAACCTGTGGAAGGAACCACGCTCTACATGGATCCCGTGTCGTCGCAATACCTGGACTGGGTTTGGGAGATCCCCATCAACCCAGACACGGTAAGCGTCGGATATCTGGCCAACGGCGCCTCCATCAAGGTGAAACGCGAGCAGGGACTTTCTATCGACCAGATTTTCCAGGAGCAATTGAAGAAGCATCCGCACTTTGAGCCAATGTTGAGTGCCGGATCGATAGGTCCGCTGCACGTAAGGTCTTTTCGATGCCGCGCGCATATTGGAGTGGCCGGGCCGAACTGGCTGATCGCAGGCGAAGCTGCCTCGATGGTCGATCCCATCACGGCCAATGGAGTGACGGCCGCGCTGAGGCATGCGGCAGAAGCGGCATCGCTGATCCTGAAATTTCGCCAGCGAGGCGAAATACCCGCTCTGTCCAGAGCTTTGTACAGCAGCCGAATCCTGCAGTTCGCGAAATTCTTTAACGGCGGGATTGAGAGTATCGTTTACGAGCCGAGCGTGAGAAATCACATTGGGGTACAAAGCGCGGGAACGGTCTATACCAGCCCGGCCTGGACGATGAACCTGGTTTATAGCCGTCTTAGACCGAGAGGTTTGATTTCCACATTTTTCTTCAATTCGGTGATCGGCCTCTTTCGCTGCAGCGCCTGGGTCTTCTATCAATTTTGCCGGAATTTCAAGACAGCATCGAGCCGGGCCGGACCGGAGGGACCTGCGAGTGCCCGCGCCTGAGATCACGATCGTTCAGTGACTGACTGAATGACGCGCACTGCACTTGATACCTCGGTGGCATGAAGTGGAAAGGTTGGAACAATGGAGAACAACGAAAAAGACCACAGCCAGATTTCACCGAGCGGAAACGAACCTCAGGCCGTAAAGCCGGCCACGAAAATCAGGATCATCGAAGATGCGGAAGCGACCGGAGAAACCGCTGCCGCTTACGACCTCTGGCGCGCCGGGTCGGGGAGACGGCAAGTTCCCGGCATTATCAAGTGCTTCGGATCGCGGCCTGACTTCCTGCGTCGCGTCATCGAGATGGGAAACACGATCCATTTCTCGGATGGGCACCTTTCGCGCCGCCATAAAGAAATGATCGCCAGCTATGTCTCTTTTCTGAACCGATGTCCGTATTGACTGGACAGCCATGCCTACTTCCTGCGGGTTCAGGGAGCATCCGATCAATGTGTGAAAGCAATCGTCGAAGGCAAGCTTGACGAAGCGGGCCTTACCGCCGCGGAGCGCGCGTTGTTGGCATACGTGGAATTGATTACTCACGCTGCCTACCGTTCCACTCCCGAAGATGTCGAGAAACTTCGGGTCGCCGGCTGGAATGAAGAACAGATCTCCGAGGCCGTATACATCGCAGCCTTGTTCGCGTTTTTCAATCGCGTCGCTGACGCATTCGGCGTTCCTTCTCAGGACTACCTGTCGATCGGGAAATTGAAGCCTTAAGTGGATCGCATCTTCGCTTGTTGGATCCCGGCTTATTGGATCGCAGCCGCGAAGCAATCTGAATAGCGAGGAAGCGAGAGGTTCGTTGTGGCCGCCAGCGCCGTCACGCGGCAGGAAAATTGCCGTTAGTCCCCATAGTCCCAATTTGGGGGTGAACTCCGGTACGGTCCTAACCCTCATTCGCTAGATGCAACCGCTTGCTGATTTTTCTTCAGCCCAAGTTCAGGACAGTACCGAAATTCCGGCGCGATTGGCGCCGCGTGAAATATAGTAGAATGAAGACACTAACCTCGTCGGGGAGTGGCTCAGCCTGGTAGAGCACCTGGTTCGGGACCAGGGGGTCGGAGGTTCAAATCCTCTCTCCCCGACCAATCTTTTTCTCCAGTATCCATGCGGGCTTCGTGACCATTCTGGTAGGCCACAACTCGATCTGTTTTGGCCGCCCTCGGAGGCAGGTGTAGTGGAAAGTGTAGTAGGCCCACGGGGAACCCGCAAAAAAGGCGGCTCCGGAGGGCATCCGGGCCGCCTCATGCTGTTGTTGCTTTCGTTCTATTGGACCAGGCCGCGCTCCTGCTCGGCCCTCAACTCCGCTTCCTTCTTGGCGTTGTACTCAGCGAGTTGAGTGAACGCGCACTCGATCTTCTCGGGGGTCGGATGAACATAGCGTGCGGAAGTCCTGATGTCCGTGCCGAGCGGTGCAGAAAGAAACAATCTAGAGCCAGAGCATCAAGTTCCTCCTCGACCTGTTCTTTGCAAGCGTCCATGAACTTCTGCATCGCTTGCTTGTAAGCGATATACTCTTCGGCTTTCTTGAATCGTAAGCGTCCGGTTATGACCGTCTGGACATCTGGCTGGTAGGAAGTCATTCTGCAGAAGTGGAGACTTCGAATAGGTGTCCACTTGGAGCGGAGATGGACACTTCCCGGCAAGTTACAGATGGGAT